>Ga0256404_1005183_pt1 | contig 23457 bp, 21 predicted proteins | sample RumenRJG_01DNA_FD_185990 | JGI IMG/M metagenome (GOLD analysis project Ga0256404, IMG submission 185990) | Bovine rumen microbial communities from Lethbridge, Alberta, Canada - RJG_01 | ecosystem: Host-associated > Mammals > Digestive system > Stomach > Rumen | place: Canada: Alberta | collected... | reverse complement strand
CTGCCGCTCAGACAATCTGCTCGCCGTGATAGAGCTCGCCGCCGATATGCGGCGCGACGCCGTAGCCGAGCGCCCAGGCCGTCTTGTACTTGACCGCCTGCGCGTGGATGGCCTCGACGCGGTTGATCTGCTTCTTCACCTCGCCCGGCACGCCGACGACGAGCGAGTTCGGCGGGATGACCGCGTTCTCCTTGACGAGCGCGCCCGCCGCGATGATCGAGCCGCTGCCGATCTTCGCGCCCGTGAGCACCGTCGCGTTCATGCCGATGAGCACATTGTCTCCCACCGTGCAGGCATGCACGATGGCGCCGTGACCGATCGTCACATAGTCACCGATGATGCACGGCCCCTCATCCGCGACATGCAGGCAGGCGACATCCTGGACATTCGACGCCTCGCCGATGCGGATATAGCTCACATCGCCGCGCACGACCGCGCCCGGCCAGAGACTCGCGTACTTCGCGATCTTCACATCGCCGAGCACGACCGCCCCCGGCGCCACGAACGCCTCCGCGTCAATCTCGGGAAATTTGCCCATATAACCATCATTCGGAAGAGTATACATACCGCATCGCTCCTAACAAGTCAAAGCAATTTCAAGTCCAAACAAATCCATTATAACACAGCAGACGCTGCCGCAAAAGAGGTGGCCGCCGCCCCGCATCATGCAATGCGCAGCGCGCAAGCCTCCATTTCGCGGGCATCCTGCGCCCGCCGGAAGCACGCCCCGCCAAGCGCGCTGCGCCTGGGGATATACTGTCCATACGAAGCCGCGCTTCCTCATTGACGCGCCCCCTGCCCTGTGCTAGGCTAATAAGGATGGACGGTATTCCGCGAAGGAAACTGTACTATTTTTCTCCCCCGGAGCAGCACATCACGAAAGGAGTGATGTGTATGAACATTGGTTTCATCGGCGCAGGCAAGGCCGGTTTCACCCTCGGCAAATATTTCCGCACGCATGGCATCGAAGTTACAGGCTATTACAGCCGCAGCATCCGATCCGCGCGCGAAGCCGCCGCGTTCACCTCATCGAATGTCTACGAGGACGCCGCAGGCGTCCTCTCGAAGAGCGATGTGCTGTTCCTCACCGTCCCCGACGGGAGCATCCGCCCCACCTACGAGGCGCTCGCCCGCGGGGATATCCGGGGAAAGATTTTCTGCCACGCAAGCGGCGCGCTCACAGCAGCCGCCGCTTTCCCGGGCATCGAGCAAAAAGGAGCCTCTGGCTTTTCCGTTCATCCGCTGCTCGCCATCAGCGACCGCTACCGGTCCTATCGCGAGTTAGCGGATTGTTTTTTTACCCTGGAAGGGCCGGAGGAGAGGCGATCTGCGCTGCGCAGCCTGCTCGAGCGGGCAGGGCTCCACGTGCAGATCATCCAAGGGGAGGACAAGGCACGCTACCACCTCGCCGCCGCGACCGTGAGCAACCTCGTCTGCGCGCTCTTCGCCGCGGGCGAGACGCTGCTCGCGCAGTGCGGCTTCTCCGAGGCTGCCGCGCGCGCGGCGCTCGCCCCGCTCTTTCTCGGCAACGCCCGCAGCGTCGCGGCCGCGGGCGCGAGGGACGCTCTGACGGGCCCTGTCGAGCGCGGCGACCTCGGCACGCTGCGCGCCCACCTCGCCTCGCTCGGCACGCGCGAGGATCAGCTCCTCTACCTCCTCCTCACCGCGAAGCTCCTGCCGCTCGCAGGCGCACGCCATCCGGAGCGCGATGACTCGTCCATCAAGGAATTTCTCGAAGCAGAGACGGCACGCCGTCTCGGGAAAGGATGAGTCCAATGAAAAACACCGTCAAGACATTCGCCAAGATGAAAGCCGCCGGCGAGAAAATCTCCATGCTGACCTGCTACGACTACACGACCGCCAAGCTCGAGGAGGCCGCGGGCATCAACGCCATCCTCGTCGGCGACTCGCTCGGCAACGTCATGCTCGGCTACCCGGACACCCTCTCCGTCACGATGGAGGACATGATCACCTATGGCCGCGCCGTCGCGCGCGCCTGCCACGACACGATGGTCGTCATCGACATGCCATTCATGTCCTACCAGGTCTCCGCCTCCCAGGCGGTCGAGAACGCCGGCCGCCTCATGAAGGAGGGCCGCGCGAACGCCGTGAAGCTCGAGGGCGGCGCGGCCGTCTGCGCGCAGATCGACGCCATCACCGCCGCCGGCATCCCCGTCATGGCCCATCTCGGCATGACGCCGCAGTCCGTCAACGCCTTCGGCGGCAACCGCGTCCAGGGCAAGAGCGAAGACGCCGCCCAAAAGCTCCTCGCGGACGCGAAAGCCGTCGAGCGCGCGGGCGCCTTCGCCGTCGTCCTCGAGTGCATCCCCGCGGATCTCGCCGCCCGCATCACGAAAGAGCTCACCATCCCGACCATCGGCATCGGCGCGGGCGACGCCTGCGACGGGCAGATCCTCGTCTACATGGACATGCTCGGCATGTTCAGCGACTACACGCCGAAATTCGTCAAGCACTTCGCGGAGCTCGGCAAAGAGATGAAAGAAGCCTTCGCCACCTACGACCGCGAAGTCAAGTCCGGCGCGTTCCCCGACGCGGCGCACGCGTTCGGCGCGATCGCAAAGGCCTGATTCACAATCGCACAATCCCTCACCGCCCTTGAATAAGACCTCTCCGTCTTTTCAGGGGCGCTTTTTGCCTGTCATGCGGTGAACACCACGCAAAGCTACATGCACAAACGTCCACTTCGTGGACATTGTGCATCGCCCTTACAGTAAAAGGAGACAGCTCTTTCCAGCCATCTCCTCACATTTCAGGCATCGCGCAAATTTCTCTCGCCATCACGTTGCGCCATGAGCGACTGCATTCGTTCCGATTCAAAGCTCTTGCATGAGGTGCTTCAGTCTCTCCGTGAGTTTCATATTCTCCCCGTAGTCAATCGGACAGTCAATGATGACAGGCTTTTCCTGCTGGAACGCGCGCTCCAGCATCGACCGGAGATCCTCCGTCCGCTCGACGCGCCAGCCGATGGCGCCCATGCTCTCCGCAAACTTGACAAAATCCGGATTATCAAAATCAACATAAAGGGACTCTCCGTACTGCATCATCTGCTTCCATTTGATGAGGCCGTAGCTCTTGTCGTTAAAGATGAGCGTGACGAAATTCGTGCCGAGACGCACCGCCGTCTCGAACTCCTGGCAATTCATCAGGAATCCCGCATCCCCTGTCACAGCGAGCACACGGCGCTCTGGATGAACGAGTTTGGCCGCGATAGCTCCCGGGACGGCGATGCCCATCGTCGCAAAGCCGTTCGAGATGATGCAGGTGTTCGGCTCATAGCATTGATAATGGCGCGCGACCCAGACCTTGTTCGCTCCGACATCAGAAATCACGATATCCTTCGGCCCGAGAACCTTGCGCGCGTCGAGCAAGGCCCGCTGCGGCTTCACGGGATACCCGTCATCCTCCGCATACCGCTCATGCTCCTCCACCATGCGCGCGCGGATCGCGAGCGCTGCCTCAGGCTCGCGCGTGCGCACGGAAACGGCGCGGATCCTGCGGAGAGCGTCCGCCATATCGCCGACGACGCTCACCTCCGGCTGGTAGTACATATTGATATCCGCCGGCCGCCTGTCGATATGGACGATTTTCGTCCCCGGCGTGAACCATTTCGACGGCGCATACTCGATGATGTCATAGCCGACTGCCACGACGAGATCCGCCTGCGCGAGGACGCGCGTCTGGTAATCTGCCATCGGGATGCCGACCGTCCAGAGTGCATAGGGACTCGTAAACGGGATGGCGCCCTTGGCCATCATCGTGTTGACGACAGGGATTTTCAGCTGCTCCGCAAAGCGCGTGAGCTCCTCGCCGGCCCCGCTCCGCGCGAGGCTGGCGCCCGCGAGGATCACGGGCGCGTCCGCCTGCTCGATCAGCGCTGCCGCCGCCTGCACCGCCGCATCCGTCGCGTATTCCACGGGCTGCTCATGCGGCAGGAGCGGCAAAACGCCCTGCCTCACCGGCATCTTCGCGACATTAACCGGCAGGTCAATGAACGTCGCGCCCGGCTTCTCCTGCTCCGCGTACTTGAACGCAAGACGCACGATCTCCGTCACCGTATCGGGATGCACCACCGTATAGGCGCGCCGTGTGATCGGCTCGAACATCGCCCGCAGATCGAGATACTGATGTGCCGTGATATGCATGCGGTCGCTGTGCACCTGCCCTGAAATCGCGACGAGCGGCGCGCCGTCGCTGTCCGCGTCCGCCACGCCCGTGATGAGATTCGTCGCGCCAGGCCCGAGCGTCGACAGGCAGACGCCCGCCTTGCCTGTGAGGCGGCCATAGACATCCGCCATAAAAGCCGCCCCCTGCTCGTGGCGCACGGTAACGAAGCGGATGGAGGAATTCTTGAGCGCCTCGAGCACAGCGAGATTTTCCTCTCCCGGGATGCCAAAGATATAGCGCACGCCCTCCGCCTCGAGACACTTCACCAGGAGCTCTGCTGTATTCTGTTCCTTTCCCATAGTCATCACCCTCTCATATCTCACTTTTGAATCGCCACATGGATCATCTGGCCCGGCTCGCGCGCCACCTGACGAACGCGCGTATAGCCAGCCCCCGCAAGATGCATCAGCTCCCCCTCTGCGAGGCGGTATTCCCTGTGATTCGCTTCCACGAGGAACTCGCCGCGATAGGCGTAGTAAAAGTCCTCATCCGCGCCGTTATACTGGCAGGGATAAAACGTCGGCGCCTCAAGCTCGATCGTAAAAGGCGCGTCCTTCGCCCACATGACATTGAAGTCCTGACAGCGCCCCCAGCTCTCCGTCGCCGCCCCGCCGTCAAAGGCATCCACCTGGAACGGGGAAAGCACGACAGGACGCCCGCCGTCATGCGCCAGGCGAATCGTCCCGGAAAGCGCCATGAGCGCACGATGATACGCGGGCAGGGACGTAAATACCGAGTGCTCCGTCTCAACCGTCGCCGAGCTCAGACGCAGGAGGAAATCACGCGCCGCGTAGTCGGCCGCACCGCCTGCGATATAGAGCTCGCGCGTCTGCCCGCCCGACCACGATGAGACACGCTGCTGCTCAGGCGAAAATATCTTGCATTTCATACTGTCACCTCCCCGCTGACGACTGCGCCGTTCTTGAACACCGTCCGTGCGAGGTTCAGCCCCGTCTGATAGGATAGATACCGATAATCCGGAGCATCGAGCAGCACGATGTCGCCGCGCTTGCCAGGCTCGATGCTGCCGATGACGTCCGCCCTGCCGAGCGCGGCCGCCGCATTGAGCGTCGCCGCCGTCAGGGCCTCAGCCGCCGTCATACGCATGGCAATGACAGCGAGCGCAAAGACCAGCGGCATGGAATACGTGTAGCAGCTCCCCGGATTATAATCGCTCGCGAGCGCCACAGCCGCGCCGCTGTCGATCAGCTTGCGCGCCGGCGCATAGGCCTTGCGCATGCAGAATGCCGTCGCGGGCAGCAGCACTGCTACCGTCCGACTGCCCGCGAGTGCTTCGATCCCCTCCGGGCTCACGGAGAGCAAATGATCCGCACTGACCGCGCCGAGCTCTGCCGCAAGCTCCGCGCCGCCCGTGCTGCTCATCTCGTCCGCGTGAAGCTTCAGCGAAAAGCCGCGTGCGCGTGCTGCCGCAAGAATGCGCCGCGCCTGCGCCGCCGTAAAGACGCCCGTCTCGCAGAAAACATCGACAAACTCCGCCAGATGCTCCCGCGCGATGAGCGGCAGCATCTCCTCCACCAGGAAAGCAACGTAGTCATCTGCGCGTCCCGCGTACTCCGGCGGCACCGCATGCGCGCCGAGATAGGTAGCCGCGACGCTCGTCGGCAGCTCCCGGTCTAGCCGCCGCAGCACGCGCAGCAGCCGCAGCTCCGTCTCCCGGTCGAGTCCATAGCCGCTCTTTCCCTCGACAGTCGTGACGCCGAGAGACAGCATGGAGCGCAAAACACGCGCTCCATGCGCGAAAAGCGCCTCCTCCGTCGCCGCGCGCGTCTCGCGCATCGTGGCGACGATCCCGCCGCCGCGCGCGAGCAGCGTCAGATACGGCACGCCAGCCAGGCGATCGTCAAACTCCTCAGCGCGCGCCCCCGCAAAGAGGAAATGCGTGTGCGGGTCGACAAAGCCCGGCACTGCGCACTGCCCCCTCGCGTCAATGATCCGCACGCCCTCCGCGCTGCTGCCATGCAGCGCGGCAGCGACAGATGCCCGCTCCTCTGCTGCCCGGAGGACATCCGCCTCCTTCCCTACGGCCTGGATCACGCCGTCTTCCACCCAGATGGCGGCATCCGAAACGACGCGCAGCTCCCGCATCGCCGTACCGCGCCGTGCTTCTCGCCCGATGGGCGTCGCGAGCTGCGCGATTCCCCGAATGATGGTCTCCTGCATGAAATCCCCTCCTTATATGGCAGAAAAGGGATTGCCGCGCGCCGCGCAGCAGTCCCCTCTGCCCAAACAGCCGGCACCTGCAACCGCACGATCGCGCAGCCCTCGCCTGCCTGGAAATATACGAATCACGAAGCACTATTTCCGCCTGCGTCAACGCGTTCAAAGCCGATCAGAACAGCTTCGCGACGGCCCTTTTCACCAGGTCATCATCCGCGATGCACGGCTCCGTGACATGCGCGCGATCCGCGTAATCCTCATTGAACTTCTCAATCGTCTCGATGGAATGTTCGTTGCGCGCCCAGCTGCGGCGGGCGACGCCGCTGATGACATCCCAGAGAAGCGCGCTCTTGATGATCTCATCGACGCGCTCGCTACCGTCGAGCACGAGGCCGAAGCCGCCGTTCACGGACTTGCCGATGCCGACACCGCCGCCGTTGTGGAGCGCGCAGAGGCTCATGCCGCGCGCCGCGTTGCCCGCGAAGCACTGCACCGCCATATCCGCCATGACGTTGCTGCCGTCCTTGATATTCGCCGTCTCGCGGAACGGCGAGTCCGTACCGGAGACATCGTGGTGATCGCGTCCCATCATCACGGGGCCGATCTTGCCCTCGCGCACGAGCTCGTTGAATTTCAGCGCGATGCGGATGCGCCCCTCCGCATCCTGATAGAGGATGCGCGCCTGCGTGCCGACGACGAGATTGTTCTTCTCCGCGTCGCGGATCCAGTTGTAATTGTCGCGATCCTGGTAGCGCCGATTCGTATCAATGCAGCTCATCGCCGCCTTGTCCGTCTCGATGAGATCCGAGCGCTTGCCGGAGAGGCAGACCCAGCGGAACGGGCCATAGCCGTAGTCAAAGAGCTGCGGCCCCATGATGTCCTCGACATAGGACGGCAGGATGAAGCCGTCCTTGTCGTCGACGCCATTCTTGGAAAGTTCCTTGACGCCCGCATCGTAAACCGCCTTGAGGAAGGAATTGCCGTAATCAAAGAAGTACGTGCCATCCTTGACGCAGGCCATGATGAGCTCATACTGATGGCGCAGGCTCTGATTGACCAGCGAGATGAACTGCTCGCGATCCTCGGCGAGCATCTTCGTGCGCTCCTCGAACGTCAGCCCCTGCGGGCAGTAGCCGCCCTCGTAGGCTGCATGGCAGGAGGTCTGGTCGCTCATGAGGTCGACGTGGATGTGGTTCTTGACGACGTATTCGAGGAGATCGACGATGTTGCCGTGATAGGCGATCGACGTCGCCGTCTTCGCTGCGAGATGTTTCTTCGCGGAGGCAAAGACCTCGTCGAGGCTGTCGTAGCACTCGCTGCACCAGCCCTGGTCGAGGCGCGTCTGGATGCGCGACATATCGACCTCGGCGATGACGCCGACCGCGTGCGCAATCTCCGCCGCCTTCGGCTGCGCGCCGCTCATGCCGCCCATGCCAGAGCTCACGAAGAGATGCCCCGCGAGATCGCCGTCCTCCGGTACGCCGAGATGCATGCGGCCCGCGTTCAGGAGCGTATTGTACGTGCCGTGCACGATGCCCTGCGGGCCGATGTACATCCAGCCGCCCGCCGTCATCTGCCCGTAGTTGGCGACACCCATCTCCTCCGCAATCTCCCAGTCCTTCGGATTGTCGAACTCGCCGACCATGAGCGCATTCGTGATGATGACGCGCGGCGCCGTCGGCTTCGACGGGAACAGGCCGAGCGGATTGCCGCTCTCCATCACGAGCGTCTGATGATCCGTCATGATCTCAAGATACTTCTTGATGAGACGGTACTGAAGCCAGTCATGGCAGACGCTGCCCGTCTCGCCGTACGTGACGAGCTCGTAGGGATAAAGACCGACCTCGAAGTCGAGGTTGTTGTCGATCATGACCTGGAAAGCCTTGCCCTCCGTGCAGTTCCCCTTGTACTCATCAATGGGCTTGCCGTAGATCCGACCTGCAGGACGATAGCGGTACGCATAGATACGCCCGTACGTCTTGAGCTCCTGGAGGAACTCCGGGATGAGCTTTTCATGCAGGCTCGGGTCAACATAGCGAAGCGCGTTCTTGAGCGCCGTCTCCGTCTGCGCCTGCGTGAGATGAAACCCACGGGAGGGCGCGCGGCGGATTCCCGGCACGAACTCCGGCATATCAGGATATTCCTTGATCGGCGGTACACAAAATGGCTGCTTTTTCATCATCATCCATCTCCTGTTCATACTTCTTCCAAATACTGCATCGTGGCCTGAATCTTTTCGAGGAGCTGCCGCTCCTCGACGCGGACGAGCTGACCGTCCCTCACGGTATCCTCGCCGTTGACCACCACGCGGTCGATGGCCGTCGGCTGGAGGGCATAGATGAGGTTCGGCAGGAACTGCCCACCCCCTGAGAGCGGCTGCATGGAAAGGTCATCGAGCCGGACGCCGACGAAGTCCGCGGCTTTGCCGCAGGCGATCTCGCCGACTGGCAGGCCGAGCGCCTCAGCCCCGTTCTCCGTCCCCATCCGCATGGCGTCCTGGTAGTTCACGCAGAGCGCATCGAGTGTCTTCGCCTTCTGCAGGAGCGGCGCCATGCGCATCTCCTCGAACACGCTGTTGCGGTTATTGCCGCACGCGCCATCGCTCCCGAGCGCCACCGGGACGCCAGCCTGAAGGAATGCGGGAAGATCGGTGATGCCGTCGGCGAGGAACATATTGCTCGACGGGCAATAGATGAGATGGCCGCCGCGCGCGCCGAGCGTCCGGATCTCCTCCTTCGTGAGCCAGACGCCGTGGATGATGGCGATATGCTCATCGACGACGCCGAGCGCATCGAGATACGCGAGCGGCGTCTTGCCGTATTTTTCCTGCACCTGCTCGACCTCAAAGCGCTCCTCGGAGACATGGATATGAAACGGCGTGCCGTACTTCACGGCCAGCGCGTGTCCCGCCTCGACCATCTCCGGCGACGCGGCATGCAGGCTGTGCGGCGCGGGAATGACCTTCGTCATGCCGCCGTGGTAGCGCTTCATGAGCAGTTCCGTATTCGCCTCGGCGAGCGGGAGCTTTTCCACATAGCCGGCAGGCGCGCCCGTCCAATCGTACATCGTGCGAGCCAGCACGAGCCGGATGCCGAGATCCCGCGCGGCCCGGATGACCGCCTCATCGCCCTCCACGCCATCGTTGTGCAGATAGAAGAAATCACAAACGGTCGTCGCGCCGCATTTCATCATCTCCGCGAAGGAAAAGAGCGCGCCCGTGTAAATATCCTCCGGCCGCAAGCGCGGCGAATACTTGTAAAGCGACTCATCGCGCCATGTGAGGAACGGCTTGTCCGCCGCGATGCCGCGGAGCAGGCTCTGAAAACTGTGATTGTGCGCATTGACTGTCCCCGGCACGAGAGCGAGATGCTCCCAGCGCTCATGCACGGCCTCCGGATGCGCGCTTCGAAGCTCCGCGGCAGGACCGACAGCCGCGATGATGCCATCCGTGACGAGAACCGCCAGATCGCGCTGCGCCCGTCCCTCCGTGAAGCAGAGCTCCGGCTCGATGAGCCTTTCCTTTTCCGCCATCTATGTCAGCCTCCCATCCAAAAGCAACACGGCCTCGAGCATCGCCTGCGCGGCGACGGCGACCGCATGATCCGGAGCCGCCTCCTGTGGGCAATGGCTATAACCGTCCACGGTTGATACGAACAACATGCCTGCCTGCGTGAGGCGTGCCATGTTCGCCGCGTCGTGCCCGGCCATGCTCACGAGCTCGCGCCGCGGCTCGCCGAGCGCATCAGCGGCATCATCAAACGCACGGATCACCACAGGTGCGAGCGGCATCTCCTTCTGATCGATATTGAGCTCTCGCTCGATCCTGACGCCGCGCACAGCCTCGATGTCGGCGACAGATGCTGCCAGCATCGCAAGCGCTCGCTTCCGCTCCTCGGGATCAGCCGTACGCAGATCAAGCGTCAGCGCGGCATCTCCCGGCACGATATTCGAGGCATTCGGCCGGACCTGGATGCGACCAACGGTCGCCGCAAGCCCGGGGAGAGAAGCCTCTCCCATGAGCGCCTCCACCGCGTGCACGACATCGGCCGCAGCCGCCAGCGCGTCACGGCGATGCTCCGGCCGTGTCGTTCCCGCATGATTCGCTTCGCCGCGAATCCTGATGACCTCGCGGTAGATGCCCGTAATGCAGGTGACGGCCGCGATGTTCTCACCCGCGTCGTAAAGGCGGCGTCCCTGCTCGATATGGCACTCGAGGAATGCTGCCAGCCGCTCCTTTTCAAGCGGCATCTCCTCCCGCACGCGGCGAATATCACCGCCGAGGCGGGCGATTGCCGTCTCAAGCGTCTCCCCCGTCACACGGTGTTTTAGCTTCCTGAGATCCTCTTCCCGCAGCCGTCCGCAAAGCACCTTGGAACCGAGCGTAGAAACGGAAAAATCATTCGGTTCCTCGCCGGTAAGGGAGAGCAACGCCAGAGGATGCCGCAACGCTATACCGCTCTCTCTCAGCGTCTGCACGACCTCCGTGGCCAGCAATACGCCAAGGGCGCCATCATAAGCCCCGCCGTTCGGCACGGTATCATGATGAGAGCCGAGCACGATGGGATGCCCTGCCCTCTTTCCATCCTCTCCCCAGAGATTTGCAATAGCATCCGTCCGCACATCGAGCCCCATCGTGTGCCATTTTTGTGCGAGCCAGACACGCGCCTCACGATCCGCTGGACTGCCTAGCTGACGGTCGATCCCTCCTGCGTCATTCCTGCCAATCTGCGCGAGCTCTCTGAGCCCGTCGAGCAGACGCGCCGCCTTCACATGAGGTGACTCTCCCTTCATAGGCATCACTCCTTTCACTGCGAATAAATAAATTTATTCATTCACGATGGAATATGTTTGATGAAATCATTCCATTTGCTGTAAAATAAAAAAGACGTCCGCGCCAACGGAGAAAACTCCGCTTGGTTCGGAACGCCTTTGTCCTTCAAGTAACTCAAGAATACCACTATAAAATATATTTGTCAATCTCCAACGAGCAATGTATACATTGTTCTAGGTGAACCGGACGATTATTTGTAATTAGAGAAATACACACCTTCCTGCCGTTCGTTTTCTTCAATCGCCTCGATCCGCGCGGGCAGATCCTTCATCCTCGATGCCGCCTCCCGCAGCCATAGGTTGATAAAAGCGAGCGGCGTGCTGTAAATATCGAAGAGCGATGACGTCGTCACTGGAACGAAAACAACCTGCTTCGCACACGGAACAACAGGGGAAAGCCTCGTGTCCGTCACCGCCAAAAGCGGGATGCCCCGTTCCTGCAACAAGCGACATCTGTCAATCAGCACATTCGGATAGCGCGGGAACGCGAACGCGATGACCGTCGTCTTTTCGGGATCGAGCAGGGGAAGCGTCGACCACGCAGGATCGCCTGGCACGACAGACACGACATCCGGGCGCATCTTGTTCAACAGGTACTGCGCATAGGGCAGAAGTGTCGCCGAGAGGCGCGCAGAGATCAGCACGAGTTTCTTCTCAGAGCACACGGCCTCCAAGAGCGCCTGATATCCTTTGCCATGCAGGATCTCTGTCAGCTGATCCATGTTCTCGATCTCAAGGTCGAGAATTGTTCGGAGCGGGCCCCCATGCTGCGATGGCTTGCTCCGCGTATAGCGCAGCCGATCTGGTGCCGTGAGCTGCTTGCTGACCATCCTCTGCAGATTGCGCAGGAATTCATTGTAGCCACGATAGCCCATCATCATGAAGAAGCGCGAGACACTCCCCTGAGAGACGCCCAGCGCATCAGCAAGTTCGCTTGCCGTCATGAAACTGATTTCTAAATAATGCTGTTCGATGTAGAGTGCGATTTTCTGATACGTCAATGAGCACTTCTGCATCGGCAAAAGCATCTCCTTGAGCTCCTCCGGGCTTTGAAACGTCCGCATGGCCTCTCCTCCCCGCATCGCTGTATTCTGGAATTTTTCTTCATTATAGAATGCGTTCGGGGATGCCGTCAAATGCTTTCTCAGTTGTCGTTCCATACGATCACCACCTGGAATGAGACCAATCAGCCGCAGTCAGGAAACCAGTATATCTCATTCCTGCGAAGGCTGCACGTGAATCTGCTGGGCGAGAATTTCCGCCAGATCAAGCACCTGAGGTTTATTTTCTCCATCTGCCACGAGGCGGCTCACGCCATCCTCGAGCATCGTGAGACAGAACGGACAGGCCGCTGCGATTTTCCCAGGATGCAGCGCGAGGGCCTCCCTGGCACGCGCCTGGTTGATCGGGCTTCCCTCTCGTTCCTCGAGCCACATGCGGCCACCGCCTGCACCGCAGCAGAAGCTCTGTTCGTGGTGGTGCTTCATCTCCACGACCGTAAGACCCGCCGCCTGCAGAAGTGCGCGCGGCTGCTCGTAAATGCCGTGATAGCGGCCGAGATAACAGGAGTCATGCCAGGCGACTACGCCGGAATTCTTCCCGCTGAGCTGCAGCGCCCCATCCGCGACGAGCCGCGCGAGCAACTCCGTATGGTGCACCACCTCATAGTTGCCGCCAAACTGTGGGTAGGCATACTTGAGCGTGTGGTAGCAGTGAGGGCACTGCGTGATGATCTTCTTCACGCCGTAGCCATTCATGGTTTCGATATTCTGCTCGGCGAGCATCATATAGAGGTATTCGTTGCCGAGCGCGCGTGCGGAATCGCCGCAGCACGTCTCCTCCTCGCCGAGAATCGCAAAAGAGATTCCCGCGGCGCGCAAGAGCGTGACGAGCGCGCGCGTGACCTTCTGCGTGCGGGCGTCGAATGCACCGAAGCATCCCGGCCAAAAAAGGTACTCCGCCTCCGGCTCCTCATCTATGGTCTTGACGCCGAGTGACGCGAGGAACTCGCCCCTCTTTGCGGCACCTATGCCCCAGGGATTGCCGTTGTTCTCCAGATTCCGAAACGCCTGCTTCGCCTCCTCGGGGAATGGTTTCTCCATCAGGACGGCATTCCGACGCAGCTCGATCAACCGATCCACATGGCCGACGAAGGCCGGGCACTGTGCCTCGCAGGCGCGGCACGTCGTGCAGGCCCAGAGCTCCTCCGGCGTGATGACTTCGCCGTTCAACTCGGCTCGCGCCGTCCCATCCTGCGATGAGACCTCCGCAGTCGCCTCTTGAGCGTCATCATCCGCCACAGCTACGGTATTGGCAGTGCTAGTGCTTCGCGCCGCCGCGTCCTCCATCTGCGTGCGGAATTTCTGCGTCACATCCTTCGGACTGAGCTTTTTCCCTGTAAGATGTGCCGGGCAGTTGCGCTCGCAACGCCCGCAACGCACGCACGCATCGCTGTCCATGAGCGTCTTTTCCGAAAACTCCTCGATTTTTTCCTTGCCATACGTCTCTAGATCTTCATCCTCGAAGTCGATGAGCGGATATACGCCACTGACCGACCGGCGACGGCAGAAGATGTTGAGCGGTACCATGAGCACATGAAAGAACTTCGCGTAAGGCAGCCAAGCGATCAAGCCGAGAACCAACACCGCATGCACCCACCAGAGCACACCGTATATCTGGCCCAGCGTCGTCGCCCCCCAGGCAGCCAGCGGCACGGCGAGCCAACTGCCGAGCAGAGATACGCTATCGTATGCCGTCGGCACCGCCGCGATGTGCACCGCCTCCAGAACGAAACCCGTCACGAGGATGAGCGCCAACAAGCCGAGAAGCGTCGCGTCCTCTCTCCGGTTCTCCATGATTCCCTGTTTGATATAGCGTCGATACGCCGCCATCGCGATGCCGGCGATGGCCAGCATACCGAAAAGATTCGCCGTGAATTTTGTGAAAAGAAAGCTCAGGCCCTCATAGACCGGCAGCCCGAAATCCGCCCGCAACATAACCATGGCAGAGGCCAGTCCCAAGAAGCAGAAACCGGAAAAGAGGAAGGCATGCATGATGCCGGCATAGCGTTCCTTTAAAAGCCTGCGGTGCAGGAACACCTGCGCGAGCACATCGCGGATCCCCGCACGCACATCGACAGCGGGAAATCCGCCCGTGCCGATCTGCCAGCGGCGTACATGCGCATAGCAACCGCGCGCCGCCACGATGATTGCCAACACGACCAGCAGATAGAAGAGCGGCCTCCCCTGAACCTGCCAAAAAATCTCTCTTGTAGGCATGATGCCCGCCTCCCTTTCCTCTCGCCTGTCCTTCAGATGACCTTTGCTTCTGTATGCAGCGCGCCTGCCAGCTCGGCCGCCATCGCAGGCGCTGCCTCATCCGTGAAAATCTTGCCGATGCGTTCCCTGGCGGGGAGCTCATAGCCAAGGATCTGCGTCACAGGGGAAAGATCCTCCGCAGACAAGCCGAGCGCCGTCGCATCAAGATGCCGGGCATTCTTCGCCTTCTTCCGGCCCTGCATGATGCTCTTCATGCCGGGATAGCGCGGCTCATTGATGCCCTTGTCGACACCGAGCAGCAACGGCAGCTTCCCCGTAAGCGTGATATGACTCCCATCCATCTCGCGCTCCGCCGTGACACCATCACCATCGAGGGTGAGCTTGGAGACGGTCATGACCTCCCCAAGTCCGAGCTTTTCCGCCACGCGGACGGCAACCTCGCCCGTACCGCTGTCGATCACGGTCTGCCCGCAGAGGATGAGGTCATACGGCAACTTCCTGACGGCTGCGGCGAGCGCCGCAGCCCTTCCCGCGGCGTCCGCAGCAAGGACGGCCGGATCGTCGATGACGACAGACGCGTCGCACCCCATGGCCAACACGTGACGCAGCACATCCTCGAACTCTTTCCCACCGATGCCGACAGCAGTCACCGTGCCGCCATTCTTTTCCTTCAAGCGAACGGCCTCCTCTACGGCATACTCGTCATAGGGATTCAGGATCTTCTTCACACCGTCAGAGACGATAGCGTCTCCCGCCAGCTCGATCTTCGCTTCCGTATCAAATGTCTGTTTTACAAGAACTACGATATCCATAAGACTTCCTCCTCTTCTACCGTTTCAGCCAGCGAGCTTCTTCATTTCCTCCGTCAGAGCCGGTACAACCTCAAAGAGATCACCGACGATGCCATAATCCGCTACCTTGAAGATATTGGCCTCCGGGTCGTTGTTGATCGCCACGATGAATTTCGACGATCCCATACCCGCCAGATGCTGGATGGCCCCGGAAATACCGCAGGCAATATAAACCGTCGGAGAAACCACCTTGCCCGTCTGGCCGACCTGGTCACCATGATCGCGCCAGCCAGCGTCGACGGCCGCACGGGAAGCTCCCACTGCCGCATGGAGAACATCCGCCAGTTCCTCGAGGATCTTGAAATTGGCTGCATTCTTCATGCCGCGCCCACCGGAAACGATGATGTCCGCCTCCGTGAGCGGTACGGCCGTACCAGCCTTCTGCACGATGTCCCGCACAATCGTATGGAAATCCATCGCCGGGACGGAGCCCGCTGTCACGGCGAGCTCTGCCGGCGCCTCCTCCGCCGCCACGCTATTGGGGCGGAGCGTGATCACCGCCTTCGGCGCGATCACCGCCTCCCGCGCGAAAACCTTCCCTGCGTAAAGCGGACGCGTCACCGTGAACTTCCCGTCCACGAAATCAATCGCCGTACAATCGATGAGGGCGCCCGCCCCCAACGCCTCCGCAAGCCGCGGCGCGAGCTCCTGCCCCGCCGCAGTATTACCGAGAAGCACGCACACAGCATCCTCCGGCAACAGATGCGCGATGGCATGCGCATAACTTTCCGCCATGAAGGAGTCAAAGACTGTGTCTTCTGCTGTCACGCAGTTCCCTGCTCCATAGGCCGCCGCCGTCTGCGCCGCCTTTTGCGCTCCCGTTCCCAGCAGGATGGCGCACACCTCTCCCGCACCGAGCTTTTTCGCGGCTGTCACCGCCTCCAGCGAGGCCTTGCGGCACTTGCCGCCCGCTTGTTCGACGAATACATAGATGGACATGTAGCTCCCTCCTTACTTCAGCAACTGGCCTGCAATGACGATCTTCTGAATCTGGGACGTCCCCTCGAAAATCTCCGTGATGCGCTGATCGCGATAGAGACGCTCGATCGGATACTCTTTCATATAGCCGTATCCGCCGTGAATCTGAAGTGCCTTGTCGACCACGCGATGCGCAGCTTCCGCCGCGAAGAGTTTCGCGCAGGCCGCCTGCTTGGAGAAGCGGATGTGCTTGTCCTTGAGACTTGAGGCATAATAGGTGAGATACCGCGCCGCCTCCACATCAGCCTCCATCTCGGCCAACATCCAGCGCAAGCCCTGGAAATCCGCAAGACGCTCACCGAATACGATGCGCTCCTTCGCATAGGAAACCGCCATGTCGAGCGCTGCCTGCGCAATGCCTACGGACATCGCCGCGATCCCCGTGCGGCCACGGTCAATGACCTGCATCGCGAGCTTGAAGCCGTGGTTGATCTCGCCGACGATGTTTTTCTTCGGAATGCGGCAGTGATCGAAAATCACTTCCCAGGTACGTCCGCCGCGGATGCCCATCTTATCGTCGCCGGCACCGATGGAGAACCCAGGCGTTCCCTTCGGCACGATGAAGGCCGTCATGCCATGCGTCTTTTTCGGCTTATCTGTCATAGCGAACGCGATGAGGAAATCCGCGTCGGCAGCATTCGTGATAAAATGCTTCGTGCCATTGAGCACATAGGCATCGCCATCCTCCGTGGCAATCGTGGAGCTTGCGCCGGCATCCGAGCCGGAGCCAGGCTCCGTGAGCGCAAAGCCCGCGAGTTTCTCGCCGAGGCAGGCAGGCTTCAGATATTCCTCCTTCTGCTCCGGCGTCCCCGCAAGATAAAGGGCATCGAAGCCTAAGTAATGGCCCGTAAGAATAGACGCTGTCGCGCCACAGCCATAGGCAATCTCCTCGACCGCAATGGCCTCAGTCACAGAGTCGGCACCAGCGCCACCGTACTCCTCCGGATAGGCGATACCCATGAGATCCTGTTCTGCCAGTTCCTTGATGGTCTCCTTGGGAAAGCGGTTATTCTTATCAATCTCCACCGCGCGCGGTGCCAAGACCTCCGTCGCATATTTATGGAGGATTTCCTTCAGATCTTTCTGTTCTTCTGTCAAATCGAAATTCATGATACACTTGCTCCTTTCGAACTCTTCGCTTTTCTAATCAGGAAACGCGCTGAACATTTCCGCTGCTCACTTACGGAAGCACTGATTCATTCAGCACTCCGTCTTCACGCGTCTGCGCTGTCCTCTCGTCGCCCTGCCAACCTCAGCGTAGCTTCGGCTACGCCTGCGGTTTGTCTCCTAGAGATATACAGCGCATCCACGTAAATCCGGAGCACTTCATTTAATCAGCGCTTCCTTACAAATCCCCTGCTTCCTCCATAGCCCGAACCTCTTCCGGACTGCAGCCGCAAAGTTCACCAAGCACAGCCTCGTTATCAGCGCCAAGCTCCGGAGAAGACTTGTAATCATTATCCGGAACACCGGCAAATTTCATGGGATTTCCTGTAATCTGCACTTTACCGGCCCGTGGATGATCGATAGTGACCAGCATATGCCGCGCTGCAATCTGTTCGTCTGCACATGCCTGGGGAATGTTCTGCAGCGGTGATGCCGGAATCGACTTCTCCAACATCGCCGCAACCGCTTCCGCGACTGTCGTATCCTTCAACCAATCCTCAATGATGGCTTTGAGCGCCACATCGTTCTTCGACCGATCCGCATCCGTCTTGAAGCGCGGATCCTCCTTGAGGTCCATCCGTCCCATGAGCGCCCAAAGACGATCCATGATGCGCTCATTGGCCACAGCAATCACGACATAGCCATCTTTCGCACGATAAATATCAAACGGTGCGGAAAGCGGGTGCCGGGCACCGACGCGCTTCGGTATGACTCCGCCAATCGTATAGCGGACGATATTCGTCTCGCAGAATGCAAACACGGAATCCAGCAGCGATACATCCACATAACTGCCCATCTCCGTCTTCTCCCTCGCATAGAGCGCGGCCATAATACCCGTCGCGGCATACAGCCCCGCACTCACATCCGCAATCGAGCTGCCCACGCGGGCCGGTGGCGCGTCGGGGTATCCCGTGATACTCATAAGACCGCCCATAGCCTGCGCGACAATATCGTAGCCGGGACGCGGCGCATACGGCCCATACTGCCCGAACCCGGAAATCGACGCGTAGATCAGCCGCGGATTGATCTCTTTGAGCGTCTCGTAGTCGATCTTGAGATGCGCCGCAACTCCTGGCTTGAAATTCTCAACCACGACATCTGATTTCCGGACGAGCTCATAAAAAATCTTCAAAGCCTTTTCCGACTTAAAATTCAGCGTGATTCCCTTCTTATTCCGGTTCATAAGCATGTAATAGCTGCTCTCACCATTCTTATACGGACCGAAAAACCTGGAATCATCCCCGTATTTCGGCCGCTCCACTTTGATGACCTCCGCGCCAAGATCACCAAGCTGCGCTGCACAGAAAGGCCCTGCTAAGACGCGCGTAAGATCAAGCACGCGCACCCCCTGGAGCGGTTTCCCCTTCGCCATACAATCACCCTTTCCTTCCTGTATCTCGAAATGCCTTCCATCCCCAAGGAAATGCTGGTGAATTCAGCACTCCGCCTTCATCCTAGGAACCACAGATTAATTCGGCAGTTCCTTACAAGCTCATTTCTCAAAGCCCAGAACCGTCAATCAGCTGTTCTGCATCCACGGCCTTCTTGATAATGCCGTGCTGGAGCCAGAGATCCGAAACCATCTTCGTGATCTTGTAGAGTTTCCCAGGATTCTCCTTTGTCCCGAAATACGCCTTGTTCTCTGCCTGATCGTAGAAATGAACGTTCTTCAACTCGGACTGGATGTCCTCCTTCTTCTCTCCGAGATGCTTCGCGAGGATATCCATCGCTTCCTCCGGATGCTCCTTCATAAATGCCAGCGCGTCATACCATGCGGCTGCAATCCCCTTCGCCGCTTCAGGATTTGCCTCCAGCGTCTTGCGATCCACGGCCAGCGTATCGACGATGACGCCCGGCGTCTCCTTGCTGTTCACCATCGTATAGCCGAGATCCGACTTTTGAATCTTCGTCAGCCACGGCTCCCAAGTGACCGCCGCATCGACATTGCCCGCCAGGAACGCGGCGCCCGCATCACCAGAAGCCATATTCTGGACATCGAACTCCGAGACATCCATACCCTTCTGCTTCAGCTGATAGAGGAACCAGAAATAGGCGACACCCGTCGTATCCATGGCGACCTTCTTGCCCTTGAGATCCTCCAGCGTCTTGTACTCTTTCTTGGCGACGATACCATCACCGCCATCCGACGTATCCAGCGCCAGGATCTGTACAGCATCCAATCCCGCTGCAGCATTGATTACATGGACATCGACCGTCGTCGAAAGTCCCTGGATCCGGCCGGAGGCCAGGGCACTCTTGCTGTCAGCTTTGGACTCGATGGGCTGGATCTCTACGTCTACACCATGCTGCTTGAAGAAGCCCTTCTCCTCGGCGATATAGAGCGGCGCATAACCGATCCACGAGGACTGTCCCAGGATGATTTTCTGTCCGCTCGCCGCACTGCTGCTACTTGCCGTACCCGCTTCCTTCGTCCCGCCGCAGCCGCCTGCGACAAACGCTGTCAACAGCACACCTGCGGCGAGGCACGCCGTCATTGCCTTCCGAAATCCCTTTGTCTGAAACAACATAACTATCATCCTTTCTCTTCATGCAACGGGAAGTTCCTGCTGATCTAGCATGTCGTTGATCTTCATCCGGAGCGCCACGAAATCCTCACGCTCCTTGAGTTCCTGCGTCCGCTGGTACGGCAGATACACCGGAATACATTCCTTGACCCGCCCCGGATGCGCAGACATCACATAAATCTTTGTCGATAAAAATACCGCTTCTTCAATATCGTGTGTTACAAAAGCAATCGTCGGTCGTTCCTTCTGCCAGATTTCCCGGATCAACTGCTGCATCTCACTTTTCGTTATGGGATCGAGCGCCCCGAAAGGCTCATCCATAAGCAGAAGCTCCGGCTTAGTCGCCAGCGCTCGTGCGATTGCGACGCGCTGCTTCATCCCGCCGGAAAGCTCCTTAGGATAGGCATCGGCGAACGCATCGAGACGCATGAGCGCAAGATATTTCCTCACAGTCTTCTTTATTGTGTCCTGATCCGCCCCCTGCTCGCGTAAGCCATAGGCGATATTATCCTTCACACTCAACCACGGGAAAAGCGTATACGTCTGAAATACCATACCGCGATCCGGTGCTGGTCCCTCCACGCGCCGATCCTTGATGACGATGTCTCCCTCCGTCGGAAAATCCAGTCCCGCCAGCATGCGGAGCAGCGTGGACTTGCCGCAACCAGACGTCCCAACGATACAAACGAACTCGTTCTCCAGTACCTCGATGCTGCAATCATCCAGCGCGGTCACCAGTTCCTTTTTCGCTCGGAATCGCTTTTTGATATGACGCGCCGTGATGATGGTAGATGCGACTTGAGCGGAGAGTGGCTCAGATACCTCTGCCGGTGCTGCTCTGCGTTCAAACAAGGATATCATCCCCTTCCTGCCCGGTGCGGACGCGCATCGCATAGCTGACGGGCAGGACGAAGATCTTACCATCACCGGGATGTCCGGTCGAATTCTCCTCAAGCAAAATGCGCATAACCTTCGGTACATCCTCATCGCGCACGACGATGTCGAGCAACCGCTTCGCAATGAACTCGATTCCCACCGTTTCCTCCTCCTGCAACTCCGTGCGGAATACCGCCTTGCGTTTACCACGCCCGAGCACCTCGCGTGTCGACATCGCATTGAATCCTTCTTTGATGAGTGCGCGCTTCGTAGCAAAATATTTATTGGGACGGATGATCGCCATGACTTCCTTCATCTCATAATCCCTCCTCCCCTGTGCTCACCGTATAGGCCGTCGAGACTTCGCTGACAAAAATCTTGCCGTCGCCAAAAGCGCCCGCCTCCTCCGTCCGCGCACTCCCGGCAATCGTCTGCACTGTCTCCTTAACAGAGGCATCCTCCACGACGATGAGCAGCATTTCCTTAGGAATCTCATCATAATACACATCACCGACTTTGAGCCCGCGCTGCTTCCCACGTCCGAGGACGCTGATGCGCGTCACGGAATTATGGCCCTTTTCTGAGAGCGCTTCCAATACGGGCAAAACCTTTTCTGGTCGAATGATTGCCTTGATCAGTTTCATCGAGCATCTCCTCCTCGTTTCATGCAATCGCAAGCTCCGGTTCCCGGTGCATCTCCTCGTAAATCATACCGAGGATATCCTTCTTGTATTTCAGGAATCTCGCATCGCTCTTGATGTAGAAATCACGATCACGCGGCAACCGCACATCGATTACCTCCCGGATTGCCCCCGGATGCGCCTTCATGACCACGATGCGATCCGCCATGAATACAGCCTCCTCTATGTCATGCGTGACCATGACGATCGTCTTTGGATGCTTGCGCCACACGGAAAGCGTGAGCTCCTGCATGTGCCCGCGCGTCTGCGCATCGAGCGCCCCAAAAGGTTCATCGAGCAGAAGACTGTCCGGATTCGTCGCAAGCGCGCGGGCGATTGCGACGCGCTGACGCATCCCGCCGGAAAGCTCCTTCGGATAGGCCTCGGCGAAATTTTCCAACCCCACCTCTCTCAGGTACTGCGCCACGATAGCCGCGCGCCGTTCTTTGGGCATCCCCAGCTCCTTCAAACCGTATTCCACATTCTTATAGACATTCAGCCAAGGAAAAAGGGTATAGGCCTGAAACACCATGCCGCGGTCTGGTCCCGGCCCGTCCACGCGCTTGCCGTTTGCGAGGATGTCCCCCTGCGTCGGCATGAGGAATCCCGCAAGCATCCGCAAAAGCGTCGACTTGCCGCAGCCAGAGGCACCGACGATCGCCACAAACTCATTCCTATGAATCTCCAAATCGATCTTCCTCAGAGCCTCGACGCGTTTCTTTCCCGTATCGTACCATTTCGTCACGCCATCAATGCGATACATCACATCCGAACTCATCATGCTCCCTCCTCAATTCTCACTCCAGCTGAAAAATATCTTCTGAACCGCCTTGAATAAGAAATCGAAAAACAAACCAAGCAGTCCTATGGTCAGCAGACCGACAAAGATATTGCCGACATTCAGCATGCGCTGCGACTGGATCATCATATAACCAATGCCCGCAGAGGCGCCCACCATCTCAGCGACGATGACATACGTCCAAGCCCAGCCGAGCACCATGCGCAGAGAATCCACAATATGCGGCAGACTCGCCGGCAAGATCACCTTCCAAAGTACATGTGACGGCTTCGTCCCCAAGGTGTAACTGACCTCCACGAGATCGTGCGACACCTTGCTGACATCGACCGCCACCATGAGCAAGAGCTGCGGTAAGCTGCCCATAATAATGATGGCAACCTTTTCCGACTCATCAATGCCGATCCAGAGGATGAACAAGGGGATGAAGGCCGTCGCCGGCAAGTAGCGGACGAAGGACATCAACGGCTCAATGAGCGCATTCAAGGGCGCGTAGGTACCGATCATCAACCCGATGGGTACCGCGATTGCCGCGGAAATCAAGAAGCCTGCCAGCACCCGATATGTCGAAATGCCGATGTCCTTGATGAAATCATGCTGTGCCAAGAGCTCCTGCCCTGCCGTGATCGTAGCACCAGGGCTGGGCAGGAAAGAAGCATCGACCAAGCCGAGCCCCGTCATGAGCAGCCAGGCCGCGAACACAGCCAGAAAGGCCGCGACCGCCAAAGCCAGATATACGCGCTGCCCAAGGTGTCCCTGGGGAATGAAAATCTTCGTGTGCATGACGCTCCCTCCTATTGATAGGAATAATCATATTAATGGATAAATAATAGGTTCATTCATCCCGAAGGATAAAAAAACGGCACTTCCTTTTGGAAGCACCGTTGCTTTTCATGTTTTTATTATAGGACGCATCATATAGCATGTCAACAGATTTTTTCGACAATCATGACATATATTGTATACAAATATCCATATTGTCTCTCTTTAAGGGAAGAATGTTTTCCCATAATCATCTATCTCCAACAGTTGCTTTTTCTCCGTACACTGCATCTAAAGACTCACAAAATTTTACATGAATCCCCCAAAAACAGATCACCGAATGAATCCATG
>Ga0256404_1005182_pt1 | contig 23459 bp, 18 predicted proteins | sample RumenRJG_01DNA_FD_185990 | JGI IMG/M metagenome (GOLD analysis project Ga0256404, IMG submission 185990) | Bovine rumen microbial communities from Lethbridge, Alberta, Canada - RJG_01 | ecosystem: Host-associated > Mammals > Digestive system > Stomach > Rumen | place: Canada: Alberta | collected... | reverse complement strand
GCTTTGCTACACCACTTCCTCCCCCGCCGCCATTGCTGACGCCGGCTTGTGGTTCGCTACACTTGGCGGTAAATACCCGTGACGGGACTTTCACCCGTTAGAACTGTGCCATGCCCGGCACACCGATAAAAACTGGGGGCGGTCCTTTCAAAGAACCGTCCCCGTTTTTCTTTTCCTGCTATTCTCTTACGGCTTTGCTGCGCTTGCCGGCGGCAGCTCTCTTCAGTTTGTCCAGGCCGCCTTCGGGCATGTCCTTAAACTCCAGAATGCCCTTCTCCCGGGCCAGCTGCAGGAGCTTCGCGCCCTTCTCGCTACGGACGATGAGCTCGTTCCAGCCCTTGTCCACATCCCAGCCGTCGGCGGAACGTCCGCTTCCGACGGAGATATCCGCGAATTCCGCGGTCATGTCGTCGCAGGCCTTGCAGGCGGGCCGCACCAGCGGGGTCACCTCGTCCAGATCGATGCTCACTTCGCTGCCGTCCTTCCTGCGGATCACCAGCGAATGATACTTGCTGGGCGGAATGTCCATGTGGGCGATCTCGTCCAGCGGCACGTACTTCGCCGCCAGTTCCTTTAAGCCGTCCCAGTCCAAGCCCCAGCCGCAGAACAGACCGATCACCAGACCGATGTTGTCCGCGTTGTTGTCCCGGTCGGGATAGGGCTTCGCCAGCATCTTATAGGTCGCCAGGGTCTTGCACGCGGTGCCGACCACGGCGATCTTTTTGTATTCGTCCGTCTTCAGGGCTTCGTTCAGCTTCGCCAGCGTCGGGGCGATGCGGAAACTGCTGCCCCGGCAGGCCATGATGTCTTCGGCAGAGGTCGCAAGAAATCCTTCCGGATCCTCGCCGTTCATATGGTTCAACACCGCGGCGTCGATCAGACCTTCCGCCATCGCCAGCTTCAGCAGCGCCGTTACGGTGCCGCCGTGCTGGGCGCCGTCCCGGTCGGACGCATCGGCCGAGCGGACCAGATACAGCCCCTTGCAGGGACCGATGTCCGGGTCAACGTCCGCAGCGTCGAAAAACCTGCCCCGCAGCGCCTCCCTGTCGTAGGGCATGCGCGGACAGAACGCCTGGCAGTGACCGTCTTTGCGGTCGCAGTCGAACAGCCACACCGTGCGACCGTTCCAGCTTCCCCAGTAGGGGCACATTCCCTGGCAGGCGCCGCAGGAAGTGCAGAGATCTTTCTTCAGTACCTGGGTATCCAATGCATACGTACTCAGCATCGTCTCTCCTCCTTCCTAACCCTGCAGCACCTGGGGATAGGCGAAGATGCGCAGCTCGATCTTGTCCGCGCCCTCCGGCATGTAGTCCGCCAGGGTAAATCTGTTGTTGCAGAGGTGACCCTCCGCAATATATCCGTAGCCGATAGGCTGAAACGCCTTCAGCTTCTTTTCGTACAGCAGGTCCGTAAGGGCCTCGATCTGCGTGGACACAGGCAGCGCGCCGGTCCAATCCGTGCCGGTCTCGGGGTCGTACAGCCGGACGTTTACGAGTCTTTCGCTCATCTTACCGCCTCCTTTGCCGCTTCGCACCCGAGGGCGAACACCTTCTGATTCAGGGCAAGCACGGCGCCTTTAAAGCGCTGCGCTACGACCTCCTCCAGGGCCTTCGTGTCCAAAGGCGCGCCTTCCAGACAGCTGAACGCGCCGATGAGCGCGATGTTTGCCGCTCTCGAATCGCCGCATTCCAGCGCGATGTCCGCCGCGGGCACCTGGATCGCCTCCTTGCAGAGGCTGTCGATCTCCGCCTTCAGGTCTTCCAGATCGGGATAGACCGTACGGCCTCTCAGCACGCTCTGGGGATAGACCGGCCGCGGATCGTAGATGATGCGGGTACCGGGATTGGCGTAGCGCCGCGCGATGCGCAGCGTTTCCAGCGGTTCGAAGCCGATGATGAAGTGAGCCTCCCCTGCGGGGATCAGCACTCCCAGGTCTGTATCGGCGGAGACGCGCACGTGGCTCATGACGGATCCGCCTCTCTGGGCAGCGCCGTAGGTCTCGCCTTCCGCGACGCGGTATTCCAGGTCGTTCATGGCGCTGGCCACGAGTTCCGCCGCCAGCACGTTGCCCTGACCGCCGATGCCGCAGATGACGATGTTCAGCGGGTCATACATCAGTTTTTTCATGCTCTCGCCTCCTTCTTCACCTGGATGGCTCCCTGCGGACAGAGCTTGGCGCACACGCCGCAGCCCACGCAGCTTACGGGGTCGATCACGGCTTTGCCGGCCTTGAAATCCCAGCTGTTGCCAGGGCAGCCCCAGACTCTGGAGCAGAACCGGTCGCAGCCGCAGTTGTCGCCGAGGCACTTGTCCTGATCCACCCAGACTGTCACCTTTTCCTTTCGGCTCTTCGCCATCAGCGTGGCGCAGGGCTGTTTCATGATGAGGACCTTCAGACCCGGGCGGTGGAGCATGTCGTTCAGCAGAGCCGTCGTCTCCTCGATCTCGAAGGGGTCGGCCTCCTCCACCGTGCAGTTCATGGCTTCGCAGATCGCGCGGATGCTCATGGGTTTCACTTCGTCGCCCATGGCCGTAAGACCGGTGCCCGGGTGGGGCTGGAAGCCAGTCATGGCCGTCGCAGAGTTGTCCAGCACGATCAGCAGCATGTTGGAATTATGATAGCTCGCGTTGCACAGACCCGGCAGCACGGTGTGGAAGAACGTGGAGTCGCCGCACATCGTAACGACGGGCTGGTCCATGCCGTAGGCGGACAGCTGGCCGAGGCCTTCCGCCACGTTGATGCCGCTTCCCATGCAGTTGTTCACCTGCCAGCCGTACTGGCCCGCTTCCGAACCTGCCATGTAGTAGCAGCCGATATCTCCGACGACGATGCCGGGCACCTTTTCCCGGCGCATCGCCTGCTTGAGCACGAAGAACGTCGCTCTGTGGGGGCAGCCTGCGCAGAAGTTCAGATCGCGGGTAAGAAGAGGCACGTCGGACGTCTTCTGACGCGGCGGCATCGGCAGGCCGGTAAAGGCGCTCACCGCCGGCAGCACGTGATCCGGATCCAGTTCGCCGACCCGGTTGATCGTTCCTTCGTTGCGTCCCCAGATCTTCAGATCCAGGCCTTCGCGGCCTGCAAGCCGCAGGAGTTCGTCCTCCAGGAACGGGTCGACTTCCTCGACCGCCAGCACTTCCTTTGCCGTGCGAAGCTTATCCAAAAGCAGCTTCTCGGGCAGCGGCCAGACCGTGCCCAGTTCCAGCAGTCCCACGTCCGCAGGATCTCCCAGCAGATGCAGCGCTTCCTTCGTATACAGGCAGCCTGTGCCGCCCGCGACGATCAGCTTTTCCGGATGTTCCGGTCCGCTGTAGTGGTTGTAAGGGCTCTCTTCGAACAGCTCTCTGGCAGCCTCCAGCGTATCCAGCATCACCTGGTGGCGGAAGCTGACGCACACCATGCGGTCCCATTCGTCCACGACGTCCAGTTTCCGCTGCGTTTCGGGGATCTGTCCCAGGGCCACCGAACCTCTGCCGTGGCAGACGCGGGTCGTGAGCCGGATGATGACGACCTGCTTCGTCCGCTCGGAGATCTCGAAGGCGTAGGGCACCATGTCCTTCGCCTCCTGCATGTTCGTGGGCTCGAGCATGGGGATGGAGGCGGACAGCGCCATGTGGCGCGAGTCGAACTCGTTCGTGCTGGAGTGCGCGCTGGGGTCATCGCTCGTTACCACGACGACACCGCCCTTAATGCCGTGCTGCGCCGCACAGAACAGGGCGTCGGCGATGCACAAAAGGCCGTTCTGCTTTACGATGCAGATCGACCGGGCCCCGGCGAAACTCGTGCCCAGGCAAGCCTGGAACGCCGCGATCTCGTTGGTAGCCCACTGGGCGTAGAAATTGCGCTCTTTGGCGATCTTGCCCAGCATGCCGAGGATCTGCGACGAGGGTGACCCGGGATAAGACGCGGCAAAATGGATGCCGCTTTCCACGGCGCCGCGCACGATCGCTTCGTTGCCCTGCATCAGCACGATCTTGCCCGGCGCGTTTGTAGTCAAAGTCCAATCCATAGAATGTCTCTCTTTCATAATTGGAAATAATTGCTCTTTTAATTATACTGCATAATGGAAAAAATGGGTCTATACTTTAAAGCAAGATATTACAGTTATATACATTCATCAGAAGGGAGTAGAAGATGGTTAGACAAAAAAGCAAAGCGCGCAGAAACCTTCTGGTTCTGCTGGCGCTCACCGCATTTGCCGTCTGCACCTGCTTCGCCTTTACGCAGGGCGCGGTTTATGCAGAAGGGGGTCCGGTCATCACAAAGCAGCCGGAGAACGTGGAAGTCAACTATCCGGACGGCGCAAGCTTCCACGTGGAAGTGGAAGATCCGGAACAGGTCGCTTCCTATCAGTGGCAGCTGACGGACGGATACAACCTGTTTACCTTGAAGGGAACGTCGGCCAAGACCGACACCCTGGTGATCCCCGCCACGGAGCAGGACACCCCGCAGATGGCGGTCTCCTGTATCATCACCGATAAGGCAGGCAATACCGTGGAGAGCGAACCGGCTACCCTGAACGTCCTCAATAAAGAAGTGGACAAGACCGTGCTGTACGTGGTGGACCAGGCGGTAGAGCCGGGCGAGACGCTGGACCTGTCCAAGACGAGCCTGGGCAGCGGCACCGTCGCCTTCGATAAAGACGGCGTCCACATCACCGTTACCGATCTGAAACTGGATAATTCCGTCGTGCTCTGCGACCAGCAGCTGGCGCCGGGCACCGGTTTCTTCTTCATCCGCAGACACAGCGAAGTGCCGGAGTATCATTTCCGGTTTGTCGGCGACTGCTCGATCAACAACACGTACTACGATCCGGAATACCACGGCGCAGGCGTCGACCTGAACGCCTATTTCGGAAGCGGAGACGATGAGAACCATCCAACGATCGTTCTGGAAGGCGATCAGAACGCCAAGCTCACCCTGAAGGGCGGCAGCAACGCGATCTACACCGACGGCAACGTGGAGATCGGCATGAACCTGTTTACCGAACCCAACGGCAACATCTTCATGGACGGCATCCGCTGCCACACGCTGCTCCTGAACGAAGGCGCCCTGGCCGAACTGAAGACCAACGGCACCGGCGTCTTTACGCTGGGCGATCTGCGGCTGTTCGAAGGCGCCTCTCTCAATATCGAGTCTACCCCCGCTCCCGTCGCTGTGGGCGCGACGGCCAAGAGCATCATCATGCTGGGTGGGTCACTCTATGCGGACGGCGCCGGCATCTCCATCGACGGCCATGGTGACCCCGCCAGATTCGTCCCGGAAGGCAAATACCTGGCCATGATGAACGGCGTCTCCATGGAAGGAGCGGCCAGCAGCATCAATCTGAAGAACAGCTATCTGAACATCTTCCTGCATGCGGAGGAGACGGAAGAGCCCTTTGCCGTGAATTTCAACGGCATCATCGGAAACGAAGCGAACAACGGCTTAGCCATGGACGACAGCGTCATCCACGTGACGGTGGAAGCCCCGATGGTGGAAGGCTGCGGTGCGATCGTGCTGGGCGGCAAGCTCCTGATGGAGAACGAAAGCCGCATCGAAACGAATTTGACTGCGGCAGGCGAAGCGCACGGCATCGAGGTCGGACGGGAGCTTACCATCGACGGATCCAAGATCGATTCCTTCGTAGAATCCGCCACCGGCGCCAAGAGCTACGGCGTGGTCTGCGGCAATGCGGTCTTGAACGGCAGTATCAACGGCGATCTGCTGCATTCCAAGGCTGTGAACGGCCTCGCCTTCGCAGCGGATACCGGCGAGCGCACGGAAAAGGAGATCCCCTTCGAGGCAGGATACGAACCGAAGCAGATCGAGCTGAAGGGAACCGCTTCGATGACCCTGCCCAAGGACGGCGTTTTTGCACTCTTTGCGGTGCCCGGCTACGGCGAATTCATCCAGGCCGAGACCGTGTTCGATCCGGCAGACAAGGCTAACCCCGCTGAGGAAGTGACGATCGCACAGACGTCGAGCTTCCCCTTAGAGGATGTAAAGGAGACCGACTACTTCCGCAAGGCGATGGAGTGGGCTTACGGGGAAGGCGTTACGGGCGGCAAGACGAAAACGCTGTTTGCCCCCGCAGACACCTGTACCCGTGCGCAGATGGTAACGTTCCTGTGGGCAGCCAGCGGCAAGCCGGAGCCCAAGACGGCAGAAAACCCGTTCAAGGACGTACCCGAGGGCTACTACACTAAAGCCGTGCTGTGGGCTGTGGAGAACGGCATTACGGCAGGCGTTTCTGCAGATGAATTCGGTCCCAGCCGCACCGTGACCCGGGGCCAGGCCATGACGTTCCTGTACGGAGCAAAGGGCCGTCCCGAGGCGGGTACGGCACCTTTCGAAGATGTAAAGGAGAGCGATTATTTCGCAAAACCTGTCGCCTGGGCCTTTGAAAACGGCATCACCAGCGGCAAGACGAAGACCGCCTTCGGTCCGAATGACCCCTGCACCAGAGCGCAGATCGTAACCTTCCTGTATCTGCTCTTCGCAGAATAGAAAAGCATATTAAACACAAGGGGACAGGTACGCTGTGTGCACGACACAGCGTACCTGTCCCCTTGTATTATTTTTTATCCCGCAAACGACTGCTGCAGCTGCTTCAGAAAGCGCTCTGCGATGGGGGTGAAGTTCTGATACTTTTTCCAGATCAGGTACATCTTCATCTCCAGATGGGGCGACAGAGGCCGGAAGACCATGCCGCTCTCCGGAGAGGTGTCGACCAGGTCGTTCAGCGTAAGGAGCAGTCCCAGCCCTTCTCGGGCAAACAGAGAGCCATTGTAGGAAAGCCGGAAGGATCCTTCCATATGGAATTGGTCGAAAAGGTCTTTTGCCCAGGGGCAGATATCGTTCTCCCAGCTCTGCTCGGAACAGAAGAGAGGAAGGCCCGCAAGGTCCTCTGCAGTAATGGACTCTTTTTCCGCCAATGGGGAGTCCTTGGGCAGAACGACGCCGAAATAGTCCGATTCCGGGAAAAGGATATGGTGATACTTGCGGTCATCCGGTGTTTCGCAGATCACGGCGAAGTCCAGGAGCCCCTTGTCCAGCTTTTCCGTCACCTGCTCGGTGTCGCCGCTGGTGATGTGGTAGCGCAGATCCGGATACAGTTCCTTAAATCGGCGGATCTCTCTGGCGAGATAGCGGATCTGATACGTCTCCGCCAGTCCGAAATAGATGTCCCCGCCGGAGATATCATCCAGAGACAGAAATTCCTGCTCGATCTTATCCGCCATGCTCACCAGGTCTTCGGCCCGGTTGCGGAGCAGCACCCCTTCTTCCGTGAGCTTTATGCTGAAGCTGTGCCGGGTAAACAGCTTCTTTCCCAGCTCTTCCTCCAGGGATCTTAACGCCTTGGACAGGGTCGGCTGCGAAACGTGCAGCTGCTCTGCCGCCCTCGTCATGTTCTCTTCTCTGGCGACCGCCATAAAGTATCTCAGTGTACGGATCTCCACCTGCAGATCTCCTTTCTTGTGGCATCTGATATTTAAAAAAAGAATATCACGATATTCATTATAACCATTAGCACAGTTTTCTCCAAGCCCTTATACTGGCCTTGTAAGAAAAACTCGCACAGGAGAAGAAACATGGAACAGGATTATCAACAGATCCTCACCGGACTGGAAGATGCGGGATGCACGCCGAAAGAGATCCGGGATGCGGAAAGGCTCTGCGGCCGGAACGATCCCGACGCATTGGTCCGTCATCTTCGAAGGTGCCGATGCAGCCGGATGGAGGAACTTCACGAAAGCCAGCGCAAGGTGGACTGCCTGGATTACCTGATCCGGGAAACGGAAAAAGCAAAGAAAACAAGTATCGGATAGAGAGCAAAGGAGAGCAAGACCATGATGTACAAAGAAGAACTCAAACTGACACAGGAATGGGACAAGACCTTCCCGAAGAGCGAAAAGGTCGATCACTGCAAGGTGACCTTCACAAACCGCTACGGCATTACGCTGGCTGCAGATATGTACGTGCCCAAAGAGGCGGAAGGCAAACTTCCTGCGATCGCGGTCTGCGGCCCCTTCGGCGCGGTCAAAGAACAGTGCTCCGGCCTGTATGCGCAGACCATGGCGGAACGCGGCTTCCTCACCCTCGCTTTCGACCCCTCCTTTACCGGGGAGAGCGGCGGCAACGTGCGCTATATGGCATCTCCTGATATCAATACCGAAGATTTCATGGCAGCGGTAGACTTCCTGTCCCTCTGCGAAAAAGTTGACCCCGACCGCATCGGCATTATCGGCATCTGCGGCTGGGGCGGGATGGCGCTCAATACAGCCGCGCTGGACACCCGCATCAAGGCGACCGTCGCCTCCACCATGTACGACATGACCCGGGTCAACGCCAAGGGATACTTCGATTCGGAAGACAGCGAAGAAGCCCGCTACCAGAAGAAGGCCGCCATGTGCGCCCAGCGCCTGGCAGATCTGAAAGCCGGCGAATACACCCTCGGCGGCGGCGTGGTCGATCCCCTGCCGGAAGATGCGCCCTACTTCGTAAAGGATTACTATGACTATTACAAGACCGGACGCGGCTACCACGCGAGATCCCTGAATTCCAACGGCGGCTGGAACGTCATCGGCTGCGAGTCCTTTATCAACCAGCCGATCCTGCAGTATTCGAACGAGATCCGCTCCGCCGTTCTGGTGATGCACGGCGATGCAGCCCACTCCTGCTATTTCGGCAAGGATGCCTATGCCAACATGGTGAAGGACAGCAAGTACACGGACAACAAGGAGCTGCTGATCATCCCCGGCGCCTCCCATACCGACCTGTACGACGGCGGCAAGAACGGCGCGATCCCCTTCGATAAACTCGAAAGCTTCTTTACGGAATATCTGAAATAAGGCGCGCTGCCATGGAAAAGAAACGGCTGCTGCTCGTTCTGCTTCTGATCCTCCTGTCCTTTCAGACCGCCTGCGCGGCGGACGAGAACACCAGCGGATCGGGCGCCGGAACGGTTACGATAACAGAACCCGAAGAAACGGAAGAAGAGAAGGAAGAAACCACGATGATCTATGCGAAGATCGGCGATTCGGTGCTGGAGATCCAGCCGGAAGAGAATTCCTCAGCGGATGCATTTCTCGCGCTGCTGCAGGAAGGCGACGTAACGGTATCCATGCACGACTACGGCAATTTCGAGAAGGTCGGGCCCCTGGGCACGTCCCTTCCCACCAACGACGAAAGCATTACGACAAGACCCGGCGACCTCATCCTGTATCAGGGGAATCAGATCACCATCTATTACGACAGAAACAGCTGGCGGTTTACTCGTCTCGGCAAGGTGCAGGGCCTGACCCAGGCAGAACTGAAAGAGATTCTCGGTGACGGAAACGTGGAAGTTACGTTTTCCCTGAAATAACACAATAACACAAGGGGACAGATGCACTGTGTCGCACGACACAATGTACCTGTCCCCCCCTTTTATTATGTGTTTTTATTCCCGGATGCCGTCCCGGATCGCGGCAATTTCTTTTTTATATGCCTCGGTAAAGAGGACAAAATCCAGACTGTGGGCGACGCCCGCGTAGCCTTCGGCGATCAGGGAAACGGCTTCCGGCGGGGTCATCGAGAGGATGTAGCAGGGTTTTCCTGCCGCTTCGCAGGCTTTGCGCACCCGCTCTTTCGCCGCCAGATAGCGGGGATCGTCAAACTGCCCCGGTATGCCCAGACAGGTGGAGAGGTCGAAGGGGCCGATAAAGATGCCGTCCACGCCGGGGAGCGCCATGATCTCCTCGATCTGCTCCAGGGCTTCCTTCGTCTCGCACTGGGGGATGAGCATCAGCTTCTCGTTGCTGCGCTCGTAATACTGCTCCAGCGGCCCTTTCGTCCATTCCGCATAGCCGAATCCGGCGCCTCTGCCCTTGATGAAGCCCCGGTTGCCAAGCGGCATATATTTGGCCAGGTCCGCCGCCTTTTTAAAGTCTTCCAGATTGCGTAGACAGGGGACGATGATACCCTGCGCGCCGCAGTCCGCAGCTCTTTGGATCTCTTTGTGGGTCACGTCGGCGATACGCACGACGGGCGCCAGCCCGCTGCTTTCCGCTGCGCGGATCAGTTCCTGCATGTCCATCGTGTCGAAGGGGCCGTGCTCCGTATCGATGATGACGTAATCCAGGCCGGAATAGCCCAGGCACTCCATAAAGGACGCGTTGCCGGCGGAGAAAAACGTGCCGATGGCAGGCTTGCCTGCTCTGTATAAGTCTCTCAGTTTGTTCATAACTACCACCTGCTTTCTGTGTACCGATTCATTATATACCAGAGCAGCAACTTTTCGAGAAAAATTGTATACATGCGCGCTGCGGTCGTACGAACCCGGTAATTTTGTGTATAATAGACGGGAGAAAGGACTCCGGGCCGGTGGGCCCGCGGTAAGAAGTTGAGTATGAAGGCATTAAAGTTAGTTGCTCCCGGCACGATGGAAGTGCAGGAAGTCGAGATCCCCAAGTGCGAACCCGGCGACGTGCTCATCAAAGTCGCTTACGCAGGCATCTGCGGCACAGACCTGCACGCCTACAAAGGCGAATATTCCCGTACCAAGTTTCCCGTCGTTTTAGGCCACGAGCTGTCCGGCGTCATCACCGCGGTCGGCGAAGGTGTGACCAAATTCAAGGTCGGTGACCGGGTCACCTGCGAATCCACCTACAAGCCCTGCGGCACCTGCCGTTACTGCAAGAAGAAGGAATACAACCTGTGCGGACACCGCATCGGCATCGGCACCAACAAGGACGGCGCCTTCGAAGAATATATGACCATGCAGGAAGACAGAGTCTGGAAGCTGCCCGACAACGTATCCCTGCGCAGCGCAGCGATCTCCGAGCCTCTGGCCTGCGCCACCCACTCCGTCATGGAGATCGGCAACGTACAGGCTGGCGAGACTGTAGTGGTCTTCGGCGCCGGCGCCATCGGTCTGATGGTTGCTCAGGTAGCTGTTGCGGTAGGCGCGACCGTCATTCTGGCGGGCCTCACCATCGACGAGCCGAGATTCGGCATCGCCAAAGAGATGGGCGTACAGCGCTGCGTAGACCAGATGAAGGAAGATCTGGTGAAAGTCGTCATGGGCATGACCGACGGCGGCGCAGACGTAGCGGTTGAATGCTCTGGCGCAGTCCCCGCGTTTGCCAAGGCTTTCGACGTGCTGCACAAGGGCGGCCGCATCATCCAGATGGGTCTGTTCAAGGGCGATTCCATCCCCATGCCCTGGGAAAAGGTGGTCCAGAACGAGATCTCGATCCTGGGCAGCCGCAGCCAGAAGCCCAGCTCCTGGCAGAAGGCCATGGACCTGTTCGCCTCCGGCAAGATCGTTCCGGAAAAGGCTGTTACCATGGAAGTGCCCGTGGAAGAATGGAAGGAAGCCTTCGATACGCCGCCTTCCGGCAAGAAGTTCATCAAGTTCGACGATTTCGGCGAATAGCGATCTCCGGCGCAGGGTCTATCCCTGCGCCTTTTTGATTTGTTTCAGGAGGATGTCATGCAAGAAAAACCCTTAAGCGCAGCCGATAAAGGCCACGTAAATACCAACGGACCGGAGAAGGCCCCTCCCTATGTCCTTCTCCCCGGTGACCCGGACAGGGTCGTGACCATGACGCAGCAGTGGGACGGCATACGGAACGCCTCGGATCGGGTGCCGGGAGCACCGCAGGTCTGGACCCTCGCCCGCCAGGCGAAATGCGCCGTAGGCACCTATATGGGCGCACCGATCGGCGCCTGGTCCACCGGCATTGGCGGCCCATCTGCGGAGTTTACGCTGCACGAGATCCTGGACAAAGGCGGGGAGACCTTTATCCGGGTGGGCACTACCGGCACCATCCAGCCGGACATCGCGGTGGGCGACATCATCATCAACGACGCCAACATCCGGCTGGACGGCACCTCGAATCTGTATGTGCCCGACCAGTTCCCGGCTGCCGCTTCCTACGAGGTGACCCTCGCATTGGTCCAGGCCTGCGAAAATCTGGGCCTGCACTACCACGTGGGTACGGGCTGCACCTGCGGAAGCTTCTTTACCGGGCAATGCCGCCCGGCTTACAAAGGATTCCATCCATCGCAATTAGACGATATGCTCGCAGATCTCAAGGCTGCCGGGGTTCTGAACTTCGAGATGGAAGGCGCTGCCCTTTCCACCCTCTGCCGCCTGTACGGCAAGCGTTTCGGCATGTGCGCCGTAGTGGTCGCTCAGCGCTGCACCGGCGAATGGAACGAAGATCCCGAAGCGGAGAAGGCCGCCTGCCTCGCCGGCGCCGAGGCCGTCCGCATCCTGGCAGGCTGGGACGACGCCAAGAAAAAAGCCGGGAAGCCATACTACTTCCCTTCTTTATAACGAGATCAATGGACAACGAACCGTCCTCAGCAGTGTATCTAATCTCAGGTAACCGTGACCCGCGAAGCGCGGGGGCACGGTAAAACAGAGACCCAACCAGCTAAAGAGCCCGATGGGGCACGGAAAATCCATGTTTTTCGTGTCCCTTTTCTTGTTTTTGCTGTTTGGGTCACGCAAAAACCGTGACCCAGGCAGCCCCGGGTCACGGTCCATAACAATAATCTTATTTCGCCGGCTTCTTCGGCTTTTCGTAGTGCACGTGCAGCAGCTCGTGGGTGCGGCCCTTCAGCGGACCTTCGTACATCATGGTGATGACGGGGTTCTGCTCGGAGGACTTGATCATGGAACCGCGGTCGGTCTCATACAGGCCTGCGGTTCTTTCACGCTTCTGTGCCATGGTGACGGTGGGCTGTCCGGCGCCGCCGACGCAGCCGCCCCGGCAGGTCATGACTTCCACCAGATCGTAGTAGGCTCTGCCTTCCTCGATCTCGGTGATCAGCTTTCTCGCGTTGCCCAGGCCGTGGACGATAGCCACATGCAGATCTCTGTCGCCGTAGGGCAGCGTGACGGAACGGATCTCCTCCGTGCCGTGCAGACCGCTGTAGCTCAGCATCCGCAGGGTGTCCTTGGACTTATCCGGCAGGATGCGTCTTACGACCGCCTCTGCCACGCCGCCGGTGGTGCCGAAGATGGCGCCAGCGCCGGAAGCGATGCCGTAGGGCATGTCGGGAGACTCGCCTTCCAGCTCTGCGAACTGGATACCCATCTCCTTGATCATCATGGTCACTTCGCGGGTCGTTAAGACCAGATCCACGTCGGGTTCGCCGCCGCGGACGAACTCGGGACGAGCCGCCTCCATCTTCTTGGCGGTGCAGGGCATAACGGCGATGTGATAGGTCTTCTTGCCGTCTTCCTTATCCTTCTTCGCGCACTGATCCATCAGCAGCGCTGCGAACATCTGCATCGGCGACTTGCAGGTGGAGATGTTGCGCAGGTATTCGGGCATCTCGTTTTCCACGTGCTTGACCCAGGCAGGGCAGCAGCTGGTGAACATGGGGAACGGGCCGCCCTTCTTCAGGCGTTCCAGGAATTCCTTGGATTCCTCCATGACGGTCATGTCGGCACCCACGTTCGTATCGTACACCTCGTCGGCACCCATCATCTTGAGGGCAGCGACCAGCTTGTTGAGGCAGTTCTCGGTGCGGGGCAGGCCAAAGACTTCGCCGATGCCTACGCGCACAGCGGGAGCGATCTGGACGACCACGCGCTTGGTCGGGTCATGCAGCGCTTTCCAGGCCTGTCCGATCTGGTTGTTGATGTGCAGCGCACCCGTGGGGCAGATCGCCGCGCACTGGCCGCAGCCGACGCAGTTGGTCTCGGAGAGTTTGCGGTTGAAGGCGGGCATTACCTGGATCTCAGATCCTCTGTGAGCGAAATTGATGACGCCCACGCCCTGCACTTCGCTGCACATGCGGATGCAGTCGCCGCAGAGGATGCACTTGTTCGGGTCACGGCCGATGCAGACGGAGGATTCGTCCTTCTCCAGCCTGGCCTTCGTGTTGGCGAAGCGCACCTTGCGGATGCCGAAACGCAGCGCGAGTTCCTGCAGCTGGCAGCTCTCGGTCTTTTCGCAGATCGTGCAGTCCCGGTCGTGGGAGGCCAGGAGCAGCTCCAGGATCATCCGGCGGTGCTTCAGCAGCTTGGATGTGTTGGTGCGGATCTTTAAGCCGTCCTTGGGTTCCATGGAGCAGGAAGCGTCGATCTTGCCTTTTTCATCCTCCACGACGCACATGCGGCAGGCGCCGTAGGTGGACAACTCGGAGTTATAGCAGAAGGTGGGCATATCGATGCCGGCCTTGCGGATGACCGCCAGAACGTTCTTTTCGCCGTCGAATTCGACTCTCTGGCCGTCGATGTACATGGTTCCTTTTGCCATCGGTTACGCCTCCTTTCCTGCGGGTTCAATGGCTCCGAAGGGGCAGTTCTGCAGGCATGCGCCGCAGTTGATGCACTTTTCGGGGTCGATCACGTGTTTTTGTTTGGGGGAGCCGCTGATCGCCTCCATCGGGCAGTTGCGTCTGCACTTGCCGCAGCCCTTGCAGGCGTCGGTGATGGTGGGATGGGGCTTCTCTTTATTGCAGATCGGGCAGTGGTGATCCACTACGTGATGCAGATATTCGTCTCTGAAATACTTCAGGGTGGACAGCACCGGCTTGCAGGCGCTCTGTCCGAGGCCGCACAGCGCGGTGTTCTGGATGGTGTCCGCCAGCTCTTCCAGCAGGTCCAGATCCTCCAGGGTGCCCTCGTTGTTGACGATGCGGGTGAGGATCTCTAGCATGCGCTTCGTGCCTTCCCGGCAGGGTACGCACTTGCCGCAGCTCTCGTTCTGGGTAAAGTTCATGAAGAAGCGGGCCACTTCCACCATGCAGGTGTCTTCGTCCATGACGACGAGGCCGCCGGAGCCGATCATGGCGCCGATCTTCTTCAGGGAGTCGAAGTCCAGGGGCAGATCCAGGTGCTCGTCGCTGGCTGTGGTAGCGCCGCCGGAGGGGCCGCCGATCTGAACGGCCTTGAATTTCTTACCGTTCGGAATGCCGCCGCCGATGTCGAACACGACTTCGCGGATCGTGGTGCCCATCGGAACTTCGATGAGGCCGGTGTTGACCACGTTGCCGGTGAGGGCAAACGCCTTGGTGCCGGGGCTGGTTGGCGTACCGATACTGCGGTACCAATCCACGCCGCGGTAGATGATGAGGGGCACGTTGGCGAAGGTCTCGACGTTGTTCAGCACCGTGGGCTTCTCCCACAGACCTTTTTCGATGGTTCTGGGAGGCTTGACCCGGGGCATGCCGCGGTTGCCTTCGATGGATGCGGTGAGGGCAGAACCTTCGCCGCAGACGAACGCGCCGGCGCCTTTGTTCACGTGGATGCGGAAATTGAAGTCGGAACCCAGGATGTGCTCGCCCAGCAGGCCCACTTCCTCCGCCTTTTCGATGGCTGTCTTTAAGCGGTTGACCGCCAGAGGATATTCAGCTCTTACATAGATGTAGCCTTCGTCCGCGCCGGAGGCGAGTCCTGCGATCATCATGCCTTCCAGCACGCTGTGGGGATTGCCCTCCATGACGGAACGGTCCATGAATGCACCGGGGTCACCCTCGTCGCCGTTGCAGACGACGTATTTCTTGTCGCTCTTCTGCTTTCTGGCGCCATCCCACTTCCTGCCGGCGGGGAAACCGCCGCCGCCTCTGCCGCGGAGACCGGAATCGATGATGGTCTTGCAGATCTCAGCGTCGGTCATGTCGAACAGAGCCTTTTCGAAGGCAGCGTAGCCGTCTCTGGCGATGTATTCTTCGATGCTCTCCGCATCGTTTCTGCCGCAGTTTTCCAGCACCACTCTGTGCTGCTTTTTATAGAACGGAATGTCTTCCTGTCTGGGATAGGCCACGCCGTCCATGTGATAGACCAGGCGGTCGATGATCTCGCCCTTCAGGATGGTCTTTTCGATGATCTCGTGCACATCTTCGGGCTTCACGTGGCAGTACAGGATGCCGGCGGGCTCGATGTGCAGCAGCGGTCCCATCTCGCAGAAGCCGTGGCAGCCGCTCATCTTCAGGTGCAGGGACTTCTCCTCGTCCGTATCGTGCTTTAAGCCGATGTATACGGGCACCTTTCTCTTCTTGCATTCCTTTTCCAGCTCTTCCTTGATCTTGAGCGCGCCGCCCGCGATGCAGCCCGTACCCGCGCACAGCAGGATGGACGTGCACTGTTCGCTGCTGCGCAGCGCGTTCTTCGCCTTGGACTGGTAGACGTGGAAGGATTCTCTGGTGAATTTCTTGCTTTGCATGGTTCTTGCCATTTCCTAAGCCTCCTTCCTGCGGATATCGTTCAAAAGAGCGACCGCTGCTTCGGGAGTCATCTTGGAATGGACTTCGCCGTCTATGGTCATGACCGGGGCAAGGCCGCAGGCGCCGAGGCATGCGACAGTTTCCAGCGTAAACATGCCGTCGTCGCTGGTCTTTCTCTTGCCGGTGAGTTTCAGATCTTCTTTGAGTGCGTTGTAGATCGGTTCCGATTTGCGAACGTGGCAGGCAGTACCGGTACATACCTTGATGATGTGCTCACCCTTGGCTTCGAGAGAGAAGTTCTCGTAGAAGGTCGCGACGCTGTAGACCCGGGAAATGGGGATGTCCAGCATCTCGGCGACTTTGGTGAGGGCCGCTTCGCTCAGGTAGTTGAACTCGGTCTGGATCTCCTGCATGATCGCGATGAGGTTGTGAGGTTCGCAGTCGTAGCTCTCCACGATCTTCACAACTTTATCCAGATTCTGCTTCATTCTTTACTCCTTGTTCCATCCGTAAAAAATACAATCAAACAAAACTATTGTAACAAAGGCGAAAAACCTTGACAACCCCACAAAATAAGGAGTTTGCAGGAATATCGCCTTAAACTTTTAGACGAACGCCTACAAACTCCTTAAGTTTTCCATATCGTGGAAGCGGCTTTAGATCCTTGCCACACCTGTCGCTCTGGCGGCGTCGGCAACGGCCTTCGCTACGGCAGGGCCGACCCGCTTATCGAAGGCGGCCGGGATGATGTAATCTTCGCTCAGTTCCTCAGGGGACACCAGATCCGCCAGGGCCTTGGAAGCCGCCAGCTTCATCTCTTCGTTGATCTCGGAGGCTCTAACGTCGAAAGCGCCGCGGAAGATGCCCGGGAACGCCAGCACGTTGTTGATCTGGTTGGGATAGTCGCTTCTGCCCGTGGAGATGACCCTGGCACCGGCTTCCTTTGCCTCGTCCGGGAAGATCTCCGGCGTGGGGTTCGCACAGGCGAAGATGATGGCATCCTTATTCATGGTGCGGACCATGTCCTTGGTGAGAGTGCCGGGGGCGGAAACGCCGATGAAGACGTCCGCGCCGACGATGGCATCCGCCAGGCTGCCCTTGCACAGTTCTGGATTCGTCTTTTCCGCCATCTGCGCCTTGATTGGGTTCATGCCCTTCTCCCGGCCCTTGTAGATGGCGCCGGTGCGGTCGCACATGATGACGTTTTTCGCGCCCGCCGTGATCAAAAGCTTCACGATGGCGATGGCTGCAGCGCCTGCGCCGGAGGTGACGATCTTAACGTCTTCCAGCTTCTTGCCGACGACTTTGAGGGCGTTGGACAGGCCCGCCAGCGTGATGACGGCGGTGCCGTGCTGGTCGTCGTGGAAGATGGGGATGTCGCACTTGGCCTTCAGCTTCTCCTCGATCTCGAAGCACCGGGGCGCCGCGATATCCTCCAGGTTGATGCCGCCGAAGGATCCGGAAAGCAGATAAACGGTGTTGACGAACTCGTCCACGTCCTTGGTCTTGACGCACAGGGGGATGGCATCCACGCCGCCGAAGGCCTTAAACAGCACGCACTTGCCTTCCATAACGGGCATGCCGGCTTCGGGGCCGATGTCGCCCAGACCCAGAACGGCGCTGCCGTCGGTGATGACTGCGCACAGATTGTGGCGAAGCGTAAGGTCGTAGCTCTTATTGATGTCCTTCTGGATCTCCAGGCACGGCTGGGCCACGCCGGGCGTATAGGCCAGGGACAGGTCGTCCTTGGTCTCCACAGGCACCTTCGTAATGATCTCTATTTTTCCTTTCCACTGTTCGTGGAGTTTTAAACTTTCTTCTGCGTAATTCATGATCCATCTCCTTAACATATCGATTGCGTTAGCCTTATCAGTATACCACAAATCCTGAACAATCAAAGGTTTTTGAATTTTGTTAGCACTCTCACTTGACGAGTGCTAATTTTGGTGCTATAACTATTTTGGGCCTTGGGATAAGGCCTAAAAAATAGAACTCAAGGGGGAAAATATATATGGAAATGAGAATGAACCCGCAGGATCAGGACAACCGTACTCCGCTGGAGAAATACGGCCAGGACCTGGTGGCGCGGGCTAAAGAACAGAAGATGGACCCGGTCATCGGCCGGGACGAGGAGATCCGGAACGTCATCCGGATCCTGAGCAGAAAGACGAAGAACAACCCGGTGCTCATCGGCGAACCGGGCGTCGGCAAGACCGCCATCGCGGAAGGGCTGGCGCAGCGTATCATGCGCGGCGACGTGCCGGAGGGCTTAAAGCAGAAGACCGTCGTGTCGCTGGACATGGGCGCCCTCATCGCAGGGGCCATGTACCGGGGCGAATTCGAGGAGCGTCTGAAGGGCGTGCTCAACCAGGTGAAGGAGAGCGAAGGCAAGATCATCCTGTTCATCGATGAGCTCCACACCATCGTCGGCGCCGGCAAGACTGAAGGTTCCATGGATGCGGGCAACCTGCTGAAGCCCATGCTGGCCCGAGGCGAACTGCACTGCATCGGCGCCACGACTCTAGACGAATACCGCAAATACATCGAGACCGATGCCGCGTTGGAACGTCGTTTCCAGCCTGTCATGGTGGACGAACCGACCGTGGAAGACACGATCTCCATCCTGAGAGGACTCAAGGAGAGATACGAGATCTATCACGGGGTCACCATCCACGACAACGCTCTGGTAGCCGCTGCCACCCTCTCCAACCGCTACATCTCCGACCGTTTCCTGCCGGACAAGGCCATCGACCTGGTGGATGAAGCCTGCGCTTCGATCCGCACCGAGATGGATTCCATGCCGGAGGAGCTGGACGCGCTAAGAAGAAAGATCATGCAGCTGGAGATCGAAGAGACGGCGCTCAAGAAGGAAAAGGACAACCTGTCCAAGGAACGCCATGCCAAGCTGCTGGAGGAGCTGAAGGAGCTCCACGAAAAGTTCGACGGCCAGAAAGCCGTCTGGGAACGCGATAAGAGAGCCGCGGAAGATATTAAGAAGATCAAGGCGGACATTGAGCGGGTCAACGGCCGCATCGAGGCCGCCCAGCTGCAGGCCGACTACGAGACCGCAAGCCGCCTGCAGTACAGCGAACTGCCTCGCCTGGAAAAGAAACTGGCGGACGCCAACGCCGCGGTCGAAGAAGGCCGCAGCCAGAGCCTGGTGCGCGACACGGTAACGGACGAAGAGATCGCCGCCATCGTGGCCCGCTGGACCGGCATCCCCGTGGCGAAGCTGATGGAGGGCGAGCGGGAGAAGATCCTGCGCCTGGATGAGATCCTGCACGAGCGGGTCGTAGGCCAGGATGAGGCCGTACAGAAGGTCGTGGAAGCCATCCAGAGGAGCCGGGCCGGCATCGCAGACCCGAACAGACCCATCGGATCCTTCCTGTTCCTGGGCCCCACAGGCGTGGGCAAGACGGAGCTGGCCAAATCCCTGGCCGCCGCGTTGTTTGACGATGAGAAGAATATGGTGCGTATCGACATGACGGAGTACATGGAGAAGTTCTCCGTGTCCCGTCTGATCGGAGCGCCTCCAGGATATGTCGGATACGACGAAGGCGGCCAGCTGACCGAGGCCGTGCGGCGCAAGCCCTACTCCGTCGTGCTGTTCGATGAGGTCGAGAAGGCCCATCCGGATGTGTTCAACATTCTGCTGCAGGTGCTGGACGATGGCCGGATCACCGATTCCCAGGGTCGGACCGTGGACTTTAAGAACACGATCATCATTTTGACCTCCAACATCGGAAGCCAGTTCCTGCTGGAGGGCATCCAGGAGGACGGCACCATTTCGCAGGAGGCGAAGAACGGCGTGACCCAGCTGCTGCGGAGCACCTTCCGTCCGGAATTCCTCAACCGTCTGGACGAGATCGTCTTCTACAAGCCGCTGACGAAGGAAAACATCTGCAAGATCCTCGATCTGCAGCTGCAGGATCTGACGAGACGGCTGAAGGAGCGTTCGCTGAACCTGGAAGTGACTTACGAAGCCCGCAAGTTCATCGCGGACAGCAGCTTCGATCCGCTCTACGGCGCGCGGCCCATGAAGCGTTTTGTGCAGAGCCACGTCGAGACTCTAATCGCGCACACCATCCTGGCGAGCGAATTGTCGATGGGCGACACCCTGATCGTCGACCTGGAGGACGGCAAGCTCGTGGTAAGGAAGAAATAGCCTGGCAAATACAGTGCAAAACACCGGAGATTCCACATCTCCGGTGTTTTTTGTTACTAATCCGTGTGTCTCTCTGCTATAATTAAACTGTACAACTGTATATTTGTTTTTCTTTCCCATATGTTCCATAAAAGATCGGAGGTCTTCCCATGCGAAAACGAATCCTATCTATTGTTTTAGTCCTGGCCCTGTGCCTGGCGTATATGCCGGTGCAGGCGCTTGCGGCGGATCTGGAAATAGCGACCGTAGACATCTCAGGCAATCTGCCCAGCTTCTGCAGCGACCCCTACGAAGTGACCTACGGCCAGACGATCACGTTCGATCTGCAGGCAGCCGACCCTTCTGAAGGCTACACGATCAGCGAGCGCATCCTGGACAACGGCACGAACGAAGTCGTTTTCGATACGGCAACGGACGGCAATTCCTGGACGATCGACAATGCGGCCGGCTATTACCGGTATCAGATCGTTGCCACGGTCAACGATCCCACCGATTCCTTTGCGGTGTCCATCACGCCTGCCATCAACGGAACGCCCTACGAAACATCCTTCATGGCGGGGACCGTCGCAGGTGAGGTCGTGACCCCCGGATCATCCTTCACCTCCACAGCCTATGACAACAGTTTTGAAGTTATGGTCGAAGGGAAAAACAAGACCGTAACCTATAACGGCGAAGAACAGACCGGTGTGGATTACGATCTCTCGTTCGGTCCGGCAGACGTGCCGCTTACGGCCGATGATATCGCTTTCAGCGGCCCCGGCGCGAAGGGAACCAATGTCGGCACCTATTCCGCAGGTTTGGATGTTCCCCAATTCACCAATACGAACCAGAACGTGACCGGCACGATGACGGTATACATCGTTGGAGATTCCAATCTGGTCATCGAACCTGTCTCCGGAAACATCGTCGCTAAACCGGCCAACAAGACCATCGCCACCACCGACGCCCTTCCCACGAATTCCTACACGGTCACCGGCCTCGTGGGAGACGACGAACTGGAGGGGACCCCGGTCTACTCCTACGAGACGACCGGCGGCGTTGCCGTGGCTGACCCGAGAGAAGAGGGCGCAGGCACCTACCGCATCCTGCTGAGCGGGCTCAGCATCCCGGCTGCGATCGCCGGCAACTATGCCGCGACCTCCGTCACCTTCGAGACTGGCACGCTCACCGTCGAAGAGCCCGAGACCAGTTACGACTTCGAACAGCCCTCCAGCGGCGTCGGCGCAGGCAAAGCCGGCAAGAACTCCTGGACCTGGGGCGAACGGGCCAACCTGCCCGTGGAAGTCGCAGACTTCTACAAAGTCCTGGTCGAAAACTCCGTGCCCGCAGGCGAAGCCACCCCGGCGATCCCCGGCGGCAAGTCCGGCCACAGCATCAGCAACTTCCTGGCAAAGGACAACACCTGGGGCCTCCCCGCAACGGATCCCGCCGGCCCCACCTATAAAGTCGACGAGGCGCTGGTCTGCGAAGATCACGAACCCGACTATTACGCCAACGGCGACGGCAAGGTCGATCAGGAGACCTTCGGCAAGTCCGACTTCTACGTCGTAGGCGTCGGCACCGGCGACACCAAGATCGACTATCCGAAACTCACAACGGGCGACGTGGTGAGCAACACCAAGTTCAACGGCGTCTACATCACGAAGCTTCAGAAGAGCGGCAACGCCACTTACGACGCAGATCTGGCCAAGCTGAAGAGCGACTGCATCGCCTCCTTCCGGGCCTTCGAGCTCGACCATCCGGAAGTCTTCTGGCTCACCGGTTCCGTTAAGCTCCGCGTCCTCACCGTTACCATCAGCGGCGTACAGACTTCCTACATCTTCATGACCCTGGTGGACGACGGCGGCTTTACGATGCGCATCTCCGAATATGCAGCAGCGGGCGCCATCGAGAAGGCGATCACGCAGAGAGATACGGCGGTCAACGCCATCCTTGCGCAGATCCCCGCAGACGCCACTGTGCGCCAGAAGATCTCAAACCTCAATAAGTGGTTCACCCTCCACAACGAGTACAACCGCAGCACCGACCTGAACAGCATCGGCTTCACTCCGCACCGCGCCCTTAAGTCCCTGGTGGGCAATGAAGGCGCGAACGGTCCCGTCTGCGACGGCTACTCCCGCGGCTTTAAGGTGATCTGCGACAAGCTGGGCATCCCCGTTGTTCTGGATACCGGCATGGCCAGCATCGGCAACCACAGCGAGCTGCACATGTGGATGCGCGTGCAGGTGGACGGCGCCTGGTACGGCATGGACTGCACCTGGGACGATCCGATCGTATCCGGCAAGAACGGCAAGATCTCCGGCTATGAGAACGAAAAATACATGCTGGTAGGCGACGACACCGTGGTAGACGGCAAGAAGTTCAGCGTATCCCATCCCAGCAACAAGACCGCAGGCGGCACTACCGGCGTCCTGTTCGCAGGGCTCACCGTCAATCCCAAGGAGATCGACGATTATCTGGTTCTGCCCTTTACCGACGTGCGGCTGGCAGACTGGTTCTTCGACTACGTAAAGGCTGCCAACAGCAAGAACATCGTCGGCGGCATGACCCCGACCACCTATGGTCCTGCCGGACAGCTCACCCATGCACAGATCATGGTCATGGTCGCCAACCTGCACAGCAGACAGAAGGGCGACAATTTCAAGAGTTCCCCGGTCCCCGGCGACCACTGGGCGGCTGCTTTCCGCAATTACCTCAAGAAGGAGGGCGTCATCGACGACCGGTTCGATGCGGTGCTGGACAAGCCCGTGACCCGCGGAGAGATGTCCTACTACTTCGCCAACGCGCTCACCAAGAGCTCCTACAAGAACAAGCAGACCATCTCTCTGAGCGACATCGCGGACAATCCGTATAAGGCGGAGATCGAACGTCTGGCCAAGGCCAACATCGTTGGCGGGTTCCCCGACGGCACCTTCCGTGCGGGCGAACTGGTGACCCGTTCCCAGGCCTCCGTATTCGTAACCAACATCCTCGATGCGATCGGGAAATAGATAATAACCGTCCCCGTCAGGACAAAGTGAAGACAAAGGGTCACAGAAATGTGGCCCTTTTCTCGTATTATCTTTCGTCAAAAACCCACATTCTGCCAGAAGTATGATACAATAGAAGTTGTCAAAGAAAGGCGGAATTTCAATGCTTTCCAAG
>Ga0256404_1005180_pt1 | contig 23471 bp, 18 predicted proteins | sample RumenRJG_01DNA_FD_185990 | JGI IMG/M metagenome (GOLD analysis project Ga0256404, IMG submission 185990) | Bovine rumen microbial communities from Lethbridge, Alberta, Canada - RJG_01 | ecosystem: Host-associated > Mammals > Digestive system > Stomach > Rumen | place: Canada: Alberta | collected... | reverse complement strand
ATAGACCTGGTACGTATCGTTGATGGATGCGCCGCGTGTCGCGGAACGGGAGAAATACATCTTGTCCTTATAGGGAACGGCGGCATTCTCGTCCGCATATTGTGTCAGCTGGATATGGTTGGTATGGATATCGGGAATGACGATGGCGGAGAAATATTTGCCAACCAACGCGACCCAACTGTAGGTGCTGTCGGACTCCCATACGTTTCCACGCATGTTGACCTGTTTCTTTTTCTTCGAGCCGTCAGCCTTGGTATAGAAGCGGCGATAGGAGTATTGGTCTTGCTTCATCTCCGTGAATGCGGGTCCGATCTGGGGCTCAAAAGCCAGCGTATAGGCCTCGTTCTCGAAGGAAAGGGGCAGAACGGCGTTGATGCTGTTCTGGATATCAACGTTGATGCTGAACAGATACTCGTCAGGACCGAAGGTGTAGGTCTTCGTGATGGTGAAGGGGTCGTTGGATCCCTCACTGATGAAATGCTGGCTGAAAACTACCTTGTTGCCGTCAACCTTCGCTTGGAAGGTCGCGTCAATCGGAGTCGAGGTGTCTCTCCCCGCGTACATCAAAAACGCGTTACGGTCCCCTTCGTTGAACAGCAACTCGGCGGGCTGTCCGTTGTCGAGGTGCTTGTTCAGCTTGATGGAGGAAACAGAAGCGCCCACAGGATCAAAGGTGACGGTGAACACATTGGTCGAATACGTGAACTTTTCTTTGCTGGCGGATGAATCGTCAACCGGTTTGAAGGATCCAGCGGCACCGCTGTTGTAGGCGAGAGAACTACTTACTACCGTGGAAGGAGCCACGGCGGCATACTCTTTCGGAGACGCTTCTTCCGTGGTTGTCTGAGTGGTGTTCGGCTGTGAAGGAAACAAGGTCGCCTGCACAGTCATGCCGACCGTGATGACAATAACGGACAGCACTACCGCGAGAATGGTATTTTTTTCCATATAGGTTCCTGTGATGGATTATCGACGAAGCATACAGGGAATGATACAGATCAATGCAGGACTGGGGAATCGGAATACAACAAAACCCCCGCTTTCTGACAGAGGGTCTGGAACAACTGCGTTAATTGGAAATGGTCGTACGCATTACCTGGATACATCACAAAAGCAAAGTCATAGCCAGAGACCAACTGTTCTTTCGAGCATCTCCAAATCTCTTTGATCCGACGTCTGACCTTATTACGCTCGACAGCGGTACCATAATGCTTGACGGGAATCACGATGATCCGGGAAAAGGGAAGTTCATTCTTCCGCACGATAAGCTTCATTCCCTTTACGGATTGAGACTTACCGTGCTTGAAAATCAAATCAATCTCTGGTTGACTTCTGAGAATTTCTTGCTTAGTAAGGCTTTTTCTCATCGCTTACGGTCAGCTTTTTTCTGCCCTTGGCTCTTCTGCGAGCAAGTACAGCACGACCGCCTTTGGTAGCCATTCGAGCACGGAACCCGAACTTTCTGTTTCTTCTCATCTTACTCGGCTGATACGTTCTTACACCCTTGTAACTCATGTTGCAACTCCAGTTTCATCGCATGTTTCATGCGGATAGTTTTTGACACAAAAATAGGGATACCTATCCCTTGCGAGTTTCAAACTATATACAGCTACGTTAGTTGCGTCAAGCTACTCGGACCGTAGCACGTGCATTCTTTTCAGTCGTAGACTTGGATACGCTTCGTTCACACGTGAGATGATCTGATGTTGTTGAAGCTGAAGCAATTGCACCCAGACAGGATGGTCAGCCTTGACAAAGAGCACGTCACCTCTGATATCGGATGGAATCGTGTGACTTGCGCATTTCTCGCCTACCAAATCTTTCCATTTGCTCCCGAGTGTGAGCCGAGGGTCGTTCAGATCCATATGGAAATCATCAAGGAGCAGTTTCACCATCTCTTCGGCGTCCATTGTCTGACCGGGTTTGCAATTAGCCCTCTCACGCTTCTTCATGCAGCTTCAGTTCCCCTTCCTTCACATGATACACCATCGCGTCGTGACCTTGCAGTGTGTCGAAGTATTGTTCCTCCGGCAGAAACGTGTAAAACGCCTGGTCATAGGCATCGATGACTGTAAGAAAACGCGCCCGTTTCTCGTAATCCAGCTCCAAAAGCACATCATCCAGCAGGATCAGCGGTTTTCTGCCAGTCTTCTGCTGGAAAAAACGCATCTGCGCAACCCTGAACAGCAGGGAGGCAAGCCTGATCTGTCCCGTAGAACCCACATCCACCAATAGCTTTCCATCAACCTTCACGAGAAAACGGTCACGATGCACTCCGCTTGTCGTAGTTTGCATGACCTTGTCCCGTTCCAGTCCGGACTCCAAGTACTGGATGACCTGATCCTCGCTTTCGCATTCTTTCCAGGAAGGAGCGTAATTGATGGTCACATTCCAATCGCTCCCACTTACCTGTCTGTAGAGAGAAGGAAAAATCTTGTTGAACTCGTCGACGGCCTGGTTCCGGGCTCTCTGGATCGCCAATCCATATTTAGCCAGTTGCAAGTCGTACAAGGAAATCAAATCGTATTTTTCATCCTTGATAGCCTGATTACGCTGTTTTACCAGCATTTTATATCTTCTTAGGTTATCTAAGAACATCGAATCATACATACTCATCGTCTGGTCGAAGAAACGTCTCCGATCCTCTGGATCTCCGTTGACAAAGGTGATGTCGGCATGGCTGAAGACAATACAGGGAATGGTATAGATCAGCTGTTTTCGGTCTGTAAGGGTCTTCCCATCAATCTGGATGGTCCTTTTTCCTTGTTTGAACAACAGCGAAATCTCATGGGAAAGATTCTGCTCATCAGTGAACACTCCCCTCAATTTGAAGGAAGTCTCACCGATACGGACCAAGTCATGAAAATCCTGGGTACGAAACGAAGAACCATAACAGAGCACGTACAGAGCCTCAAGGAAATTGGTTTTTCCCTGCCCGTTTTCTCCAACAAGCAATACCTGCCGACGTCCGACAGGTATTGTAGAGTTAGCGAGATTCCTGAATTGCGCGGCCTGTATGGAAGTGAATCGCATCACACACCGGGTTGCATCGGCATGATGAGATGGAAGTAATCATGCTCGCCTTCCGGACATAGGGTGACCGGATGGAGAGGATCGGTGAAATTGAACGTGAAAGTCTCTCCTTCCATGACCTTCAGAGGATTTACCAGATACGTATAATTGAGGCAAATCGTGGTTGTTTCTCCTTCGTACTGGCAGTCCAGTGTCTCCTTTGCGTCTCCCATTTCGTTTCCCTCGCTGAACAGGGTCATCTGGTTGGGAGAGATTTCCAGGTAGATTTTACAGACTCTGCTGTCGATAGAAACGGCGACACGCTTGATTGCGTCAATCGTCTCCTTGATTTTCAACGTGCAATGATGCGTCTGCTGCTGGGGAATGACGCGACGGTAATCAGGGAAGGTACTTTTGATCAACGTGGTGTAGAAGAATCGTTTCGCGACTTTCGCGAAGATGATGTGTTCCTTGATGCAAAGATCCATCACTCCATCGCCGGGAGCCAGTTTTTTCAGCTCAGTAAAGAATTTGACAGGAATGATGACAGGTTTGAAATCTGGGATGGTTTCGGAAAACTTACGCTCGACCAAGGAAAGTCTGCGGCTGTCGGTAGCGACCATGTTCATGCCGACCGCACTTCTTTCCAGAAACAATCCGCAAAGGAATTGCCTGGTCTCATCAGTGCCGACAGAGAATGAAGTCTGGTCAGCCATCGAGATGAAAGCTTTTTGTCCGATTGTGAAGAATGAAGCGTCCTCGGCGCTTTCCAGAGCAGGAAAATCAGAAGCATCCATCACTTTCAGGGTCGAATTGAATTTGATGGTCGAGTCTTCGGGAGAAATTTTCAGGGTATTGTCGTTCTGCGCGAAAAGAATCGTGGTGTTCGGAAGCAAGCGGAGCGTTTCGAGAAGTGTTTCGCCAAAAACGATGGTGCTTCCTTCTTCAACCGTCTGCACAGGGATTTGCGTGGTGAAACCGCTTGCGGTGTCGGTGGAACGGATAGTCAGGATATCATCCTTGGTTTCCAGATAGATGTTGCTCAGGATGGAGAGAGAGTTTTTCTGCTGGGTGAAGTCCATCGCGTAGGAGATTTCATTCAGAATGTCTTCCTGCTTGCAGTAAAATTTCATGGTTGTAATCCTCTTTTCTTCTTATAATGAATATATAGGTAAATTTCTCGTAATCATAGTAATAGTAGCACAAAAAACGGTGGATAACTCATTAATTCGTTTCTAGGACGGTGTTTGTGGAATCGTAATCTGGTGGATTCCAAAGTGGACATCCAAAAGTTATCCACAATTGGTACATACGTGACAAAAGTTATCCACCTGAATCCACCGGCTATCCCGAGTGTATCCACCTGTTACGCGCTTGCCTGAATCTCCTTTTTCATCTTCTCTATGACCGACTTGAGGTCGGGATCCACGCTGCAGGTGGAAGAAATGCGGTCGCACGCGTGCATTACTGTGGTATGGTCGCGGTTGCCGAATTCCGATCCGATTTCGGTGAAGGAAAAGTTGGTCAGTTGCTTGGCCAAATACATGGCAATCTGTCTTGGCTGGGTAAGGGACTTGTTTTTTTTCTTACCTTTCAAATCGCTCACGTTGACGTTGAAATAGTTGCAGACCACTTTGATGATTGTTTGGATGTTGAGTCCTGCTTCCTTTCCCCTCGACTGCATGAAGGGCATGGGGGCGAGCAGGTCGCGGGCTTTGTCCAAGGTAAGTTCCACATTGAGCAACTCGCTGTAGGAAATCAATTTGGTAAGAGAAGCTTCCAAATCTCGAACGTTGGACTGCACGTTTTCTGCGACATAGCGAATGATATCCTCTCCAACTGATTTGCCTTGTAATTTGCATTTGTTTTGAAGAATAGCGACCCTCGTTTCGTAGGCTGGCGGCTGGAGGTCAGCGTTCAAGCCACGCTCGAACCGACTGGTCAAACGATCAAAGACTCCTTTCAGTTCATTGAGTGGTCTATCACAGGTGAACACCATCTGCTTCTTCGACTCGTACAGTTCGTTGAACGTATGGAAGAGTTCCTCTTGGGACTGGGTCTTGTTCTGGATGAACTGGATATCATCCATGAGCAGCACATCGACTTTGCGGAACTTGTTTTTGAACTGTTGTTGTTTTTCGATGCCCATGCCGATGGAGGCGATGAACTCGTTGGCAAAGGCCTCGGCGGTGATGTAGAGCACTTTCAGCTCAGGCTGGTGGATCATGACGTAGTTTCCGATGGCATTGATCAGGTGGGTCTTGCCCAGGCCGACACCCCCGTAGATCAGACAAGGGTTGTAACTGCGTCCTGGGTTCTTTGCGATTGCCAACGATGCGTTGAAGGCATAGGCGCTGTTGTCGCCCATGATGAACTTGTCGAACGTGTAGTCGGGATTGACTCCGGACGCCTCGCGCTGGATTTCGCGGGATTTGGTGTGGGAGATGTCTGGGACAGACTTGATTGTCGAAGTCCGGGCCGATTCCCCGCTGGCGTTGGGGCTCATGTGCTTGTTGATGCCGATCTGGACATGCACCTCCGTTGCCGAGTATCTGCTGACATAGTTCTCGATGGAAGGGATGAATTTCTTGACCCGGTCGAATACGAACTGGCTGGACACCTCAAGATTGAGGATTCCTTCCTCTGAACCGACATAACCTATTTTGCTTGCAAAGGGAGCAAACTCCCTTGTCTCTTCTCCCGAGCGGAGCTCTTCCTTGCACTGCTTCCAAATTTCTTGATAATCATGGTCCATAGGTTCCCCATTTTACCCTTCTCTTCTATGGGTATGCAAGCAAATAGAAGCCCTTGTAACCTTCTCTCTCCCCCACTGTTCTCTTAGTTGTCAGGCAGTGGATTCCTCTCCGAAGGCAGAGTCGTTCCATCCTCTTGTTCCCCATGATTTCCCAATTTCAAGAGAGAGGAAATTTTTCCCTCTGTAACTTTTTGTAGGATAAATACATAAAAACGATGTACCTGCTTGAAATCCAAGCCGGTTTTTGATATGATTCCTATGCATTTACACAACGCATTTTTTTATGACTCTCAAGGAAATAAAACATGAACGAACAGAATGAAAACGACGAGCAGTTTGTCCCGGCAAACCAGCAGGACAAATCTGTCATCCAGAAGGCGGAAAGTGCGTACAACTCGGGGACGATCAAGGTACTCAAAGGGCTTGAGGCGGTACGTCTGAGACCCGGCATGTACATTGGCTCTACCGGCATCACCGGCCTGCATCAATTGGTATACGAGGTCATTGACAACTCCATCGACGAAGCCATGGCGGGTTTCTGCAACGAGATTACGGTCTGTCTGGACCTGGACGAGCAAGGACGCCAGCGTTGTACCGTGGAGGATAATGGTCGCGGTATTCCGGTCGACATGCACCCTACCGAGCATAAGAGCACGCTTGAGGTTGTGCTTTCCCAGCTGCATGCTGGCGGCAAGTTCGACAAGAATGCCTACAAGGTCTCCGGTGGCCTGCATGGTGTCGGTGTCTCCTGTGTCGTCGCCCTTTCCGATTGGTTCGAGGCAAGGGTATACCGCCTTGCCGGCGGGTATCCGACCGAGGATCCGCAGCGCCCTGGCGGCATTTTCTCCCAACGCTATAGCAAGGGTGTTCCCCTTGGGGACGTCGTCAGGGAAGGAGATTCCGATCGCTCCGGTACCGTCATCAGCTTTGTTCCCGACTTCTCCATCATGGAGCCGAACGCGTTCGACTATACCGTGCTCTCCAACCGTTTCCGCGAGCTCTCCTATTTGAACAAGGGCGTACAGATCACCATTATCGACCGTCGTTCTTCCCAGGAGAAGAAAGAGGTGTTCAAGAGCGAGGGAGGAATCCCGGAGTTCGTCAGCCATCTGAACCAGTATCAGGAGCCTTTGTTCGACACTCCGATTTCCATTGAGGGCGAAAAGGATGGCACGAAGGTTGAGATTTCCTTGCAGTACAACAAGAAGTACGATGTGAAGATTCTTTCCTTCGTCAACAACATCAATACGCATGAGGGTGGTACGCACCTCACCGGCTTCCATATGGGCCTTACCCGTGTCGTCAACAACCAGATGACCAAGAACGACAAGCTGATGAAGAAGTACGACATCTCCAAGGAAGAGAACAAGTTCGAGGCCAGCGATATCGACGAAGGCCTGACGGCGGTCGTCTCCGTGAAGGTTCCGAATCCCCAGTTCGAGGGCCAGACAAAGATGAAGCTGGGAAACAGCTACGTCACCGGTCTGGTCAGCAGCCTGGTCTACGAGAAGCTGAACAACTACCTCGACGAGTTCCCCGACATCTCCAACGCGATCCTGATGAAAATCATCGGTGCGGCCCTCGGCCGTGTCGCCGCCCGCAAGGCGCGCGAGCGTATCCGCAGCGAGAACGGCGGTGGCGGCCTTCCTGGCAAGCTTGCCGATTGTTCCGAGAAAGACCCGGCAAAATGCGAGATTTTCATCGTCGAGGGTGATTCTGCAGGCGGATCCGCCAAACAGGGGCGAGACCGTCATTTCCAAGCGATTCTTCCGCTTTGGGGAAAGATGCTGAATGTCGAGAAGGCCCCTGAGTTCAGGGTTCTTGGCAACGACAAGCTGCAACCGGTCATCTCCTCCATCGGAGCTGGCCTTACCCGTTACAACAACACGACGAGCGATTTTGGCGACAACCTGAAGGATGCCAGCCACAACTTCGATATCTCCAAGTGCCGTTACCATAAGATCATCATCATGGCGGATGCCGATGTTGATGGAAGCCACATCAGAACCTTGCTGTTGACCTTTTTCTTCCGATATATGCGGCCGCTGATCGAGGCCGGATATGTCTACTTCGCCATGCCGCCGCTCTATAAGATCACGATCGGCAAGCGCATCGAGTACGCCTACGACGAGGATGCCCGTGTCGCGATTCTGAACAAGTATGGGGTGACCGATTCCAGCAAGGTCGAGATCCAGCGATACAAAGGTCTCGGTGAAATGAACCCCGAGCAGCTGTGGGAGACCACCATGAACCCGGAAACCCGCCGCATGGGCCAGGTCAGCCTGACGGACGCGGAGGAAGCCGACCGCAACTTCTCCATGCTGATGGGTGAAGAAGTCGAGCCGAGACGCGAATTCATCGAGCAGAACGCCGAATACGTGACCAACTTGGATGCATAAGGACAAGAGAGAAATGGACGAACAAGAGGAAAAGAAAGAACAAATCATTGTTACGGATATCTCCAAGGAAATCCGTACTGCGTATCTGAACTACGCAATGAGTGTCATCGTGAGTCGTGCGCTTCCCGATGTCCGAGACGGACTGAAACCTGTCCATCGCAGAATCCTGTATGGCATGTACGAGATGGGTCTGCGTGCTACCGGCCAGAACAAGAAAAGCGCTCGTATCGTCGGTGATGTGCTTGGTAAATATCATCCCCATGGCGATGCGTCCGTCTACGACGCCTTGGTACGTCTGGGCCAGGACTTCTCTCTCCGCTACCCGATGGTCACCCCGCAGGGCAACTTCGGCTCCATTGACGGAGACTCTGCGGCCGCCATGCGTTACACCGAGGCCAGGTTCAGCAAGATCGGCGAGTCCATGCTGGACGACATCCAGAAGGATACCGTCGATTTTGTTCCGAACTATGACGAGTCCATGAAGGAACCGACCGTGCTTCCGGCCGCTTTCCCCTTCCTGCTGGCGAACGGATCCAACGGTATCGCCGTCGGTATGGCGACCAACATGGCTCCCCACAACCTGCAGGAAATCTGCGACGCCATCTGCGCCCAGATCAAGAACCCGGATATCACCTTGGATGAGCTGATGCAGTACATCAAGGGTCCCGACTTCCCCACTGGAGGCATCATTTGCGGTATCCAAGGCATCAAGGACGCCTTCGCGACCGGCAAGGGCCGTGTGGTCATCCGCAGCCGCTACGAGATCGAGAGCCATGAGAAGCATGACGATATCGTCTTCACCGAGATTCCGTACGCCGTCAACAAGGCCGACATGGTCAAGCGCATCGACGACATGCGCAAGGACGGACTGTTCCCGGGAATTTCCGCTATTCGTGACGAGTCGGACCGCAAGGGTATCCGTGTCGTGGTCGAGCTGAAGCCGGAAGCGGCAACCAACGTCGTCCTGAACCAGCTGTTCAGGGATACTCCGCTGCAGAGCAACTTCAGCATCAACAACCTGGCTTTGGTCGACGGCAGGCCCGAGACCCTGACCCTGAAGAAGATGCTGGCCTGCTACATCAAGCATCGCCAGGAGGTCGTGACGAGAAGGACTCGTTTCGATTTGAAGAAGGCTCAGGAGCGCGCCCACATCCTCGAAGGCCTGAAGAAGGGCCTTGACAACATCGATGAAGTGGTCCGGATCATCAAGGAGTCCCAGGATGACGAAACATCCTGTAACAACCTGATGGCCGCTCTGAACATCGACCTTATTCAGGCTCAGGCCATCATTGACATGAAGCTGGGTCGTCTTTCCCACCTGGAGACCGAGAAAATCTTGCAGGAGCTGGCCGACCTGGAAGGAAAGATTGTCTATTACAAGGACCTGCTCAGCGACGAGTCGAAGATCCTCGGAGTGGTTTCCAGCGAAACGGCGGCCCTTCCCGCCCAACTTGCCCCGAAAGACAGACGGCGCACCGCCATCGTCCTGCAGGAGCTAGGCGACAGCAAGGACGAAGACTTCATCAAGCGTGAGGATGTCGTCATCCTGGTCAGCGACAAAGGCTTCGCCAAGAGAATCCCGGTCGCCGAGTACAAGGTGCAGGCCCGCGGCGGCAAGGGCATCAGGACCGCACGTCTGATCGAGAAGGACAACATCAACCATATGCTGACCTGCCACAGCCACGACTACGTGCTGTATGTCACCAACTATGGCAAGGCCTACTTCACCAGGGCTTTCGACATCCCCGAAGCGTCGAAGACCGCGAAAGGCACCAGCATCAAGAACTTCCTTGAGATTGAGGGAGGAGAATCCATCACCAATATCATCAGCTTCCATGACTTCGAGGAAGATGGAGGCAAGTACCTGTTCATGATCACCAAGCGCGGCGTCGCCAAGAAGGTGGTGCTCGACCAGTTCAAGAACTCCAAGACCCACGGAGTCAAAGCCATCATCCTTGACGAAGGTGACGAACTTCTCGCTACCGAACTGATCCAGGATGGGGACGAGGTGATGGCAATCACCAAGAACGGCAGAGGCCTCCGCTTCAACGCCGATGAGGTCAGGGCCATGGGCAGGGCGACGCATGGCGTGCGTGGCATGAACCTGGCGAGCGATGACGAGATTGCCGGTCTCCTCAAGGTTGATGGAGAGCGCCAGATCCTGATGGTGACTTCGAATGGCAAGGGCAAGCGTGTCCGTTACAGCGATTTCATGGCGCACAGCCGTGGAACGATGGGTCAGAAGATTTACCGTCTTGATGACGACAACATTATCATTGGAGCCCAGAGCGTGAACGACGAGAATGATGTGGTCTGCGTCACCAGCAAGGCACAGACAATTCGTGTCCATGTGAAGGATATCTCCCTTCAGGGAAGAAACGCCGCGGGTGTCAATGTCGTCAGGATGAAGACCTCTTCCGACAAAGTGATTGCCATGGCCCTTACTGATTATGACGACGGCGAGGATGAGGAAGGAGAAGATGATTCCGTGCATCAGGACTCTCAGTTGCAGAACTACGATGTGATTGAAGCCGGATCCACGGAAAGCCAGATTCTTCAGCAGGAACAGGAGGAATCGGAGACCTCTTCCGAAGGAGATGGTTCTCCCGAGGATGCAAGCTGATTCCTGTCGGTTCTCACAAGGGGTTATCGGACATCCGGTAACCCCATTTTTTCTTTTCTGCTTCATCTCTTGGTCTTTTGTTGTTTCCCTACAAGCCAGTGTGGACATCTCAGCCAAGGCAGGCGGATTGATACATTCTTCTCTTTTTCTCTCCGGATGTCTTGTGAGATGGTCGCAGGAAGGAACGTTGATTTAATTGTTTGTACCATAATTATTTATAATCTCTATCGGATAATATGTCCGTCGGATTGGCCACACACCGAAACCGGCACACCAGAGTCTGTTGTTTCTCAGAACCAAGAAACGAAAGTACGAAAAAGCCCACACGAATCTGTCCTTGTATATAGTAACAAATGGGCTAAAACCTGCAATTCACGTTACATTTTGCAGGTTTTCCTGATTACGGATAATCCAAAAAAACAAACCAACCAATTCACTATAAGTACAAACGAAAGTGGTTTTGGAATGAGTATGTGTATGGTTCTCAAAATGGGCTTGCCGCTATGCTTGGCCCTGCATGGGAGAGGGCATTATGTCTTTGCATATTGGTTTGGTCCTATACGGTTTTGAGGGGAGATGCACGATGGAAAAGGAATGGGGTGTTAGGAATCCAAGCAGGGAGAAACCACATTTCCTATGAACGCCAGTATCCAGTATCATGGCAAGCTTCGAAGCCACATTTGCGCATGAGCCGCACGCGGACCGCCTAGATTCTGGGACATTCAGTATGTTTCTTCCAAGATTTGCGCTACGAGAACTTTCATAACCCCTCCCAACCGGGTAACCAAATTCTGATTTGAAACAGGGTTTCTTGGCCATCTGGTGTGTTTCACGTGAAACGTCCACTACAATGTTTGATTTCTGTGTGCTGGTACAGTACTGGTTTCGGGTGGTGGTTTGAAGGAAAGCGGATAAAAAGCGAGCGTTTCACATTGTTTCACGTGAAACGCTCATCATGGTCATGGGTTAGTCAACGTTGTTCTCGACGGTGATGGACGGGTCAACCACCTTTTTCAGGTATCTCTCCACGCCAGACTTCAAAGTCATCTGGCTCATGGGGCATCCTGCGCATGCGCCAACGAGACGGACGTTAACCTTTGTACCTTCCATAGAGATGAACTCGATATCTCCGCCATCGTTCTGCAAGGACGGTCTGATATTTTCAATAGCCTGTTTGACTTTGTCTTCCATAGGGGTCTCCTTGCCTTTAAAGATACTCAACCTTCTTTCAGCGGTCAATAATTGCAGGAATAACGAGTGACATTTCTACATGTTTCTTTTATATTGAAAACATGAGCGCACAAAAAGTCATTTTCCTTAATCAGAAGGGTGGTGTAGGAAAGACAACGACAGCAGTGAACTTGGGTGCAGCGCTGGCAATCAAGGGCAAGAAAGTCCTGCTGGTTGACCTGGATGCCCAGGGGAACCTCACGAGTTCTGTCTCCGCAGATCCACGTTTGCCCGGGACGTATGAAATCCTGGTAGGAGATGCACATGCCATCGACTGCTGTCAACCTACCCACATCAACAACCTGTCTGCTATCGCGAGCAACATCAACATGGCTGGTTTGAATGTCGAGTTGGTTGATCAAGAGGAAAGGGAATTCTTCATGAAGAAAACCTTTACTACCGTCGAAGACGCATTTGACTATATCTTTGTTGATTGCCCTCCTTCCCTTGGGCTTGTGACAGTCAACGCGATGGTGTGGGCAGATTACGTAATCATTCCCATGCAATGCGAATACTTTGCCATGGAAGGTTTGAATCTGCTTATGCGGACGATTTCCAACATGAAGAAATCCCTTAATCCAGGCCTCAAGATTTTGGGCATCGCTTTTACCATGTACAACAAGCGTCAAAAGCTCGCCAATGATGTTGTGGAGGATGTGACCTCCTATTTCAGGGACCTTGTCTTCAAGACGATTATCCCTAGGAATGTGCGTTTGTCGGAAGCTCCATCGCATGGGCTTCCCATCTTTGCGTACGATATCAGCAGCAAAGGCGCCAAAGCATACGCGAAACTTGGAGAGGAGGTGATGAGTCGTGTTGCTCAAGCAAACTAGTGGACGGAAACATGGACTTGGAAAAGGTATCGAGAGCCTGCTGGATGATTATTCAGTCGATTCGAAGTTGTTGGGACTCTCTGACACGGTGAAGCAACCGGAAGCGCGGCAAGAGCAGAGGGTGGTGGAACTTCCCATCTCCCAGATAGTTCCTAATCCGAATCAGCCCCGTAAGACCTTCGACCAGACAACGCTCGATGAACTTGCCGAATCGGTGAAAAACCAGGGTATTCTTCAGCCGCTCCTTGTGCAGAAGATTTCTGATACTACCTACTCGATTGTCGCTGGTGAACGCCGCTATCGCGCCGCGAAACAGGCCGGATTGGAAAAGATACCGGTGCTGATCAAACAGTTTTCTGATTCCCAACGCTTGGAGGTGGCTCTGATAGAGAACATCCAGCGTGAAAACCTGAACGCCATCGAAGAGGCCAAGGCCTATGCCTACCTTATCGACGAGTCTGGCATGACCCAGGACGAGCTTGCGAAAAAAGTGGGGAAGAACCGCTCGACGGTTGCCAACAGCCTTCGTCTTCTTGCCCTCTCTCCGGAAATGCAGGGAGACTTGCTTGCAGGCAACATCAATGCCGGACAAGCGAGGGCCCTCCTTTCTGTCGTCAATCCAGCCGACCGGCTGAAGTTGTACGAACATTTGAAGGAAAAAGAACTCTCTGTCCGTGCGACAGAACGGCTTGCCGCTGCCTACAATGAGGGTAAGAGGGTTGCTTTCCAAAAGAAGAAAAGGAAGGTGAAGGATCTTGAAGATTCTCCGGAAGTGACTGTCGTGAAGGAGAAATTGTTCCAGGCGCTTGGGAAGCCTGTCGAGATCAAGGGAACCATTGATTCCGGCAAACTGGTCATTCCCTATGATTCCGCCGATGAATTGGATCAAATCTGCGAATTGCTCGCACATGAAGAAGAGGAATAACTATGGACGTGAACAAACTGAGTGACGGCCTCTATGCCGTCCTGCATACCGAGAAGGGGGATATCCTCCTTTCTCTTGCATATAAAAAGGTGCCGCTTACCGTCGCCAACTTTGTTGGCCTTGCAGAAGGGGCTCTCAACCTGCAGAAACCGGGGACACCGTTCTACGATGGTCTTGTGTTCCATCGTGTGGTGCCTAATTTCATGATTCAAGGGGGTGATCCAAAGGGCAATGGTACTGGGGGGCCTGGATATATGTTCCCGGATGAATTCGACGAGAGCCTTCGCTTTGATGGCCCTGGTGTCCTTGCCATGGCGAACGCCGGCCCGAAGACCAATGGAAGCCAGTTCTTTATCACCCATGTCCAGACTCCATGGCTCAACGACCACCACTCCATCTTCGGCCGCGTGGTCGAGGGACAGGATGTGGTGGATGCGGTACAGCAGGGCGACCATATCACCAAGCTGGAGATTGTCCGGGTTGGAGATGATGCCAAACAATTCTCTGTTTCACGTGAAACATTCGCCGGACTGTTGAATGCGGCAATCCAGAAAGAAGCCGAAAAGGAAGCGGAGTCAAAGAAAGCGTTGGACAATGAGATTCGGAACCGCTATCCCTCCTACAAAGAAACCAAAAGCGGTCTGAAGTATGTGGTTGAGAAAGAAGGTGACGGAAAGAAGTTCCCGAAGTATGGACAGGAAGTCACGGTGCACTATGAGGGTTTCTTGATGGATGGAACGAAGTTTGATAGCTCCCTCAACCGTGGAACACCTGCCACCTTCCGCCTTGGTGAAGTGATTGAGGGCTGGAACGAAGGATTGCAGATGATGAGCAAGGGAGCCAAGTATACTTTCATTATCCCACCTGAACTTGGTTATGGGACCATGGGGTATCCAGGCGTCATTCCTCCGAACAGCACGCTCATCTTCAACGTTGAGCTTATTAGATTTTAACTTATCAAAATATAAGTAATCATGGGTAAAGAAAAGGCGATTCACTATGTCTGCTCGCACTGTGGACATGTCGAAACAAAATGGCTGGGAAGGTGTCCCGAGTGCGGAAGCTGGAATACCTTCGAAGAGGAGGCTATCAAGCCTCAAGTCGATACGACCAAAGTGGCGGTGATGAGCTCAGGGGTCGCCCCTGTGGTTCTTGGCGAAGTGCAGGTCGATCCCGGCTACCGTTTCTTTACCGGTATTTCCGAACTTGACCGAGTGCTTGGCGGCGGGGTAATGAAGGGTTCGGCCACGTTGATCGGAGGCGAGCCTGGAATCGGAAAATCCACATTGATGCTGCAGATGGCCGCGCTGTGCGGCCAGCATGCGAGCGTGCTCTATATCTCTGGAGAGGAGTCTCCCGGACAGGTGAAGCTGAGGGCGGAGCGCCTGCATCTCGACATGGCGCATATTTCCATTTTCTGCGATACAAGGCTTGAAGTCCTGCAGCCGATCCTGGAGAAGGCCAAGCCCCAGATTGTCATCATCGATTCCCTCCAGACCCTGCTTTCCAGCGAGATTCCCTCTCCAGCAGGATCGGTCAACCAGATCCGTGCCTGCTCGACCGCTTTGGTAGGGCTTTCCAAACAGTTGGGTATCTCCCTGTTTCTGGTCGGCCATATCACCAAGGAAGGGGTACTGGCGGGTCCGAAGGTCATCGAGCATCTTGTGGATACCGTGCTTTCCTTCGAAGAGACAGGAAGCGGAATCCGTATGCTGAGGGCATTGAAGAACCGTTTCGGATCGGTGGACGAGCTCGGCATCTTCCTGATGGGGGAGCGGGGGCTGGAGGCGGTCGAGGAACCTTCCTCATTCTTTATCAGCCAGCGTGCCGGCAAGGTGGCCCCTCCCGGTATCGCCTATACGGCGGTGACCGAAGGAAGCCGCACCTTTGTTGTGGAGATCCAGGCGCTTACCGTCTCGGCAAAAAGCGGATACAGCAGGGTCTACTCCGACAGGATCGACACGGCGCGCGTCATGCGGGTCAGCGCCATCTTGGAAAAGCATGCGGGCTTGGCGCTCGGCCAGACGGATATCTATGTGAATGTTGGTGGAGGAATCAAGCTAGGTGAGGTTTCCATCGAGCTTCCCTTGGCCCTTGCGCTCTGGTCCGCCTATCGGGGCGTAAGCCTTCCATCCAAACTGGTTTCCTTTGGAGAGCTCTCGCTTGCTGGCGAGATTCGTCCTGTGGGCTTTGCCCCAAAGCGCGTCAAAGCCGCCATGGAAATGGGATTTGAGCAGATGCTCGTTCCAAAAGGAACCAAGTTAGGAAAGGTAACCAACTGCCAAATTGCCGCAACCATGCAAGAAGCGATTCAGAAACTATCTTAACAATTGTTTGGAATGCAAATACCTATAAACGTTAGCAATCATAACATGCTTGGAGGGATGGTTTTTGCATGTCGGAAGACGCCTTGCCCGAAGCCGAGAAAAGACGTAGCGTGTAGCCATGTCCACCTATCGAATGCTTGTCATCAATCCCGGTTCCACTTCGACCAAAATCAGTGTGTTCGATGATCGTAAGGAATGCTTCTCAACCAGCGTGTTCCATGACGCGCCGTTCTTGCTCGCATTTCCCACAGTCAACGACCAGATGGAAATGCGCATGCAGGTGGTTTCCGATACGCTGAAAGCCCATGCCATTCCCATGGAGTCGATCGACATCTTTATTGGCCGTGGTGGCTGCGCCTATGCCCAAGAAGAAGGGGTCATGCCAATCGACAAACGGCTCAGGGATGACACGGCGGCCGACGTGGGTGGTAGCGACCATCCGGCGAAGCTGGGAGTCATGATGGCATACGAACTGGGATGCAAGTACCACAAGCCGATGTACACGGTAGACCCCACCAACGTGGACGAGCTGGACGACGTGGCTCGTCTGACCGGTATCCAGGGCTTGTACCGAAGAGCGCAGACCCATGTGTTGAACCAGAAGGGCGTAGCCAGACGGTACGCGGAGCACATCGGGCGGAGCTATGAAACCTGTAATTTCATCGTCTGCCACATCGATGGAGGGATTACCATCACCGCACACAGGCATGGGCGTATGGTGGACAGCACGGAAGGTGCGGGAGGTGATGGTCCGTTCTCTCCTACCAGGCTTGGTTCCGTTCCCGTCATCGAGTTGCTTTCCTACCTTGAGCACCACTCGCTGGACGAAGTGAGGACTATGTGTTCACGCTCCGGTGGTCTGGTCAGCTATTTCGGCACCTCCAATTCGGACACCATCCACAAGATGGTGGAACAGGGAGACGCGAAAGCGACGATGGTGTGGTCTGCCATGACCTACCAGGTTTGCAAGTCGATCGGCGCCATGGCCGCGGTCCTGTCAGGCAACGTGGATGCGATCATCCTGACGGGAGGGCTGGTCCGTTTTCCCGATATCGTCTCGACAATCCAAGAGAAGTGTGGATGGATCGCTTCCGTCGTGCTGTATCCGGGCGAGGTCGAGCAACAGGCCATGGCCGATTCCGTGCTCGACGTGCTCACCGGTAAGCGTGATGCCCATCCATACACGGGGAAGCCTCTCTTCCAAGGGTTTGGTTGGGACAGACAGAACTGAGGTCAGCCAAGCAGTTTGAGCAGGACAGGGAAGGCGATGATGGTACCGACCGAGCTTCCGACCGAACAGGTCAGGAAGACGAGCAGGGCGTGCAGGATCCGGTTCTTGTACCAGGCGGAGACATGGGTGGCGTCCTCGGCAAGGCCCTCGAAGTCGCGCACCTTTGGCTTGTGGAGCGTGGCCTCGACCAGGCCACTGACAATACCGACGCCAATGGTGGGATTCAGGCTGGTGAAGGGGCTGGCCAAGGCGCTGATGACGATGTTCAGCGGGTGGGCAAGGCCGATGATGCCGCCGATGGCGGTGAAGATCGCGTTGACCGCGACCCAGTAGCCGAACATCTTCGCTCCCTGTTGCCAGCCGGCACGGGCAAAGCCCCATGCGATGATGGCGATGATCGTGGCGGGAATCAGGAAGCTGATCACTTTGCTTGCCTTCGATGCGGGAGGCACCTCGCTGATGCTCTTCAGGTCTGCAGTCGGATAGCCCTTTTCGTAGGCACGGAATTGTTTGACAATACCGTTCTGATGGCCTGCTCCGATGATGGCGACAATGTTGGTGCCGGGAGCGTTCCAGATGCTGGTCGCCAGATACTGGTCACGTTCGTCGATGAGCACCTGCTTGACGGTCGGCAGCTCCTTGGCGAGGTCTTGCAGCATGGACTGCATGGTGGCGTTGTTCTTCAGCTGTTCCAACTCCTCGGGGGTGACTTCCTCCTTGCTGAAGACTGCCTCGGCCAGCTCTCCGAGCAACTTCATCTTGTTCCAGAAAGAGGATTTTCTCCATGCTCGTTTCAGAGTGATCTGGATTTCCCTGTCACAAAGAGAGAAGGGAATATGCTGTTCCTCGGCGATATGGCCGGCGGAGATGATTTCTTCTCCGGGTGCGGAACCTGTCTGGTCGCCCATGCGCTTCTGATAGCCGGCAAGGGCCATGTTGGCAATCATGAGGAAGGCCTTGTTGGTCTTGAAGACTTTGCGGATATCCTGGTTCTTCCAGTCCTGGGGCTGGGTCTTGCTCTGCCATCTCCCGGCATCAAGCTCAAGACAGATGTGGTCCGGCTTGACCTCGTCGATGACGCTTTTGACCTCGTCGACGCTCTTTTGGGAGACATGTGCCGTCCCGACCAGGGTGATTGTCTTTCCATTCTTGAAGACCAGTTGCTTTGTATGTTCGCCGAGCTTGTGTGAAATCATGATCAGTCAATGATACTCCCATCATCCTTCGCTGGGCAACCAAAGAAGCTGTACGGCAAGCTCCAGCGCGTTTTCCTTGATGATACGGATATACAGCGGACCGGCGTTCCGCTCCGCCACGTAGGGATTCATCTCTCTCCTGATTTCGTCCCGGTCGGGAAGATACTCCAGTTGCTCGAAGCGCCAACGTCCCGGCTCGATGGCGAAGTCATGGGGTTTCTGCTTGTCGGCGATGCCCTCCGCGATTCGGTTCTTGTCATCTTCGTCCGGGGCGTCGGCCCATCCGTACCTGGTTACCGACAGGTCAGGCTGTGTCTCAAGGCAGAGCTCGCACCCTGTCTCCATCGTGTCCGCCTTCTCCAAGGCGGCCTGCCAGCAGGCCTCCAGACTGTCGCCTGGAAGGGATAGCTGTTTGTATGGAATTTGTTGGAACAAATGGAGTATCATGCCCCCAAGATAATGAAAACCACCGGCAAAGTACAGCAATACGCTTACACGCTTACCTATCGTCGTGGAGCCCGCAGGATCGTGCTCCGCTACGATGTACACGGTGCCCTGCACGCCAGCGCTCCCTACTACACCCCGAAGCTCGAGGTGGAGAGGTTCATCCTTCTGTCGTTGCCGAAGCTCGAGAAGATGAAAAAGCCCGAAGCGAGCTGGCAATCCGGTATGGAGCTCACCCTCTCTGGCGAACGCGTCAGGCTGGCCTTTGACGAGCAGGCGGGAAAGCCATACGTGCTCGAGGGGAAGCTCTTTGTGCAACCAGGTTCCCGGGATGAGGTATCCGGACGGGTCAAGCGCTATTTCCACGATACCACCAGAAATCGGGTTGTCCCGCTTGTGGCCTGGTGGTGCCGGGAACTTGGACTGACCGTCGGGCGGATCGCCATCCGGGACAGCCACCGGGTCTGGGCGAGCTGCTCGCGGAAGGGCAACCTCAATTTCTCCCTGCGTTGCGCAGGCTTGGGGGATGAGGACCTTTCCTATCTTGTCCTGCATGAGCTGGACCATCGGGTCAATTTCAATCACGGTCCCCAGTTCCACGCCTTCCTGGACAGGCACATGCCTGACTGGCGTCTGCGGGAGAGGCATCTGTCGGTCATGCAGCCCAAGTGCGATGTGTTTGGAGGAAGATGATGAAAGTGCTGATCATGCGGCTCTCCCCGTTTCGCGACGTGGTGAAGTCCACTCCCCACCAGTTCCTGTACGGCGAGTGCGCTCGGGTGTTGCCCGACGAGGATATCGATTTTGTCTTTCTGCCAAACGCTGCCGAGCGTGAGCGCCTTTCCACGCTTCGTGGATTGCGTACCGGGTTGGAGGCCTCCAAGTTCGACCTGATCCTGGTCTCGAACAGCTATGCGGTCGAGCTGGTCAACCTTCCCAGCATGCTGCGCTACGCCCACATCCCTTACCGGCACAGCCAGCGGGTACCGGACGCTTCCGCCCCCCTGATAGTCATGGGTGGATCCAACGCCATGGCCAGCCAGGGAGTGCTGTACAGCGCCGACGACGCCTTTGTCGATGCGCTCTATTTCGGAGAAGGGGAAGGAAACACCACACGCCTGGTCTCCGCGCTTCTCAAGACTCCCCGGAACCAGTGGCGTCAGGTGCTTTCCTCCCTGGAGGGAGAGATTGACGGGTTGATGGTGGTGGGAAACAGCCACACCTCCGTCAGGAAGGCGATTCTTCCGGATACCAGCCACGACTGGCTTTCCACCGCGAGGCAATATCTGTTCGACAGTCCCGAGGCGACCACCGCACGTCTGCAGATCAGCTATGGATGCCCCTATTTCTGCACGTTCTGTTTCGAGGGGTGGGAACGCAAGCCCTATCGGGAAGTACCCTATGAGGAGCTGGAGCGGGCTGCCAGGCAACTGAAGAGGGCGACCGGAAGCGACACCTTGGAAATCACCAGCTTCAACTTCAACACCCACCACGACGTGGTCAGGCTGATGGGCGGGCTGAACAAATTCTTTTTCCGGGTCAATTTCATGAGCCAGAGGGCCGACATTCTCGCTGCCCATCCCGAGTTGCTTCCGTTTGAGGTCGCTGGCGACAAGCGCCAGTTCACCATCGGCGTCGAGGGCATCAGCGAACGGATGCGGGCATACTTCCACAAGAACCTGGACCGCCAGACCTTCCTGAAGGTGCTTGACCAGATGCTCTCGCAGAACATCCGCGAGGTGAAGCTCTTCTTCATCCTCTCCGGCCTGGAGGAAGACGAGGATGTCGCCGATTTCCAGCGATTGCTGGAAAGTATCAAGAAGGTCCGCGAGAAGCGGAACCGCGGCATACGCATCCTTTGTTCGTTCGGTCTTTTGGTCCGCATGCCCTTCACCCCGCTGCGCTACGCCCCGTTGCTGTTGCGGGAAGAGCTGTGGGAGCCGGTTGTGGAGAAGGTCAAGCGGGCCACCGAGCAGGGAGGCTACGAATTCAGGCTGACATACCCCTACAAGGAATACTTCCTTTCCCAGGCCTTGGTCATGACCAACCAGCATGTCGCCCCGGCTCTCGAGGCGATGGCTGACGCGGCTCTGGTGTATGATGGCAGCCTCCCTGAAGGAGCTTGGGAACTATTCGAGGAACTGTTTCCCGTGACGGAAGACCTGACCAGGGAAAAGCCTGAGGACTGGCCTTTCGCCTATGGCTTTGTCGACTGCGGGATTCCCTCGAAAGTGCTCTACAGCCGATATGCGGACGCAAAGGAGGGAAGGCAGCATTCCACCTGCATGGGCGGAAACTGCCAGGGGTGCGGGGCATGCGACCAACGCCAGCGCGAAACGTTAGCCAGCCACACGATTTCCATGCCGGGAATGATGGACGGGCGGGCGCTGGAGACGCTGATGAAAGCCAAGGCGCAGGCGAAGCCTTTCTTCGTGAAAATGGAAATTCCCGAGCAGTATACCACAGCATACAAGGAAACGAAGGCCGCATACGTCATGAGAACGCTGATGCAGGCCATCAACCAAGGCGAAGAGGCTATCATGACAGTCCGCGATGCCGGCTTCGACAGCTTGGAGATGATGCGCTGGTGGGGGGACAACTGGTATGCGGTCTACCCCTTTTCCAATGACAGGCGGGGCGAAGTGGTCCGGGCCCTCGGCAAGGCAGGGTTTGCCGTTTGCGAGACCGTGCCTGCCCAGAACTCCTTGCAGGTGGAGATTGTTGGGGAGCGGGAGCAACTGGACAAGGCGGCGCGCCGGCTATTGGATGGCATGCATATCCCCTATATCCTTGGCAAGAACGAGGGGAAGAGTTTGTATGGCATCCCCCCGAAATTCCTGAAAAAGCATATCGTGGAATCCTGTATAGTTCAGGGAAATGTGCTAAGGTTGGAGGGAACGAGCAAAATACAGTTCTCTCCGCTTGCGCATAGCGGCCTTGTGGCCCACATCAAGCAGGCGTGAGGGAGAAGGAGCGAGAGATGCAGAAACCTGACGAGCTTGCGCGAAGCGTCTATCGAGTTTCGGCCAAAATCGGAAGCAAGGACCTGTTCGAGGGAATCTGGCCAATCCCCCAGGGAGTCATGCTCAATGCCTATGTGCTCAAAGGTGAGAAAAAGAACGTGCTGATTGACCTGGTCAAGGACTGGGATGGCGCCTGTGACGCCATAGAGGGCCAGATGCGGCAACTGGGGCTGCGTGTTTCCGATATCGATGTGCTGGTGATCAACCACATGGAGCCCGACCATACCGGTTCCCTTGCGTCGCTGGTCGCCAAGAATCCGAACGTGGAAATCTATGCCACCGACAAGTCGGTTCCGTTGCTGAAGGCCTTCTACGGGGTGACAACCAACATCCATCCGGTCAAGGATGGGGAGACGCTGGATATCGGCGGCCGTACCCTGCAGTTCTTCGTGACTCCGAATGTCCATTGGCCTGAGACGATGATGACCTATGACATCGAGGACCAAATCCTGTTCAGTTGTGACGCATTTGGAGCCTATGGCCGGTACGATCACTGCTTCCATGATGAGTTGGACAGGGAAGAACTGGAGCTGCTGTCCACCGAGACAGAACGCTACTACGCCAATATCGTCGCCGCTTTCAGCCCGTTCGTCACCCGCGCCATCAAGAAACTGTCCGACGCCAAGGTGGGGCTCAGAATGGTGGCGCCGAGCCATGGTGTGGTCTGGAGAAAGGATCCGCTCGAAGTCGTCGATTGGTACGCGAGACTGGCTGGCTATGCCACCGGACCGCGCGAGAAGGAAATCACCTTGGTCTGGTCCAGCATGTACGGCAACACCGAGTGCATGGTCGAGACAATCCGCAAGGCGGTCAGCGATGCGGGGGTGATCCTCCACGAGATCCGCATTCCCCAGACCCATGTCTCCTACGTGTTGGAGAAGGCTTGGCGGTCCAGTGGGGTCATCTTCGGCATGCCGACCTACTCCTACAAGATGTTCCCGCCGATGTACGACGTGATGGACGAGATGGAGCGTAGCCGTTTCACCGGGCGCAAGACGATGCGTTTCGGGTCATTCGGCTGGTCTGGCGGAGCCCAGAAACAGTTCGACGAGTTCATCGACACGATGAAGTTCGAGCACGAGGGCAATGTCGAATTCCAGGGTCACCCGACGGAAGAGGACAAGAAGAAAGCCTACGATATGGCCTTCAAGCTTGCCACGGAAATCAAGAACGGTTGAACTGTAGACGACAGAAACGAGAACAAACGTGGCGGGGAAACCCGCCACGCTTGTTTTCAGGAGTCGCCGGTGATGATGTCGACGTAGACCGTGTCCCTGTAGTTTCCCGCGGGAAGGTTGAGGTTGTCAGTATTGACGAACGACGCGTTGACCAGTTTCCTGATTGGAATGGTCTCTCCCTTGGGCACAGACAGGGTGATGGTCTGGGTCGGGTCGTTCAATGTCTTCTGGCCGGCCACATCGAGTGTGACCAGGAAAGCGTTGTGGTTGTTTTTGTCGTCATCCAGATGCAGAT
>Ga0256404_1005178_pt1 | contig 23474 bp, 16 predicted proteins | sample RumenRJG_01DNA_FD_185990 | JGI IMG/M metagenome (GOLD analysis project Ga0256404, IMG submission 185990) | Bovine rumen microbial communities from Lethbridge, Alberta, Canada - RJG_01 | ecosystem: Host-associated > Mammals > Digestive system > Stomach > Rumen | place: Canada: Alberta | collected... | reverse complement strand
TCTGCGTCGATATCTGCCGACAACAACAGGTCGGTCGCTGTCGAGTCGCTGACGGCCACGGAGTCTGTCGTAGCGGTGAGCACAGTGTCTTGCAAGGTCTTGTCTTGGGCGGTCGTGGTTTGCGAAATAAGGAGCAAACCCACCATAGAAAACAGAATAATCAGTCTTTTCATAATTACCACAACTAGAAAACTTCTAGTCTTGTCTAGAAGCTTTGAATCCTCAGATACCTTCGGATTCGAAGCGGAGAGAACAGGATTCGAACCTGCGAGCCAGTTTTGCCGGCTACACGCTTTCCAGGCGTGCCTCTTCAACCACTCGAGCACCTCTCCTTGCGTTAAGCGGGTGCAAAGGTAATATTTTTGCACCATATTCTATTCGTTAAACGTTTATATTTAATATTTTTTGGCAGTTCGCATTCGTCTTCGCTGCCACTTCTTCCTCTGCGACACCGTATGCCTCGGCCAGTCTGCGCAGCACATGGGCCACAAAGGCGGGTTCGTTGCGCTGACCGCGCATCGGCACAGGTGCCATATAGGGGGCATCGGTCTCCAGCACGATACGATCGAGGGGCACCGCCTCGGGCAACACTTCCGGCAAGTGCGACTTCTTGAACGTCAGCACACCACCGATACCCAGCACGAAACGTTCAAACTGCAACAGCTCCTTCGCCTCCAGGGCATTGCCCGTAAAACAATGGAACACGCCGCCCGGCAACTGGTCCTGATAGCGCTTCAGGATGGCCACCAGCTCGTTCTGCGCCTTCCGGCAGTGGATCATCAGGGGCAGGCCCGTCTCCACCGACCACTTCACCTGTGCCTCGAAGGCCAACAACTGCTCACGCTCGAACTCACGGCTCCAGTAGAAGTCGAGTCCCACCTCACCGACAGCGATGGGTCTGACGGCTGTCGCCTCGCCCTGGGCCTGCTCTGAGGCCTTGCGGATGGTGTCCAACACCGTCTCCCAGTCGGCCTTCACCTCCTCGGGATGGAGTCCGAACATCGGATAGCAGTAACCGGGATAGCGTCGACAGAGGGCCATCACCGTCTCCGCTGACCGCTGGTCGATGCCTGGGACGCCGATTGCCCCTACCCCGGCCTCACGGGCTCGTGCCACGACAGCCTCCAGGTCGCCGGCAAACTCCTCACCGTCGAGGTGGCAATGGGTATCTATGAAGGTCAGCTTTCCCACGACGATTTAGCTCTGGCGTTTCATCATACTGGCTGCATAGGCCTTCAACTCAGCCTTACGTTCCTCGGCGACACTGACCTTAGCCAGATACTGCTGGGCCTCCGCATAGCAGGCTTCCATCTTCTGCTCACAGAGCTGACGGATCCCGATCTCGTCGTACAGTCGTGTCACGGCCTTCACCTTCTCCTCGCGGTCGAAGTCCTTGGCTTCGATCCAGCCCATCAGTTCCTGTCGCTGTGCCTCGTTGGCTCGGTTCACGGCATTGATAAGCATATAGGTCTTCTTATTCGAGGTGATGTCGCCGCCGATGTTCTTGCCGAACACCTTCGGATCGCCATACACGTCGAGCAGGTCGTCCTGCAACTGGAAGGCCAGTCCGATCTGCTCACCGAACTTATAGAGGTTCTCCTGGTCTTCCTTCGAGGCACCGGCCAGTATGGCACCGATCTTCACGGCACAGGCCAACAGCACGCTCGTCTTCAGACGGATCATCTCGACATACTCTTCCTCGCGCACGTCGTTGCGGGTCTCAAACTCCACGTCAAGCTGCTGTCCTTCATCGATCTCGTAGGTCGTCACCAGGAAGGTGTTGAACACGTCCTGCAACTTGTCGGCCTCACAGGCGCCGATCCTACCGAAAGCCTGTAACAGCATGGTGTCACCCGAGAGGATGGCCTGGTTGGGATCCCACTTCCGATGCACCGTCTCATGACCGCGCCGCATGTCGGCATTGTCCATCAGGTCGTCGTGCAACAGGGTGAAGTTGTGATAGGTCTCCAGTCCGAGGGCCTGCGTCATGATGCGCAGGGGGTCGTCCTTGAAGAGGTTGTAGGCCAGCAACATCAGTACGGGGCGCACACGCTTGCCGCCGATGGCCAACACATACTTGATGGGTTCATACAGCGATGACGGCTTACGGTCGTAGGTCAGACCGTCGAGCGCCTCATTCACCTTCTTGAGTAATTCTTCTGATTTGTACATATCCTTTAAAAAACTGATGATTCTATCTTAGAAACTGAACACCACAGGGATGCAGACCTTCGTCCTGCAGGGCTTGGCATCCATCAGCCCTGCCTGCCACTTCGGCATCATCCTAAGCACGCGCAGCACCTCACGGTCGCACGAGGGATCGAGCTTCTGCAGAAGTTCCAGGTCCGACACGCTGCCGTCTTTGTTGACGATGAACTGCGCCACCACCTTGCCCTTGACCTTCCGGTTCGAGGCACTGGCAGGATACTTCAGGTTCTTCGTCAGCCACTTCATGAACTCCGAGGCGCCCCCAGGGAACTGAGGCAGATCTTCGACCACTCGGAAGTCGATGGGCTCGTCGTACATATCGACCACCTCGGGCTTGTCGGCCTCGACGGTCTCGTTATCTTTCTTCTCCTCCGGCCGTTCCACGGGCTCGGGCTCGAAGGTCAGTTCTATGTCATCGTCCACGAGTCGCAGCTCTTCGGTCTTCACAGGCTCCTCCTGCTTCGCCTGCGGCAGCATCATCGGAATCTCGTCCTTGTCGCGTCTCAGCGGCGAGAGCTCCATCTCGGCTTCCAGCTCGGCATCGTCTTCGAAGAAGGCCCACTCTGTGTCGGAAGTGTTCCACTCCAGTGCCACAAACAGCACGGCGAGCACGACATCCAGCCCCAGCAGGAACGCCTGAACACGGAGATTTTCCAGATCAGCAAAGCGACTTTTCTTGACTTCCATAATAAAACCGGCAGTTTGCCGTTATTTTCATAAACCGCATGCAAAGATAACAAAAAAGTAAAACGGAAGAGAAGTAAAACGGTAAAAAGGGTGTGAAATTAAGAATTATTTCGTAATTTTGCGACCGATTTGAAGAAAAATGGGAGAAAAACATTGGTTGATCCGAGGTAAGCACAGGCTGCAGTGGCATAGGCTGCTGCCCCTCCTATTATTCACTATTCACTTTTCACTATTCACTTTTCACTATTCACTCTTACCTTTAAACGCACAGGAGAGCCAAACCGCCTACAACTTCCTGCGCCTGCCCGTCAGTGCCCATGTGGCTGCCCTCGGTGGCGACAATATCTCGCTCATCGCCGACGATGCCTCACTGGTCTTCCATAATCCCGCCCTCATCAACGATGTCAGCGACCGCTCGATCGGTCTCAACTTCATGACTTATATGAAGGGAGCCAAGACGGCCAGCGCGGCCTTCCTCAAGGCGACTGGCGACCGTGGCACCTGGGGCGTCACCGCCCAGTACATGGACTACGGCTCAATGAAGGAGACCACGCCTGAAGGTGAACAGATTGGTACCTTCTCGGCCCGCGACATCGCCGTCGGCGGCACCTTTGCCTATGCCCTCACCAACGAACTCGGGGGTGGCATCACCGCCAAGGTCATCTCCTCGCATGTCGCTGGCTACAGCTCGCTGGCCGTTGCCGTCGATCTCGGTCTCAACTACTTCGACGAAGACCACGACCTGAGTCTCTCGGCCGTCGCCCGCAATCTCGGTGGACAGGTGAAGGCCTACGACGAAAACTTCGAGCGCATCCCCCTCGACCTGCAGGTGGGTGCCACCAAGCGCATCGGACAGTCGCCTCTGCGCTTCTCTGCCACCCTCAGCCGACTCAACGACTGGAGTGAGGGCTTCGGCCGGCATCTGGCCGTCGGTGCCGACGTGCTGCTGAGTGAGGCCTTCTACGTCGCTGCCGGCTACAATTTCCGCCGTGCCAGTCAGATGAAGGTCAGCGACGCCGAAGGCGCCTCTTCCCACGGGGCTGGCTTCTCCATCGGTGCCGGTCTCCAGCTGGAGCACTTCAAGCTCCACGTGGCCTATGGCAAGTACCACGTCACCACCTCTTCGATCCTCATCAATTTATCATACGCATTATGAAGAAAATCACTATCGCAATCGATGGCCATAGCTCGTGCGGCAAGAGCACGATGGCCAAGGACCTGGCCCGCGAGGTGGGCTACGTCTATGTGGATACGGGCGCTATGTACCGATCCGTCACCCTCTATGCCCTCCGTCACGACCTCTTCAATGCCGACGGCAGCGTGAAGACCGCCCAGCTGGAGGCAGAGATGCCGCATATCCAGATCTCGTTCAAGTTCAATCCCGAGACTGGTCGCCCCGACACTTATCTGAATGGTGAGCGCGTCGAAGACGAGATCCGCTCACTCGAGGTGAGCAGCCATGTCAGCCCCATCGCCGCCGTCGGTTTTGTGCGCACCGCCATGGTCGCCCAGCAACAGCAGATGGGTAAGGACAAGGGCGTCGTCATGGACGGCCGCGACATCGGCACCACCGTCTTTCCCGATGCCGAACTGAAGATCTTCGTCACCGCCTCGGCAGAGGTTCGCGCCCAGCGCCGCTTCGACGAACTCAAGGCCAAGGGGATGCCTGCCGACTTCGATGAGATCCTGAAGAACGTGCAGGAGCGCGACTACATCGACTCTCACCGTGAGGTCTCTCCCCTGCGGAAAGCCGACGACGCCATCGAACTCGACAACTCCCACATGACCATCGCCGAGCAGAAACAGTGGCTCCTCGACCGCTTCAACGAGCGCACAGCGTAAACGTTTTTGTTCGCTTTACGTAATTTTATCGTCATTTTTTCGGTTATTTCGCGTTTTATTGCTACCTTTGCAGCCGACAACCATTATAACCGAATAAAATGATGAGAAAATTATTGTTTTCAGGCGTATTCGCTTTTGCCTGTTCTGCCGCCGTTCAGGCTGGTGGACTGATGACCAACACCAACTATCACATCGCTTTCGACCGTATGTTCGCCCGTGGCGCCACCAGCGAGATCGATGCGACCTTCTCCAACCCCGCCGGTCTGGCCTGGGGTCGTGAGGGATTCCAGCTCTCGCTCAACTTCCAGAAGCCCTGGCAGCGTCGTAACATCGAGCTGAACAACACCACCTACGAGGGTGTAGCTTCGGCTCCGATCGTGCCCGCTCTGTTTGCGGCCTATAAGAAAGACCGCATCGCCCTCTCAGCCATGATCGGCATCGTCGGCAGTGGCGGCTTCGTGAAATACGATCAGGGTGTTCCGCAGTACAATGTCATGGTACAGTCGATGATGAGTGGCATCATCCCACAACTGAACCAGCTGCCCGGCATCAACATCCCGACCAACTATGCCCTCAACTCTGAAATGAAGGGCAAGCAGTATATCTATGGTGGACAACTGAACTTCACCTACAAGCTGCTCGACTGTCTCTCAGCAGCCGTCGGCGTGCGTGTCAACTACTACGACGGCTACTATCGCGGCCATGTCATCGCCGACGCGCAGAATGAGTACGGACAGCTGGCCAAGCTCCTGCTCGACGTCGATCAGAAAGGCTGGGGCTTCACCCCGCTGGTCAGCATCAACTACCACCAGGGTCCGCTGACGCTGTCGGCCCGCTATGAGTTCCGTACCAAGCTCAACCCCGAGAACAGCACCAACGTCCTCGATGCCGGCCTGGGCAACGGTCTGGTGGCCAAGGTGGCTGCCGTACCGGTCTATGGCGAAGCCACACTGATGAAGATCAGAGAGGCCCTGGCGCCTCAGCTGGCTGCTGCCACCGCTCCCTTCCAGGATGGTGCCTGCACGCGCTACGACATGCCTGCCCTCCTCGCCGTCGCTGCCGGCTATGAGTTCACCCCGAAACTCCGTGCTGCCCTCGAATATCACTTCTTCGACGACAAGAACGCTAAGATGGCCAACGACCGTCAGAAGGAACTGACCCACGGCACCCACGAGATTCTCGCCGGTGTCGAATACGACATCAATGAGAAGTTCACCGTCAGCTGTGGCGGTCAGCGCACCGACTACGGTCTCTCCGACGGTTACCAGCAGGACACGTCGTTCGCCTGCGACAGCTACTCACTCGGCCTTGGTGGTGCCTGGAACATCAACGAGAAGGTCCGTCTCAACGTCAGCTACTTCTGCTCGCTCTACAGCGACTACAACAAGCAGGCCACCTTCGGTCAGGAGACCTATTCCCGCACCAACCACGTCATCGGCCTCGGCCTCGATTACAAGTTTTAAGAATTTAGGCATGGATTCCACGGAGAAATATTTTAGGCACGGATTTACACGGCTCTCATTCTGAGAGACACGGAATTTATCATTGGGAAAAAATTCCGTGTCTTTAAATTTATTTAAAGCCGTGTTAATCCGTGCCACAGAGAAAGGGGACCGACTCCTGAGCTCTTCCCCAGGTGCCTGTCCATGACTATGAATGTCCTTCTGAGAAGCCTCGGGGGGCAGATGGGGCAGATATTTCTTACGAATATGAAAAATAAATCCCTAAATCACCTGATTCATCATTCGGGGATTTAGGGATTTATTTTTATAGTTCCCATGGATTACCTGCCCCATCTGCCCCCCACATAGCATCGCATGCCTATTCACGATACTAAACATTTCTTGCTGCGAAGCCTCCTGACACTTTTTGGAAAGCCACGGAAAAAGTGTTGGAAGGCCTTGAAAATAATTGCAAATTCCCACCTGTCATCTCGAGCACCTCCCTGCCATCTCGAGCGTAGCCGAGAAATCTCTTGAGATATCTCCACTCACTCCGTTCGGTCGAGATGACAGAGGAAGAGAAATTTACTATCTTATCCTGTTGTATGTTCTGATCTTCTCCAGCATGGCGTCGTACCATGCTATGGAGCCGGGCTTCTGATAGCGGTCGTTGCCGGTGGGCGACGGGGTGAAGTTGGTTCCGCACTCATCTGTGAGGGTGACGATGCCGCGCTCGGAGAGCGTGAACAGCGCATCGCCCTCTACGGCCTGGATCACGGTCATCGGGTCCCACATTCTCTGCCCTGTGTCGCAATCGTAGTTCAGATAGACCTGCTTGATGGGGTGGATGTCGGTCCAGTCGATGTCGCTGATTACTAATTCTGGCTTGTATTCGATCTCGTTGCCCACCTCCATGGGTGAGAACATGACGGCAACATCGCGCGGCCACGCCTCAAAGAGCAGCTTGGCATAGGTCGGGTCCTGCAGGAAATTATAGTCGGGCTCTTTCGACTCTGTGAAGACGCCAGCCATGAGGTAGAGGCATTTCACCTTCTGGCGCACCAGTTCCACCCCCGTGAGCGGAGAGAGGTCGTCGGCTTCGGAGTGGAGCAGTTGAGCCAGACTGGAGACAAAGCCTGTCGAGCAGATGCTCACCGAATGATCGGGCTGTGAGGCCAGCAACTGTCGGTAGAGCTGCCATCCGTTGGGCAGTGAGGCGTAGTCGCTGATGGTCCTCTTGAACATCAGTTCCCCCTTGGCGGTCTTATGCTTGTAGAGATTCCGGTAATCGATAAACACGGTGGGGTCCTTGATGCCGCCTCGTTCCACGCCGATGGGCACGTCGCCATGACCGAAATAGGTGTTCATCGCGTCTGCCAGAGCGGCATATTCCTCACCATGACGATCCACGATGACACCGAGCAACCGGCAGCGCCCTTCGTCAGTGTAGTGATGGAGCATTTCCAAGGCAATGAGGTCATCGGTCGAAGAGCCGATATCCGTGTCGTATATCACAAGCGGCACACCCTTGTATTCTGTTTGTTCTGGTTTGGCAGGGTTGTCGCCATTGTCCTCCGTACACGAAGAGAGGAAAGATGAGCCGCAAACGAGGACAGCGGCCAACATCCATTGCATGACCTTTTTCTGTGTCATTTCCGTATTTATAAGCTATGTTAGACGTCCATCTGGAGGACGGCGTCGCGGCACTGCTCCATGAGCCAGCGGGGGGTGCTGGTAGCACCACAGATGCCAACGGTACGGATGTCGCTGAGCCAGGCAGGATCGATTTCCTCGGGATCTTCGATAAGATGGCTGTTGGGGTTCACATGCAGGCACTCGTTGTAGAGCACCTTGCCATTAGAACTCTTTCGGCCACAGACGAAAAGGATGAGGTCGTGCTTGGCGGCAAAACTGGAGATATTGGGTATGCGGTTGGCGACGGAACGGCAGATGGTGTCGAAGCTCTTGAAGGTGGCTTCGGGCGAGATATGGGCCTGGATGTAGTCGATGATACGATGGAACTCATCGAGCGACTTCGTGGTCTGACTGTAGAGGTAGATATCGCGGGTGAAGTCGAGTTTGGCGACCTCGTCGAAGTTCTCGATGACGATGGCCGTGCTCTTAGTCTGTCCGACGAGTCCGAGTACCTCTGCATGGCCTTTCTTGCCGAAGATGACGATCTGTCCACCACCGGCCTCAAACTGCTTCTTGATGCGTTTCTGGAGCTGTAGCACCACAGGACAGGTGGCATCGATGATCTCGATATTGTTCTGACGGGCGAGCTCATAGGTCTCGGGGGGTTCTCCATGGGCGCGCAGTAGCACCTTTACGTCGTGGAGCTGGCGCAGGTCGTCGTGGTTGATGGTGACGAGTCCCATCTCACGGAGACGGTCACACTCCCTACCGTTGTGTACGATATCACCGAGGCAGTAGAGCGTCGTGCCCTGTGCCAGTTCTTCTTCAGCCTTCTTAATGGCGGTGGTCACTCCGAAGCAGAAGCCACTACCTTCGTCGATTTCTATTTGAATCATTTCTTGAGTTCGTTAAAATACATGTCGAGCAGGTTCTGGGCGGCGACGAACGAGGTTTTATGTCCGGCCAAGACGGTCTGCTCTGCCTCAGCGAGGCGGCTCTTGACGAGCGGGTTGTTGTAGAAGTTCAGTCGCAGATGCTCGTTGATGCTCTCATACATCCAGTACTTGGCCTGTTCGTTGCGCCGGTAGTCGAAATAGCCGTTGGCCTTCACGAAATCGATGTACTGGTAGATCATATCCCACACCTCCTTGACACCAGTGCCATAGAAGCCGGAGTAACAGAGCACCTTCGGCAGCCAGCCGCTCTCGGGCATCGGGAAGAAGTGGAGGGCATTGCGGAAATTGGTGGCCGCCATCTGACAGCGATCGACATTGTCGCCGTCGCACTTATTGATGACGATACCGTCGGAGATTTCCATGATGCCACGCTTGATGCCCTGCAGCTCGTCGCCCGTACCAGCCACCTGGATGAGCAGGAAGAAATCGACCATCGAGTGACAGGCGGTCTCACTCTGTCCGACACCGACGGTCTCGACGAAGATCTTGTCGAAGCCGGCAGCCTCGCAGAGGATGATGGTCTCACGCGTCTTACGGGCCACGCCACCGAGGGAGCCAGCCGACGGACTGGGGCGAATGAAGGAGTCGGGATGCTGGGCGAGTTTCTCCATGCGCGTCTTGTCACCGAGGATGCTGCCCTTGGTGCGCTCACTGGAAGGGTCGATGGCGAGCACGGCCAGACGGCCTCCTTTCTCACGCAGGACATGCATGCCAAACTCATCGATGCTCGTGGACTTGCCTGCACCGGGAACGCCACTGATGCCCACACGCACGCTACGGCCGCTGTAGGGCAGACACTTGTTGATGACCTCCTGGGCACGGGCCTGATGGTCGGGGTTGACACTCTCGATCAGTGTGACGGCCTGTGAGAGAATGGTGACATCGCCCTTGACGATGCCCTCTACCATCTCACCGACGGTGAGGTCGCGACGACGGAAGCGGTTACGCTTCAGGTAGGGGTTGATGATCGAGGGCTGCTCCACGCCGCTGTTCACCTGCAGACCGGCATATTCTGAACTGTTCTCTGGATGTTCCATTTTGTGAATTGATCATTGAGGGTTATTTCCGGATGTTGATGACCACCTTGGCATGGTCAGGATCGTTGGTGATCATCAGGATACGCGGACGCTTGCGCAACTGTTGGAGTTCTGAGGCGGTGCCAATGATCTCAAGCTCTGCAGTCTTTCCCGGGGCAATCTCACGGTCGGAGAGCGTCACCTTCAGTCCACTGGTGAAGAGCTGCATGGAGGAGATTTTCAGCGGCGACTGGCCGGTATTGGTGAGGGTGACAATCTCCTTCTTCTTCGACTTACCTTCGAACGAAGTGAAATCGATATCGGTAGAAGAGATCTGCAACCGAGGAGCCTGCGACTTGTTGGCATCCATGAACTGCTTCAGGTCGGGCAACAGGACGACGGAGACACCAAGGGCTCTGTCGGTGCTCACCTTGTCGCCGAGCTGCTGGGCCATATAGACATTGGTCTGCGTGAGACCGTAGTCGCGGAGCAGTGCGGAATTCAGCATCACGGTGATGACACCACTGTGGCCGGGAGCCAGACGTTCGGGTGAGACAACGGCCGAGAGATACGGTGGCAGATGCATCAGACTGGGCGTCATCGTCGATTCGCCGTTGTTAAAGATGTGAATCTCCTGTACAGGCGCATCGCCACGGTTGACATCGTCGAACTCGAGTTCATCCTTATCGAGCATCAGGCCGTCCATCGTGAACGGATAGGAGCCAGAGAAGTCCTGTGCATCGGTGACGACGACGCCACGCATCGTGAGCCAGACTGGCGTTTTCGAACCGTTACATGTAATAGCAGCCATCTTATAGAAATGTCCCAGCTGACGGGCATCGTAGGTCATTTTGACCGTGAACTTCTGACCAGCAGGGACCTCACGGGGATAGTCGACAGCCGTACAGCCGCAGTCGGGTTTGATATTCTGGATCACGAGGCGGCGATGCCCCTTGTTCTGCATTTCGAAGGTGGCGGTGACGGGCTGCTGATAGCCAGTGCGACCGCACTCGATGGTTGTCTTTTCAACATTCAATTTCTGAGCCGATGCCGGCAGTAAGGCCGGTAACATCAGCAGAGGGATCATCAGTCGTTTCATTTCTATTTTTTACCTTTTTACTTTTTTACCTTTATCTCTTTCGATTTAGTGATACCGTGGAACGCAGGCGCATAGGCACACTGCACGGTGCAGGCACCCGTCTCGTAGGTTCCAGTACGGTCGATATAGTACTCTGTCTCAATCGTGTGACGGCCCTTGCCCATCATATCGAAGTAATAGCAGGTGGCATTGTCCTTCGGAGCACAGTAGTAGCCATTGCGGTAGCCACTCAGCTGGCGTACGGGTTCCATGCAGGCAGCACGCTTGTCGATGACTTGCACGAAGTCGTAATCACGGTCGGCATCGATAGTGATGCGCACCTTCACACGGGCACCGACGACAGGATTGGTCAGGGGCTTGCCATCAGCCGTCAGCAGTTCACGGGTCACAGTGAGACCGCTGGCGTCGTCCTTGATGTGACGGGCAGGCTGCAGGAACTGCGCATAGACAGCACCCCAAGAGATGCCTTCTGAGGTCTTCTCGACCGTGAGTGTCTTGGCGGTAGCGGGCACACAGGTCTTCACGTAGCCGATAGCTGCTGTGGGCTTCGGCGTCTCCAGCTGGCGACCGTCGATCTTCATCTGGGCGTGAGCCGTTGCGACGGTGAGCGGACTCTCCTGCCCCATCAGGAAGGCATAGACAGCATTGACACTGTTGACAGGCGTATCCCAAGCCTGCGTACGCTTCTCCTGCAGGAGCCAGCGCTGCATCTCACGGACGGTCTGTAGGTCGTCGGGCGTGATGCGCTTCAGGGCCTCGATGGCGACGGTCTGTGTCGGAATGGTGTAGTCGAACCATGAGTAGCCGGCACGCTGGGTATCGTAGTAGCGACCTATATCCTCACGATAGACGGTATATTCCTTGAGCGACTGTACATATTCGAGGGCACGCTTCGGTTCGAACTTCGAGAAGATGACAGCCGAAAGGGCTTTCTCATACATCGTCTGGTTGCGGATATCTTTCTTCAGGAGCTTCAGCAGGTAGTCGTTGGCACGATTCACGTCTGAAGGCAGTTCTCGGCCATCAAGGGCCACCATATAGAGCCACTGAAGGGCCTTATAGCTGGGGAAGCCGACCTCATTGCCCTCCTTCTCAAGCTTTTTCAGATCCTTCACTTCCTCAACCATTTCCTTACCCATGAAGTCAAAGGCCTTGTCGAGCAATCGGGCAGACTCCTGCTGAGCACCAGCGAGATCGTTCAGACGGACGAGCATCTCGGAGACGGCCACCGTCATATAGAAGGAACCGGACATACCAGGCCACCACGACCACGAACCGTCGGAGCGTTGCAGCTGGCGCAACTTATTTATCACGGAGGTGAGACGGTTCTGCATCAGATTATCGTCGAAGAAGTCGGCGAGCAACTGCTTCTGACGGGTCTCATTGTCGGCATCGAGCACCCATGGTGTCTCATTCAGCACGACATCCTTCAGTTCCTGATTCTGTTCGAGCTGGCTGACGAGTGAAGTGCCTTCTGCCCCTTCCTGCTTCCACAACGTGAAGGCCTTCTTGGCCTCAGGCTGTTGCTGGATGATATAGCGACCGAGTCCGTTGGCATACCAGGCGGCAGCCAGGGAGATGGCATTATCATCAGAAGGCATGCCGAGCGTGGGCAGCGACTGTACCATCAGCCAGGCAGGATTGTCGGTATATTCGACCGTCAGACGCGGCTGGGTGGCATCAGCGGGAATCAACTGGGCCAGATCGAAGGTGACTGTACCAGGCTGATGCTGTGAGATCGGACGGGTGACAAGGACACGCTCCGTAGCAGGCAACAAGGGCAGATAGTGCTGTTCACCATCTGAGAAGCCGTTGCCGCTGACTGTCATCTGACACACCAGTAACGGATGGGCGGAGAGACCATCGCTGACGACATCGACGGGGAATGCAACGTCGGCTGTAGCACCAGCCTTGAGGGTGACGGGCTGGGCCCATTCACACACCACAGCGTTTGTCTCAGCATCGAGCAGACGCAGACGAACTGAGCCCGTGAGATTCTTCTCAGCCAGACTATGGATGCGGGCAGCAATCACTGCCTTGTCACCATCGCGCAGGAAGCGCGGCACGTTGGGTTGGATCATCACTTCCTTCTGAGCGACGGCAGAAGCCTCAATGCTGCCATAAGACATATCCTTCGTATGGGCCACACCAAGGAACCGCCAGGTGGTGAGACATTCGGGCAACGTGAACTTAATGGCGATGCGACCATGCTCATCGGTAGTGAGCTGGGGATAGAAGAAGGCGGTCTCGTTGAGGTTCTCGCGTATCTCCATCTGCTCTGCCTCCTCAGGTGCTGCCTCTTCCTGCTTACTATCAGCAGCGGCCTCAGCATTGGCAACCATCATCTTCTTCTCGAGCATCACAGGTGAAGGTGCGGGCATCATCGCAGTCTCATAGACCATATCATAGCTTCCTCTTGAACGCACACGACCATGGTAAGGCGAAGGGATCACCGATTCGTCGAGCTTGCTGAACAGGAGTTCACTGACATCGAGCAGCTTCAGACTCTTATGTTCGAAACCCGATACTGTACCATAGGTAGGAAATTGCCAGTAGGCCGAAGGCAGCGGCACATTGATGGAGGGCGTCAGTGTCCACCCGTGGGGAGCAACCTGATCGAGGCTCTTGTCGTAGAGCGTAGCCATCAGCTGGGCATCGACAGGCTTACCGGCAGCATCACTGACAGAGAGCGTCCATTCCTCTTGCTGTCCTGGTTTCAGACGGTCGCGGAACGTGGTCCACTGCAGTTTCAGTTGTTTGTCGGGCAAAGGACGTCGTATCTGGGCAGTATGCGTGTAGCAGTGCTGATTCTTCACCCAGGCAAAGGTCAGCATCAAACCGTTCTTATAGGCTTCCTCGTAAGTCAACTTGAGGTTGAATAGGCGGTTTGACCTGTCAACAGCACCACGTTCAATGAGGTTGCTGCCAGAAAAGACACTATAGACGATGTGGACGTCGTCATCGGAAGAGCCTACCTGGATGGTAACAGGACCACCATCGGCAGGGAACTGCTCTGAAGACTGATAAAACCAGTCGTCGGTCTTAGTAGCAGGCACCTGATCGTCGAGTGAGAAGAGCACGAACTTGCGTTCCAACGTATCCTGTTCGCAGACTATCTTCATGAGGTGAGAGCCACTGGCAAGCTTGGTTACGGGCAGAGCGAAGGGTTTGTCAGTATCTACAGTCTGCCAGGCGGCATCGTCGATCTGATAGCAGACCTTTGCCTTGACCGACTGACCTGCGGCATTCATCAACTTGATGGTTACCTGGGGCTTATCGTCAGCTATGATCTGTTGTGGCAGATCGACTGTCAGCGCCGTCTTACGATTGCCAAGCGGCAGAGACAGTTGACCACTGCGGTTCTCACCAGCCTTGTCGGTCACATCAGCCGTCACCACGAAATTATAGAAAGCCGGATCGGCACTCTTCGGCAGTATCAACGGCAGGTCGATGACAAACTGACCTTTCTCATCGGTCACAGCCTCACCATGGGCAATCTCGTCACCATCGTTTCCATAACCCACAACAGCCCTATTCCAGTAATGGCTATAGGTCCACCACCAGAAGGCCGTGCGGCGCATGATCTTATACGACACCTTACCCTCCTGTACAGGGACACCGGCATAACTCATCGCGACACCCTTCACAGGCAACGTATCACCAGCGGCATAGGCCGTCTTCACTTCCGGGAACTCCACGTAGAACGTAGGACGCTTATACTCCTCAACACGGATATAGTGGCGCTCGTCACCCACTTCCACTCTGAAGGAACCCGTCAAGCCGGAGGCAGGCAACGTGAAATCGACGGCAGCCACACCATAGGCATCGGTCGTGACCTCTTTCTGGTCCACCTGCTTGTGGTTGGCATCATAGAGCCTGAACGTGAGTTTCTGCTCGGCAGAGACCGACAGTTCGAAGCCACGCTTCACCTGATAGGTCAGCGCAGAGACATGGACGGTCTGTCCTGGACGATAGATGCTGCGGTCGGTGTAGATATTGACACGCGACTCGCTATGCGCAGCCGGATGGTAATAATAGGAGCCATGGCTGCTTCTGTCAGGACAGGCACGATCGGCGTCGGTATAGGCGAAAACCTCACGGCGATAGCGTATCAGATCATGACCATCAAAGATGTACTCACCCTTCTCGTCGGTCACGCCTTGATAGTCTTTATATTCGTCATAGGTGCGATAATTGCGGATGCGCAGATGGGCACCGGCAATGGGTTGACCAGTGCGGGCACTGACCACCACGTAGCGCTCATTACCCTCGACAGGCTGCGGTTCAATGATGACATAGACATCGGTGACGAAATAGAGACGACGCAGGGGACTGACGCCTGAAGGCGTAGTCAGTTCTATCATATAGACGCCCACAGGCAATGCAGGCACCGTCAACTGGTCGTTATAGAACTCCCATTCTTTCTTATCGGAATAGTCGCGGGTCTGGGTGTGGACAACCTCACCCAACACCTTCTTCACCTCGGCATAGTCTCTCGAAGGATTGATGTTGGTGTCACCATCGACATTGAGCTGATAGACATTCAGCGTAAGCGACTGCAGGTTGCGCATCTCCTTCAGCACCAGTCTGCACGACTCATCAGGCATGACGACCACACGGTCGAAGGAGAAATTCAGTTCTGGACGCGTCAACTCCTTTTCCTCATTGCGCAGATAGTCCATGCGCTTCCAGCTGCCCCACTTGCCTAGTGCCTCACGGGCAAAGGCAAGGCGCTGCTCACGATCACTTCTGGACATCCGGTCATAGCGGAAGATGGCGATCTCTCCAGCCTCAGGCAGATCACCATACTGACGGAGCAGCGAATCGATGAACTCTATCTTCTCGTAGCGAAACGCATGAGGAGCCACGACACAAGCCGCACGACGGTTGCCAGTCTTCTCGTAATAGCGGTAAAGGGCGTCATACTCACCCAGCTCATAGCCAATGATGCTCAAGAGGTCGCGACCGAAGATCTCGCTATCACTGCCCTCAATCACAAAGGGCACATACTCTTTCTCCTTGACCTGTGTCAATTGGCTGCAGAGCTCGTCGGTCAGTTCAGGCTCATCCACCTTGAAGCCTAAGGAAGTATAGCGTGAAGTGACACGATACAGCACCGTCTCATAGACCGTGCGGAGTACGACATCCGTCGTATTATCATAACACTGTTTAATCCTAAGTATCTCCGGACGGAGAGAGTCGGGTGAAATCTCCGACAACACCTGAGCACCCAACAACTGGGCTTTCAGCAGCTGTCCGTAGTCACGCCCCTTCTGGGCCTTCGACACGATCTTCTGGAGCTGTTCGTATTCCACACGAGGCAGATCCTTTTTCTCTGCCTCCCTCACTTTCTTCCAAAGAGAAGCGTAATTTTCTCCAAAAATAAACACTGGTATCATCAATACTAGAACTGTTAATAACCACTTTTTCATACCCGTATCCGATGTTTTAATTGGTTCAACCATGCAAAGATAAAGAAATTATTTGAATTTCATTTGAAATTTATGAAATATTATATTATCTTTGATTTTCATCTGAAGATAGGCTGCATCTCAAAAATATCCAAATAAATTTGGTTTTTTATCCGATTTGCACTATCTTTGCACCTATGATTAACCAAGAACTACTTCATCCCAGGAGCATCGTCGTCATCGGCGGCTCCAACAATGTACATAAGCCCGGTGGTGCTATCGTACGTAACATCAAGGACGGCGGCTTCGAAGGCGAGCTGCATATCGTAAACCCCAAGGAAGAGGAGGTGCAGGGCACCAAGGTCTTCCACGATGTGAAGGACATCCCACAGACCGATCTGGCAATCCTCGTGGTGGCAGCACGGTTCTGTCCAGACTACGTGGACTTCCTCTGTGCCGAGAAGGGTGTGCGCGCCTTTGTGATTATCTCAGCAGGCTTCGGTGAGGAGACGAAGGAGGGCGCCGCCCTCGAACAACGTATCCTCGACACCTGCGAACGCTACGGGGCAGCCCTAATAGGTCCAAATTGCATCGGTCTGCTGAACCGCAACCACCACAGTGTCTTCACGTTGCCTGTTCCGAACCTAAGTCCGCAGGGCGCCGATTTCATCAGTGGCTCTGGTGCTACAGCCGTGTTTATCCTGGAGAGTGCTGTCATCAAGGGACTGCAGTTCAATAGCGTGTGGAGTATCGGCAATGGTAAGCAGATCGGCATCGAAGACGTGTTGCAGTATATGGACGAGCATTTCGATGCCGAGAACGACTCGAAGGTGAAACTGCTCTATATCGAGAACATCGCCAATCCCGACAAACTGCTGTTCCATGCTAGTAGTCTGATACGCAAGGGCTGTCGCATCGCTGCCATCAAGGCTGGTTCGTCGGAGAGCGGCAGTCGTGCAGCCTCAAGCCACACAGGCGCCATTGCCTCCAGTGACTCTGCCGTAGAGGCTCTGTTCCGTAAAGCAGGTATCGTACGCTGCTTCTCGCGCGAAGAACTGACAACGGTAGGGTGTATCTTCACACTCCCCCCACTGCAAGGCAAGAACTTCGCCATCGTGACACATGCCGGCGGACCTGGGGTGATGCTTACCGATGCTCTGTCGAAAGGTGGACTGAACGTGCCAAGGATTGACGGACCGTTAGCGGAAGAACTGAAAACCAAGCTCTTCGCAGGTTCTTCCGTGGCCAACCCCATCGACTTCCTCGCTACGGGTACAGCAGAACAACTGGCCACGATTATCGACTATTGCGAGAACAAGTTTGACGATATCGACGCCATCGCCGTGATCTACGGCACACCGGGACTGACTCAGCTCTATGAGGCCTATGACGTGCTGGACCGTAAGATCAAGACATGCAAGAAACCAGTCTTCCCCATCCTACCCAGTCTGCATACCGCAGGTCCTGAGGTGGAGGAGTTCCTGAAGAAGGGACATGTGAACTTCAGCGACGAAGTGACACTTGCCACTGCGCTCTCACAAGTCATGCGCACACCAAAGCCAGCACCCTCCGAACTGGAGCTATATGGGGTCGATGTGCCGAAGATACGAGAAATCATTTACCGTGAGACAGCTCGTCTGAAGTTTGAAGGCATAACAGGTGGCTATCTAGCACCTGATACCGTACGCGACATCCTCTCCTGTGCCGGTATCCCACTCGTACCCGAGATGGTATCGACCTCCAAGGAAGAACTCACAGCCTTTGCCTCGAAAGTAGGCTATCCTGTCGTCGCCAAGGTGGTAGGTCCCGTCCATAAGAGCGATGTAGGTGGTGTAACCCTCAATATCCGCACCCCAGAGCATCTGGCCTTGGAGTTTGAGCGGATGATGAAGATCGAGGATGCTACGGGTGTGATGGTGCAGAAGATGCTGAAAGGCACCGAACTCTTCATTGGTGCGAAATATGAGGAGCGCTTCGGTCATGTGGTGCTCTGTGGTCTCGGTGGTATCTTCGTGGAAGTGCTGAAGGACGTGTCGTCGGGTCTGGCACCACTGAGCTATGGGGAAGCCTACTCCATGATCCACTCCCTGAGAGGCTATAAGATCATCAAAGGCACACGAGGACAGAAAGGACTCAACGAACAGAAGTACGCTGAGATTATCGTGCGACTCTCCACGCTGCTGCGCTTCGCCACTGAGATTAAGGAGATAGACATCAACCCGTTATTGGCCGACGAGAACGACGTCGTAGCCGTAGATGCAAGAATACTGATTGAAAAATGAACAAACAAGCGAAATATGAGGCCTTCCTGCCACAGCTGCAGGGACTCATCGACGAGACACAAGAGGCCGTCAGCGTGATGGCCAATGTCTGTGCAGCCCTCCATGCGGAGTTCGGCTGGTGGTGGACAGGCTTCTACCTCGTACGTGACAAACAACTGCGACTTGGTCCTTTCCAGGGACCTGTGGCTTGTTACCAGATACCCTTCGGACGTGGGGTCTGTGGCACGGCATGGGAACGGCGTGAGACGGTCGTCGTACCGGATGTGGAGCAGTTTCCAGGTCATATCGCCTGCAGCAGTCTCTCGAGGTCAGAGATTGTCGTACCTATCTTCAATGCCAACAATGAGGTCGTAGGTGTACTGGACATCGACAGCAAGGAACTTGCCTGCTTCGACGAGACAGACCGCCACTATCTTGAGTTGGCAATGCAGTCACTCTCCAAAGCCGTCTTCCGATGAAGACAGCAATCATCGGCGGCGGTGCTGCGGGCTTCTTCCTTGCCATCAACCTGAAGGAACAATGTCCGGAGATGGATGTCACCATCTTCGAGAAGTCCAAGAAGTTGCTGGCGAAGGTGGAGGTGTCGGGTGGAGGACGATGCAACTGCACCAACTCCTTTGCTGCTGTCAGTGACTTGTCGCAGGTCTATCCACGGGGGCACAGACTGATGAAGCGGCTCTTCAAGACCTTCGACTATCGTGATGCCTATGCGTGGTTTGAACAGCATCACGTGCGCCTGACGACACAGGAGGACAACTGTGTCTTCCCTGTCTCGCAGGATTCCCACACCATCATCAACTGCTTTCTCTACGAAGCCAAGCGCCTCGGGGTGGAGATACGCACAGCATGCAGAATCGACAACCTCGATGCACTCGCAGACTACGACTTCGTTGCCGTCACTACAGGTGGTTCTCCCAAAGCGGAAGGTCTCGCATGGTTTTCCTCCAAAGGGGTGAGCATTGTGGAACCCGTTCCCTCACTCTTCACCTTCAGCATCAACGACGAGGCCCTGCACGCCCTGATGGGTACTGTCGTCGAAACGGCTACGGCCCTGATTCCTGGTAGCGGCTTCCGTGCTTCAGGACCGTTGCTCATCACCCATTGGGGCATGAGCGGACCTGCCATCCTACGACTCTCAAGCTACGCAGCACGCACACTCCACGAACACCAATACCAGATGCCACTGGCCATCAACTGGACGAGTCGGAAGGACACAGAAATCATGGAGGAACTGCAAACCATCATCGCACGACATCCGCAGAAACAAATGACGACGATACGTCCTTTCGACCTGCCTACGCGTCTATGGGCCTATCTCGCAGAAAAAGCACTTGGAGAACGGGCGAGCAACCGTTGGCAGCATCTGAACAAGAAAGAGCTGAACCGTCTGGTGAACATCCTCAGCAACGACACTTATCAGATCGCTGGGCGTGCGGCCTTCAAGGACGAATTCGTCACCTGTGGCGGTGTGAGTCTGTCTGCTGTTGATCCGGTCACACTGGAAAGCAAAGACCTCCCCCACGTCTATTTCGCAGGAGAGGTCCTTGATATCGATGGCGTCACAGGCGGCTTCAATTTTCAAGCAGCCTGGACCACAGCCTACACCGTAGCGCAGGCCATCAGCAAGACTCAGAGATAGTATTTCCGATTCAGTTTTCCGTTGTAGGTGCGCTCGACGTGCTCTACCTGTTCATAGAGCAACGGCACCTTATAAGCTTCCAGACGCGTAGCCAGGAAGCGCGCAAGGTCTTTCTTCACCAGTTTGGCGTCGTCCTCCATCACCACCAGCAACTTCAGGGCTCGTCCCATGATGGGATGCTCGGCAGAGATACAGATGCAATCCTTCAGGCCTTCAAACGACAGGGCGGCATCTTCCACCTCCGTAGGAGCCACCTTATAGCCTCCCACGTTGATCACATCGTTCTGACGACCCATGATATGGAGTCTCCCTGCTTCGTCGATACGGCCATAGTCGGCCATAAATACGGTATCATCGCGCTTCACGGTAGCCGTCAGTTCTGGATCACCGATATAGCCCGTCATGAGCGTATCACCTTGACAGGCTATCAGTCCCTCTGGGGTGATGATGACACGCGCATGCGGCATCGGACGTCCGAGACAGCCAGCAATGCAGCCATCGTTGCTTTCGTTGTAGTTATAGGTGGCGATGATGCCAGTCTCGGTAGAGGCATATGTGTTATAGAGACGTGTACGAGGCAGGAGTCGGCAGAGATGCTTCATGTCACTCAGCGACAGCGGTGCTCCCCCACTCTCAATGAAGTCGAGTCTGTCGGCAAGTGAGGCAAAGCGCTTGGCGTCGAAGGAAAGCAGAAAACGGATGTTAGCAGGTACGAAGAAGGTGGCATACTTGCCTTCAGTGGCAAAGGCTGCGTAAAAGGCATCGGCGTCACGCAGACCGTCGAGGATATGCAGGGTGCCTCCTTGCAGGATGATAGGATATATCTTCGACAGACTGCCGATATGGTTCAGCGGACCGTGGATGACAAATGTCAGGTCGTGCGCAAAACCTTGTCCTGCTATCAGGTTCTCGGCATCTGCCACGATGGTACGATGGCTGATAATAACACCTTTTGAACGGCCTGTAGTACCTGTGGTGTATAACACGTCGGCAGAGCCTTCAGGCACCTCACACGATGACAGATAGTCGGCCACCTCTGCAAAGAGGCGCTCAGGCATGTCTTTCTCCAACGGCGCTGCCACACTGCCAGCCTGATGGATGGCGAGATAGTCGATGAGGAACTGCACCGTTTGTGAACTGCGAAAGGCAACAACCTTCCCACGGGGGAAGTCAGCAGCACGCTGCTGCACCCGTGCCCACAACTGCGCATAAGAGAGTCGTTTCTCTCCGCAGATGACTGCTGTCTTCTCCGGATAGCGCTGTGCGTCTTGTGCGAGATAATCCTCCAAGGTCATCATATCACTCTTCCCTTTTCACTCTTCACTATTAACTCTTCCCTTTTTTCTCTCCACCATGGCCACGATGCTGTCGAGCGTCTTCAGGTTTCGCGGGGTAGCATCGGTAGCCTCAAGCTTGATACCAAACTCGTCGGAGAGCACCATCAGGATGGTGGTCACCCCCAGGGAGTCAAGTTCACTGAACAGGAAATCGGAGTCGAAGTCCACAAGTGGCAGAGCGTCCTCCAACAATTGTCTGATTCTTTCTTTCATGATTTCATTTTTAGCATTTTCAAAATAAACGGCGGGAAGATAAAGGCCATCAGCACCACGGAGAACATCCCCACGATAGTCACCTCGGCCAGTGAGTGGAGCGCTGGGTGGCGTGCCAGGATCAGGGAACCGATGCCGATGAACATGATCAGGGCTGAGAGGATGATGCTGTGTTTATACGAAGCGAGCATCTGTCGACCGTATTTCTGTTCATAGACGGCACCCTCGGTCATGAAGATGGTATAGTCGTCGCCCTGTCCGAAGATAAATGTAGCCAGTATCACATTGACGATATTGAACTGTATGTCGAGCAGCCCCATCAGTCCGAGTATCCACACCCAGCTGATGGCCATCGGCAGGAAAGAGAGCATCGCCAACTTCAGACTGCGGAAAGAGAACCACAGGAAGAAGAACACGATGCAGCCGCAAGCCCATCCGATATAGTTGAAATTGTCTGAGAGACCAGTAGCCAGCGCACTGTTTACCTTGCTGATGTCGAAGATGTAAGAGTGGCCCAACTCTTTCGTCAGCAGCGTATCATCTGCCTGGTCCCCAAGGGTCAGCGTCTCTACGACACTGTAGTCATGATGCAGACTGTCACAGCTGAGGTTGGCTGCGAAGACCGTCGTCGTCAGCGGTTGGAAGTCCGCGATATCCAATGGCTGGAAGTTGGAAGTCAGCAGCGTTTCGAAATCTGCCATCGCTCCGTTGGCGAATCCTGCGGTCTGTGCCTCACGGTGCAAGGCAGACAAGAGCGCGTCTCGATGTGTCGCTGCCCACTGGTGCCAGCGTTCCAAGCGTGTTTGTTGTTCCTGCTGTGAGGCGAGGAATCGGGAGCAACCTGCATGGGCCGTAATAGTCCCAGCATCCTGTAGTGCCTGCAGTTGCTGCTGTATGCGACGGTTCTCGTCCAGTGCCCCGTCGATGGTACTGTCATGCGAGACGACATAGACCTGATGTCTGGTCTCTGAGCCAGCGGCCAATTGCTGGAAATAGTTCATATCGGCACGCTGTTCTTCCGTCATATAGTTGATATGCGAGAGGTCAGAATCGAAGGTGGTACGCAGACTGTAGTAGCCGAAGAAGAATGTCAGCACCACGACAGCAGCCACAAGCCAACGCTTGTCTTCCAGACGTACATTGCCGAGCCTCGTCAACAGCGTGTTGCCACTGCGCTCATGACGCTCTGCCAGTTGTGGCAGCCAGAGCAGCACGAAGAGGATTGTTCCTGCCAGCAAGAAGGCACTGAAGAGTCCAAGGTCGCGCAGAGCGGCACTCTTCAGGGGCACCAGCGTGAGGAAGGCCCCCACGGTGGTGATATTACCTACCACCAGCGGTTGCACGATTTCCCTTAGCGTGGTCTTCATATCGGGCGCATGCGAGAGATGGTCTGTCAGGTGCAACGGATAATTGACGGCAATGCCTAAGATGACGGATGAGATACCTATGACGATGATCGACACCTCCTGATGGATCAGTGCCAGGCACCCCATCGCGAAGAGCCAGCCCCAGGCGATGGAAACGATGATGAGCAACAGGTTCCGCCAACTGCGCAGCGTCACGAAGAGCAGTGCCAGGATGAGCGTCACAGCCAGTATCACAGACACCATACTGTCGGTCTTGATCTGCTGGGCATTACCCACAGCTATCAGAGGACCACCCGTCAGGTGTATCTCTATCTCTCCATGGGTTGCTTCCACCTCACGG
>Ga0256404_1005175_pt1 | contig 23481 bp, 18 predicted proteins | sample RumenRJG_01DNA_FD_185990 | JGI IMG/M metagenome (GOLD analysis project Ga0256404, IMG submission 185990) | Bovine rumen microbial communities from Lethbridge, Alberta, Canada - RJG_01 | ecosystem: Host-associated > Mammals > Digestive system > Stomach > Rumen | place: Canada: Alberta | collected... | reverse complement strand
CCAGACCGCCGCGCTGAAAGCCTGCATGGGCGATCGTGTCGTGACAGAGTCCGGCAGCGACCAGGATATCCAGTTCATCCTTCGAAAGCGGGATACTTAAGTCGATCAGGAGCTTGGTGACAGAAAGACAGTGTTCAAAAAAGGACTGCCGGAGCACACCCTCCCTGTCGAAATCATCGCTGGTCCGGACGATCCCTTCCATCAGTTCCCGTGCCGCCTCGATCGCAATGAGGGAGTTGGGCAGCTTTCGTTCTTCGATATATGTGCTGATAAAGTTGTACAGTTCCCGGGTACGGTCCATTGATAAGCTCCCTTACTGATCTGTCTGTGCTTTCAGGTCACTGCACATTTCTTCCACTGACTGATTAATTTCATCAATGAATCTCAAAATCTGACTATAAGTAATTATGCAGAACAGGAAGACTTTATCAGACGTGTATTTGCTCTTGCTTATAATGATGGCTCTAATTATACGTACAGAAGCATGTCACCAAAACTGTTAAGCTATTATGATCAGAGCAATCCTAGGGCAGTCTCTGACTATATGAGATATGTCAATGATCTGTATGGCACACCTGATGGCGATCTGCTTCTCTACAGAACGATCACCTGTGATGATCCCTGGTTTGATTCACGTACAGCATTTGGCTTAAGCTCGATGATTCAGAACTGCTATTCCCAAAAAGGCTATATAGCTGCTTCTGTCGTCCAGCTTTTATCTGATAAATCTTGGCGTATCCATGTGATCGTAAACAGAGTCAATCGTTATACAGGGGAGGTCATGATCAGCGATTCTGTGGATCTGAAGCGCGCTCTTGACAACTGGTATAACTACCGTGCTCAGAAGCAAGGTATTTGGTATTAATTCTTATCGGTGATCAAACATGATTATAATGAGATCTCATTCTGTCTGTTACATGATTATAGTTTATGAAAGAAAGGATGAATAGCATGTTTGATTATTATGCATCTGAAGAGCCCTTGATCAGTTTAGACGAACTGTGCGATTACTTGAATATAGGTAAAAATACTGCATATAAACTGTTAAATTCTGGCGCAATCAAAGCCTGGAAGATTGGGAGAATCTGGAAGATACCGCATAGGGCGGTACAGGACTATATTTTTCAGGAAACAAAAATGAAGGTTGCACAATGGTAATAGGCCGCAGTCATACTTGCGGTTGGCTGGCACAAAACAGTGCCAGCCGTTATCATGCTGCAATTATCCATATATACTGCTTGCAGACTGGCTTGGGGTACGTCTAAAACTTACTGAGCCATACGCAGGTTCCCAAGTGGGTTCCTGGGAATTGGAAGACATTCTCAGTTCCTCCTTCCTAATAAAAAATTGTAAAAGCAGTCATTCATTTATCAGTGATTCTCTGAACTGACATACGCAACATTAGTGACCTGAAACCCGTTATTTTAAGCCATGACAACACTGTGAAGAGTGCTTAAAATATGACATATAATACTTGCAGTCGTATCGAAGCTGTCATAACGGGGCTGACTCGAAATCAGTTTGTGGGCAACCACACGTGGATTCGAATCCCACCGTCTGCGGACAAAGGATCGTACTCGAACATCGAGACGGTCCTTTTTCATTGGTGAAAAAGACGATCACTATGTCATCCGGGGCAAAGAGTACAGCTGAATGCACTGAAAAATGGCTGAGCTTGTCCGGACGATTCGTGACACGCAATGCCGTAAGGCCCCGGACTTTTGCATCTACAGCGCTGCGATGAAGCGGCGGAAAGCGTCACGTCCGCTTTCGGTCCGCTTGAAAACGCCTGCGTCCTCCAGAACAGAGGCGAACACCTTGCCGACTTCCTGACGCAGGATCCCGTCGACATTGGCAGACCTGAGTTCCGGGTGACGCGTCTGCACTTCCTTTGCCCAGTCCGCATGAGCGGCGGTCCGTGGATCGGCGGAAAGTTCTTTCCCTTCGGCAAGGCCTTCGCCAACGGCCGCCAGTTCCTCTTTCAGTCTGGCCGGAAGCACGGCAAGACCCATGACCTCGATGAGGCCGATATTCTCCTTTTTGATATGGTGTTTTTCCGCATGGGGATGGAAGATGCCCAAAGGATATTCTGCCGTGGTCCGGTTGTTGCGCAGCACCAGGTCGAGCTCGTAATCAGCCCTGTCCGGCACTGCGGCGATGCATCCTGCCGCACGCGCGGCTTCACCGGAAACGTCCATATCGCCGGCAGACCTGCGCCTGCGCGCGATCGGGGTGATCGTGCTGTGGGGCTCGCCATCGGTCTCGTGGTATATTTCCGCAGCCGGATCGTCATACGCCCGCCACTTTTCCAGGATATGCACGGCGAGCCGGATCAGGCGTTCCCGGTCTGCAGCACGCAGACGGATCACCGACATAGGCCACCGGACAATACCGGCATGGACATCTTCAAACCCCGGAACAGTGAAGTACTCCTCTAAAGGCGCACGCTCCATGGCGAACTCGAAGCGCCCGCCCTGGTAATGGTCGTGGCTCAGCACGCTGCCGCCGACGATGGGAAGGTCCGCGTTTGAACCGATAAAGTAATGCGGGAAGACCGTTACAAAATCGAGCAGGTTCCGAAACGCCGTCTCGTCGATGTGCATCGGAACATGTTCCCTGTTCAGCACAATGCAGTGCTCGTTATAGTAAACATAGGGACTGTACTGGAGGAAGAAATCTGCGCCGTTCAGCCGGATGGGGATCATGCGGTGGTTCTGCCTTGCAGGGTGATCCAGACGTCCGGCGTAGCCTTCGTTTTCAGGACAAAGCAGGCACTTCGGATAGCCGCCGGCTTTGATCTTCGCGGCAGCGGCGATCGCTTTGGGGTCCTTTTCTGGCTTGGAGAGATTGATGGTAATGTCGAGCGTGCCGTAGTCTGTTTCTGCCGGCCACTGCACATCCTTCGCGATGCGGTCCCGGCGGATATAGTTGGTGTCCCCGGAAAACGCATAGTACCAGCCGGTCGCCGCCTCCGGTGAGACCGCATACTTTTCCCGGAAGCGGGAGATGACCTCTGAAGGCGCCGGGATGAGGAGTCCCATGAGCTCCGTATCCAGAAGATCACGGTAGGCGGCGGTATTGCCGTCAATGACGCCGTGTTCATAAGCATAGTCGCACAGATGACCGAGGATCTCCTGCAGGGGAGGAAGGCCGACGGCTGCTGACCCGGGTCCGGCCGGCCCGTTCCGGAAGCTGTCAATGCTGCCGGCAGCAGGGCCGTCATCGGGATCTTTGGCCGGAACGTCCGCATTTTCAACAGGAACAAGACCGCCAAAGCCATCCATGTGCAAGGCGGCGAGGATGCGGTTGGCTGCCCAGATGCGGTCCGTATCCGAGATCCATCCCTTCCGTACAGCATATTCGATCAACTGAGAAATATAGAGTTCCATAGATTCCTCCTTCATGGGTTTTATGGCGGAATAACATATACATCATACGGGAGCTGGTCTGCGGAGGCAGCGCCTTTCGGGGCACGGAATCTTCGCTTGCGATCCCTCAGGCAGCTGACTTTTTCCAGCTGAGATAAAGGTGCCAAAAAACGGCATAGATAAAGAGAACGGAGACAGCAATGCTTAAGTATCCGCTGCGGAAGGTAAGTGCCATCAGCACTGCAAATACAGCACAGGCAACGCCAAGGTCCCGATAGATCCGCTGTCCCTTCAAAGGCTTGAATCTGGCAAAGTGCGCAGTCTGGGACAGGAAGATATAATACATCAGGAAGGATGCTGTCAGAAAGACGGTTTTCGGGATCGCGGCGACCGAATCCTCCTGCATGAATTCGAGCCCGGTCGTGATAAAGTTCTGTGCGGTGATCAGGAATATGTGTATAAACATGTAGACGGTTCCGTTGGTGGACAGATTTCTATCGATGATGTGGTCGTAGACAAAGCCGTAGCTTAAGAAGAGACCGACAACGATCAGAAAGGCCATCAGAGAGAAGTAGATCGTATGCAGGGTAATGCTGCGGTCGCCGAAGTAAGATGAGATCCCGATGATCATCTCGCCGAAGGTGAAGACCACATACAGCATGATGCGTTCCGTGAGATGGCTGAAATCGACAGAAACCAGGTCGTTGATGCTGCCTGCGGCAATGCTGGCGGCAATCCCGTAGACCATGGCGAGAGGAGAGAAGGGGATCCCGGTCAGATAATACAGAGGAATGGATACAAAAATGATGAGGGTCATCACGAGGAGCATCCGTACCTGATACCCAAGCTGCAGCTGTACCCAGGGCATCGTCCGGCAGACGGTTCTGTATTTCAGCCAGTGCTGCAGGGTCAAATTTGCCATGATGAGGCCCCAGGCTGCATTATAGCGCAGATAATATTCCTGCCAGTGGATCCTGGTCCCTTCCGCCATGAAGTACAGAAGATACATGTTGATGAAGATCATCACATGCTCCTGGACGCCGTTGACTCCGTAGCGGTTGATGAAAAGTGCCGTGATACTCCAGATCTGGATGATGATCAGCGTGCAGATGATATAGGTGAAAAACCGGTCCGCGGGTACAAAACCGTTATGCACGGACTGCAGCAGGGAGTTGTTCCTGCCGACCAGATAGACAAAGATCAGATCATAGATCAGCTCCAGATATTCAACCTTTTTTTCGCCCTGTTCTCCAAAAATACTGCTCATATGCATCGTCCTCTAGTCTGTTGTCGTATCTATAACGCTAAGGTCATTATATGTTTTTTATACCAATAATGAAATCGGAAATATTTACAATAAATACCGGCGGCAAAAGATAAACCATGAAATAAAAAGCGGGGATCATCAGATCCCCGCGATCATTCCGCGAAGCTGCGCATTTTCTTCCCGGAGAGCGAGCAGCTCTTTTTTAAGTTCATTTTCCTTTTCCTGATACCGGCGGGAGATGATGTCCGTCACATCGATCAGGTTGTGGATCTTATCCACGATGAGACGCATAGGCCGCTGAATATCCGGATAATGCTCGAGCACATAGACGCACATCGGCATCGCATAGTCCCGGATCTCCCGGATATAGCTCAGAGCTTCGTTGATGGAAAGAGCGTAGACGTTCTCCACCAGGTTGCTGCGGTCAGCCATCGCGACCAGCACCGCGAGCTTATTGTAGCGGATCTCCTTGTAAAACTGCCGAAGATCTGCCTCCGTCTTAAGGCCGATCTTGGTCGTGACACGGACGATCTCGTAGATCCTCGGATCCAGATGGTAGTCCTCGGTCAGCTCCAGACCGCCGCGCTGAAAGCCTGCATGGGCGATCGTGTCGTGACAGAGTCCGGCAGCGACCAGGATATCCAGTTCATCCTTCGAAAGCGGGATACTTAAGTCGATCAGGAGCTTGGTGACAGAAAGGCAGTGCTCAAAGAAGGATTGGCGGAGCACGCCCTCCCGGTCGAAGTCGTCACAGGTCCGGACGATCCCTTCCATCAGTTCCCGTGCCGTCCTGAGAGCAGTCCGGGAGTTGGGAAGCTCCCGCTCCTCGATATATGCGCTGATAAAGTTGTACAGTTTCCGGGTACGGTCCATCGATAAGCTCCCTTACTGATCTGTCTGCGCTCTTAAGTCGCTGCACATTTCTTCTACTGATTGATGCCAGCGCTCGTTCCAGGTCTTCCGAAGAGAATCATTTTCCGCTCTCAGCTTGGCAATACGCCTGCGCAGCTTGCTCTCCTGCTGATCGTAGCGGTCGACAAGGAACTCCGCCGCGACGGTCAGAGTGTAGATCTTGTCACGCAGGATGCTGATAGAGGAGGAGATATCCCTGTAGTTTGCCGCCGCATATTCGAGCATAGGGAAGAAATACTTTTTTGTTTCTCCGACATATTCATGCACCTTCCAGGAGCTGCGGTTATAGAGGTCCTCCACATTGTTGCCCCGATCCGCAGCCTTGACCAGCATGGCAAGCCGGTTCTTTGTTATATTGTCAAAATGCCGGCGCTCCTCATCTTCGGTAAAGTCTTTGCGCTTGGTCACGAGCAGAACGGTTTCATAGACTCTCGGATCAAGATGGTAGAGCTCCTTAAGTTCGGTTCCACCGTGCTCAAACTCCACATCCTCGATCAGGTCGTGACAGAGGGCTGCGGCAAAAAGAATGTCGCATTCATCTGCCGGAAGGGCAATGTTGAGCTCGATCAGCAGGCGGCAGACCTCTAAGGGATGAATGATATACGGAAGAAGGTAGGAAACATCGTCCCGGGAGACGGAGGCCTTGCGGTAGACATTGTCATGCAGGCCTCTTGCAAGCGGGAGAGCAATGGCTGTGTTGATCATGCGGTACCGTGCGGCATAGTACTCGATAAACTCATAGTCCGGACGGTACAGCCAGAATTCGTTCTCATTATAATGAAGAACATCACTTCCGATGTCATTCAGGGCACGATGCAGTTTTTCATTGAATGTGCGGTAATCTTCCACGGGTCCGGCCTCGAGATCCTGGTTCAGGATGAAGTTTCCAGGCAAAAAGGAAACGCATGAATGCAGCAAAAAATTATATGTGAAATATACCACAATCATGCGGCTTTTTCATCAAAATACAAAAGAAAAAACGGTCTGAGCGTAAAACAGGAACCGGTATGACAGACCGCCGCTGTTTTGGCAAGTTGTGTTTTCCTTCGGCAGGGTATAAAATAGATTCGAGTGACAGGAGAGGACCGGATATGAACGTTAATTTTGAGTTTCTTGGAAGTGAGCCGATCGAAAATGTGATCACCTGCATGAACTATCAGCTTGATAAGGTGATCTATTTCGGGTACCACGAAACGATTGAAAAGTACAAGGCGTGTACGGAAAAGTTTCTGAAGGAATACTGCGGTGTCCAGAAGGTTGTTTTTCATCCGCTCTCGCATGAGGATCTGCACTCGGTACTGGCTTCCATGAGAAAGGAAATCGAGTATGAAAAGGGGCAGAAGAACCGCATCTACTTCGATATCACGGGCGGAGAGGACCTGCTTCTCGTGGCGTTTGGCATGCTCGCGCATGAGTTCAGGCTGCCGATGCACATGTATGATGTGAAGAAAAACAAAATGATCAGGCTGGATAACGGAAAGCATGATCCGATGGATGAGGATGTTCCGCGAAGGGAGACCAGACTGGATCTTAACAAAATGATCGCCATGGTCGGCGGTACGATCAATACAAAGCGGCAGAAGAACATGAAGTCGGAAGGGGCTGCTGAAAACGCGGAGGATATTGAGAGCCTGTGGAAGATCTCAACGAAGTATGCCGACTGCTGGAATTCCTTCTCGGAGTTTCTGCACAGCCAGTTCTCGCCGGATGAACATCTTCGGGCCTACAGAAAAGCCATCTATGTACTGGAGGCGCTGTATTCGTCCTCATCGTCGCTGAATGATATCACGAAGCTCCGGCATATGCTGGAGGACCTGGCTGATGCGGACATTATCCGGGAACTGATCTGCAATGACGACTTCATCGAATTCCGCTTCAAGAACGAGACGCTGAAGGAGATATTATGGGATGCCGGCAGCATTCTTGAGCTGCATGTTTATCAGGAGGAAAAACAGCTTAGCGATGACTGCGGCGCCGGTGTGCATCTGGACTGGGACGGCGTGATCCGCTACCCGTATGAAACAGATGTGCAGAACGAGATCGATGTTTTATCTGTCAGGGGCAACATCCCAACCTTTATTTCCTGCAAGAGCGGCAGGCTCAGCGCTGCCCAGACACTGCATGCGCTTTATGAGCTGCAGACGGTCGCTGAGCGGTTTGGAGGTTCCTATGCCCAAAAAGTGCTGGTCGTCCGGAATGATATCGGGGTGACCTATACAGAGAGGGCCAGGGAGATGGGGATAACGGTACGGAAGATATGATATTACCCAATAGGAGTTTATACTGTTTCATGTTCAGGATAATGAAAATGATCAAAAAAGCGGCAGTCCCGCTCCTTTTCTGCCTGCTGGTGAGCTCGCCGCTTTTCGGATGCGGACAGAAAGAGGAGGAGCAGCAGGCGGAGCCTGGGACTGTCGAGGAGGCAGCCGGCGAGGAAACGCCGGAGGGATCCGATGACGAAAACGGCGGTTTTGTGATCGATCTGAAGGATGGCAGCATCAGCAGTACCGAAGAAGAAACTGTCGAAACAACAGAAGAAACGACAACAGCCCCGGATTACAGCGCAATGATCACGGGAACCATGTACAGCATGGACTTTATCAATATCCGTGCCGAAGCGGGTACGGATTCCGAGGTCATCGGGCATCTGAACCCTGAGGAATCCATTGCGGTGGTAGAGAAGGTCAACTCTGAATGGATGCAGGTGGTTTATGAGGACCGGCTTTGCTATGTTGCAAGCGAGTATCTTACCGAGGACCCTGACTGGAGGGCGAAAATCGTTTCAAACCGTGGCTATCAGAACGGTGATACGGTTGGGCTGAATCCTGCATGGCGTTTTGCGGATTATTCCGCGATCAACAGCGGTGCGGCGGTCATGTACCTTGCGGACCGCAACAGAAAAAATATCACCGTCGGCGTGAATGCGGGGCACGGTACCAAGGGCGGCTCAAGCGTGAAGACTTACTGTCATCCCGACAAGACCGCCAAGGTCACCGGAGGCTCGACAGCAGCAGGTGCAGTCACAGCGATGGCAGTCTCCGATGGAATGAATTTTCATGACGGGACTCCGGAGAAGAAAGTTACGCTGCAGATGGCACAGATCCTGAAAGAGCTTCTGCTTGAAAACGGGTATGATGTCCTTATGATCCGTGACGGAGAGGATGTGCAGCTGGATAACATTGCGAGGACGGTCATCTGCAATAATGCGGCAGACTGTCATATCGCCATTCACTGGGATGGAGATTCGCTTGACTATGATAAGGGCTGCTTTTATATGTCTGTCCCGGACGGCATCAAGTACCTTGATAATGTCGCGGCTGTCTGGCAGGAGGATGAAAGACTCGGCGAGTGCCTGATCAAAGGATTAAGCGAGCGGGGCCTGAAGATCTTCAGTAACGGCAGTATGGATATGGATCTTACCCAGACCTCCTACAGTTCTGTCCCTTCCGTGGATATAGAGCTTGGCAATGGAAGCTCGGATCACAGCACCGAGCGGCTTTATGGGCAGGGCTACGGTCTGCTCAGCGGAATCAATAGTTTCTTCGGATTCGAATGAACCTTTGGGCCGGCATTTTCGACCGGACAGTTCGGACTTCTGTCCGGCGCATTTATTGCGCCGGGCTTTTCTTTCCATAAGTATCGGCGCAGACGATTAGTATCATTGTAGTTTTGCCGAATTCTACAATATGACACTTCTATTTCTTCTGTTTTTCGGATATAATGTTTTTATTGAAGAACAATCAATCGGCTGCCGCATTCACCGGCGCCGTATACATTTGCCTGTGATCGGGCATCTCCCTGAGAAAAAATATGAATACCGAGAATAAAGCCGTTATAGGCAGAAACCTGCAGCGGGTCCTTTTGGTCCTTCTTGCCTCGGCTCTGATGGCAGTAAACATCAAGACCTTTGTACGGACCGGAGGCCTTTATCCCGGCGGTGCTACCGGTCTTACGGTGCTGATCCAGCGCCTGTCGGCGAAGTACCTGGGGTTTGAGATCCCGTATACGCCTGTCAACATACTGTTAAATGCGGTTCCGGTGTACATCGGCTTCCGATATATCGGAAAGCGTTTTACGCTGCTCTCGCTGATGATGATCCTGGTCAACGGCTTTCTGGTCGACCTGATCCCGGCACGCGTGATCACCTACGACACTCTGCTGATCTCCATCTTTGGCGGTCTGATCAACGGTACTGTTGTGAGTCTCTGTCTCAGGGCGGATGCCACGACGGGAGGAACGGACTTTATTGCGATCTTTCTGTCGCAGAAAAAAGGAATGGAGACGTGGAATCTGATCCTGGGGCTCAATGTCATTATCCTCTCTATGGCGGGTATTTTCTTCGGATGGGATAAGGCACTGTACTCTATCATTTTCCAGTTTGTTTCCACCCAGACAGTGCATACGCTTTACCGGGACTACCAGCAGCAGACGCTGATCATTGTGACGAAAAAGCCGCAGGAGATCAGCGATGAGATCCACCGCATCTGCCATCACGGCGCAACGATCATGGATGCAGAGGGGTCTCACGAGCATGGGCATCTGAAGCTGGTGTATTCTGTGGTTTCGGGAAGTGACGCCAAAAAAGCGATCCGTGCGGCAAGACAGATCGATCCGAAGGCATTTGTCAATTCGATCAGGACAACGGAGCTTCAGGGACGTTTCTATATGCGGCCGAAGGATTGAAAGCCGGCTGTATATCCGGCAGATCATGGTGTATCACGGTTCTTTCAAGAGGGGATCGGCAAAGAAAAGTGTTCTGTCCTGTAAAAGACAGACAGCATCGATGAAAAGGAGGTAATCTATGAGTTTTGAAGCAATCGATGGTGTTCTGAACATTAACTGCGACCTGATCATGACGACGGCACTTGCTGCCGTATTGCTGCTGATCGGTTTCTGGATCAAGAAAAAGGTGCCTTTCCTTACAAAGTACTGTATCCCGGCACCGGTTATCGGCGGATTCCTGTTTATGTTCATTACATTTGCAGGCCACCAGTCGGGAGCCTTTGCCTTCAAGTTCGACACGACCTTCCAGAGCCCGTTCATGGTCGCGTTCTTTACGACGGTAGGTCTTGGAGCTTCCGTGCAGCTTCTTAAGAAAGGAGGCATGCTGCTGGTCATCTACTGGCTGGTCGCAGCCGCAGTCTCCATTATCCAGAACTTTATCAGTGTCGGACTTGCAGCTGTGACCGGACTGGAATATCCGTACGCATTGCTGGCAGGTGCCATTTCCATGATCGGCGGCCACGGCGCAGCGGGCTCCTATGGATCGACCTTTGTTGAGATGGGATACCCTGCAGGCATTACCGTGGGCGCAGCCGCTGCAACCTTCGGTCTGATCTTCGGCGTTCTGGTCGGTGGCCCGGTCGCCCGACTTCTGATCGAAAAGAACAAGCTGACCCCGGATGAGAGCGAGACCCTGGATACGACCCTTGAAGAGATCAATGCACGGCATGGTGAGAAGCTTACTTCTCTCGATGTGATCAAGAACGTTACCGCTATCCTTGTATGCATGGCGCTCGGCACCCAGATCTCCGGATGGATCGGAAAGCTGATCGGTATGAGCTTCCCGTCCTATGTAGGCGCCATGTTCGTGGCAATGATCGTCAGAAACCTCAATGAGAAATTCCACTGGTACAACTTCGACTTCGGCCTTGTGGACGGAATCGGTGATGTTATGCTGAATCTCTATCTGTCCATTGCGCTGATGAGCCTCAACCTCTATCAGCTGCTGGATCTGATCGGTCCGGTCCTGCTGATCGTTGTATGCCAGACTGTGATCCTGATCCTGCTGTGCTACTTTGTTGTATTCCGCATTCTCGGAAGCAATTACGACGCAGCAGTCATGTGCGCGGGTCTTCTCGGACACGGTCTTGGCGCGACTCCGTCCGCCATCGTCAACATGACCGCGGTCAAGGACAGATACGGCATGTCCCGCAAGGCCTTTATGATCGTGCCGATCGTAGGCGCGTTCCTGGTCGATATCATTTATCAGCCGCAGACGATCGCCTTTATCAAGTTCTTCGTAAAGGGATTCACCGGCTGAGCATCCTGAAAAACAGAGAGGAGAAACTTAAGTTATGGCAAAACTTGTGGAATGTATTCCCAACTTCAGCCTTAGCCGCGAGCGGGATGAAGCGGGCTACAACGCCCTGGTGGAGACGGCTAAAAGTGTACCCGGATGCGTTTTGTTTGACGCGCAGACCGACGGAAATCATAACCGGAGCGTGTTTACGCTTCTCGGATCCCCGGAGGCGGTGGAGGAAGCAGCCTTCCGCCTGACAAAGAGGGCTGCAGAGCTGATCGATATGAATAAGCACACCGGTGAGCATTCCCGTATGGGAGCTACAGATGTGATCCCCTTTGTCCCCACCATGGATGTTTCCGTGGAAGAGTGCGTGGAGATGAGTAAACGTCTCGGAAAGCGTATCTGGGAGGAACTCCAGATTCCTTCATTCCTGTATGAGGATTCTGCCACCCGGCCTGAACGCCGCAATCTTGCCAACTGCCGTAAGGGACAGTTCGAAGGAATGCCGGCAAAGCTTCTCGAGCCTGACTGGGCACCGGATTTCGGAGAGAGGAAGATCCATCCGACTGCCGGCATTACTGCGATTGGAGCCCGTCCGCCCCTGGTAGCCTTTAATGTTAATCTTGCGACCTCGGATGTACAGGTCGCCAAAAATATTGCCAAGGTCATCCGTGCTTCTTCCGGAGGCTTTGCAGCCTGCAAGGCCATGGGCTTCATGCTCGAAGACAGGGGTATCGCACAGGTATCCATGAATATGGTCAATTACGAAGTGACCAGCCTGCCTGTTGTTTATGAGATGATCCGTTCACTCGCGGAGCGCTACGGCACGCATATCATCGGCAGCGAGCTCGTCGGACTGGCACCGGCCAAGGCGCTTTTAGACTGTGCGGAGTTCTATCTGAAGCTTGAAAACTTTGATTACAAGAATCAGGTGATGGAATACCACATTATCGACATGATGGAGTGATGATAAAATGGCTATGAAACTTGCAGAACTCAAGGTCCGTGAATTTGCGGATCTGGTGGCTTCTGACGCGCCGGCACCCGGCGGCGGTTCCGTTGCCGCAATGTACGGTTCGGTCGGTGCCGCACTGGCAGCCATGGCTGCAGGCCTGACCCGCGGACGGAAAAAGTATGCCGATCATGAAGAGCATGCTTCCATGGTACAGGCAAAGGCAGAAGAGCTGAAGGCGAGGCTCCTCGACGTCATGGACCGGGATACGGATGCTTTTCTGGCAGTCAGTAATGCCTTTGCCATGCCGAAGGAGACGGATGAGCAGAAGGCTGCCCGCAGCGCTGCGATACAGGATGGACTGAAGGGCTGTACAGAGACGCCGCTTGAGATGATGCGGCTTTGTGATGAAACGATCACACTGGCATCTTCCCTGATCGGGCGCTTCAATGAGACCAGTGCCAGTGATCTCGGAGTTTCTTTCCTTTCCCTCGAGGCCGGAATCAAGGGCGCATGGCTGAATGTTCTGATCAATATCTCATCCATTAAGGACAGTGCCTTTGCGGAAGAAAAAAGAGCAGAGGGAGAGGCATTGCTTTCCCATGCGCTGCCGCTTGCAGAGGAATGCTATCAGAAGCTCCTTAAGCTGATCGAAGGCTGAAATATGAACTGCTGAAGGTTCTGTCGCATTATTGGAATATATGCGTACAAAATCCCCTTCTACGGACGTCGACGGCCCGCTCAGAAAGAATGCTTCGCATTCTTTTGGACACGCTCGGCGCTTGCCGTCCTGGAGGCCCCGCCGCAAGCGGCCCTCCCCGGAACAAACAGCGAGCGTTTTCGCTTCATTAACTCTCTTTTCCGAACTTCGGTTAATGAAATGAATGCGAAAACACGAGCGTGAGGGGAACCGTAGAAGGGGATTTGTGTACGCTGTTTTTATGCGACAGTTCCTCATTGAGAGAACATATAAGTTTCCTTGAAAGAGAGAAGACAGCAATGAAAATATTGAGAGAAGAAGATTACAGTGTCAGCAACTGGTCCGGCGGAAAAACGACAGAGATCGCGATCCGGCCGGAGGGGGCGAAATATGCTGACCGGGGTTTTTTGTGGCGCATAAGTTCGGCATCCGTAGAGCTTCCGGAATCGGATTTTACATCGCTTCCTGATTATGACAGGCTGATCACGCCGCTTGAAGGTTCCATGCAACTCGAACATTTCAAAGAGGATGCAGAAAGTGCACAAATGAGCAAGACGGAGCCGGTTCTGCTTGAGCCCTTTGATATCCATTGCTTTGACGGTGCCGACAAAACGCGTTCCAAAGGAAAGTGCACGGATTTTAACCTGATGCTGCGAAAGGGAAAATGCAGAGGAACTCTGACACCGATCCTGCATGATTCTGCCCGGAATGGGCCGGAGGAATATACACCGGAGCCGGGGGTCGAAGCTCTTTTGATCTTCTGCGTACGCGGAAGTGCTGTAATGGTGATTTCGGGTTCACTCGTACAGCTGGTCGAGAGAGAGGCACTGCTTCTGGAAAAAGAAGAGGCGGAGGCTCTGAGGCTGGCGCTTTCAGAGGGCAGTGCCCTGATCGCTGCAGCAATTTACTCTTTATAAGTCAGACTCAGCTTCTCTTAACAGCAAATGAATAAAGGCGGAGCATTCCTTTATGGGAAATACTCCGCCTGATTTTTTACTGAGTTACCGGATCAGCTCCTCAAGAGTCTTATAGAGAGTCTCCGGTTCGACCGGTTTGCTTAAGTGGGCATTCAGGCCGGCCTGCATGCTTCGCTGGACATCTTCATCGAAGGCGTTGGCCGTAAGTGCGATGATCGGGACTGTCCTGGCATCCTCCCGGTTCATGGAGCGAATCGCTCTTGTGGCGCTAAGACCGTCCATGACCGGCATTCTCATATCCATCAGAATGGCTGCGTAGTATCCCGGTTCATGAGCGGTGAACTTATCGACAGCGATCTGCCCGTTTTCCGCAAAATCGACTTCCATCTCTCTCATGGAAAGGACCATGCTGATGATCTCCGCATTGATGTCCACGTCCTCCGCCAGCAGGATACGGCGTCCGGCAAGGTCAGGAGTTTCAAGGATCAGACGGGCGTTTTTCTTCTTGAAGGCCTCTCTGAACTCATCCATGACCGTGCCTGCAAAAAGCGGTTTGGCGACAAAGGTATCCACGCCTGCAGCTTTTGCTTCTTCTGCGATACCCTCCCAGCTGTAGGAGGTCAGGATAATGACAGGTGTCTCATTGCCAACGGCGGCCCGTATCCTTCTCGTGGTCTCCACGCCGTCCATCTCCGGCATCCTCCAGTCGACCAGGATCAGATGATACGGGTCTCTTCTTGCGTGGTGCAGCCGGACCATCTCCAGTCCTTCGGCCCCGGAAAGGGCCTTTTCACAGGAGATCCCCAGCTGTCCGAGGACAATCCCGGCATGCTCACAAGCAACGGGATCATCATCGATGACCAGGACGCACATTTCATGCGGATGCGGCAGTCCGTCGTCATTTTCTTCGGCACCCGTCCGTTCGGAATCCATCAGGGTCACAGTTACGGTAAATGTTGTTCCAACCCCTTTTTCGCTTTCCACTTCGATATGACCGTTCATCAGCTCAACGATCGATTTTGTGATGGGCATGCCGAGACCGGTGCTGCCATAGCTGCTGGTAGTGGAAGAGTCCTCCTGAGAGAAGGGATCGAAAAGCTTCGGAAGGAACTCCCTGCTCATGCCGATACCGGTATCACTGATCACAAAACGGAGGGAGGTCTTTCCGTCAAAATGAGCTGCCTCTTCCACTGTAAAGCTCACTTTTCCCCCTGTGGGAGTGAATTTGACTGCGTTCCCCAGGATGTTGATCATGACCTGGCGGAGCTTCATATCGTCTCCGATATAATAATCCGCCACTTTTCCGTTTATGGTGCAGCTGTATTCAAGACCCTTGTCACGGCACTGACCGCCGATGATCGTGTTGACCTGCTCAAGCGCTCTCGCGAAGGAAAACTCTTCACTTTTAATCGCCATACGGCCGGATTCGATACGGGACATATCCAGGATATCGTTGATGATCCCGAGCAGATGATGTGCCGAGGAGCCGATCTTCCGGAGATGCTCCTTCACCTTTTCGCTGGCGGTCGGCTCGTTGAGAGCGATGTTGTTGAGACCGATGATCGCATTCATGGGAGTGCGGATCTCATGGCTCATGTTCGATAAAAATGCCGTCTTGGCCCGGTTTGCGTTCTCAGCCGCTGACAGCGCTTCCGCAAGCTCCCGGTTTCTTGCCATGGTCTCCCGCATCTGGGCATCAATGATGGTGAAGCCGACGCCGACGGCATGTACTGTATGATCATCACGGTCTTCGGGATGCCTTACGCCTGCCATGCGGAGCATCTCGTAGTATTCCTTTCCGCCCCGGTGCGCCAGATAGCGGTAGACGATGATGCTTTCATGCGCCAGAGCGGCGCGCACATTATCCGGATCGATGAAGCTTAAGAATCCGTCACGGTAGTCTTCGTCAACATGTGCCTCGCAGTAGTCCGTAAAGGTCCTGAGGTAAGGAAAATGCATGCCTTCCTCCACATGCTCAGGGTCTTCGGGATCGGAACGGTAGCACACTGCCTCGTCGTTATCCATATCGACATGATATACACTGCGGTAATCCGATGCCATCGCAGTGATCATGCTGTTGAGCTCTTTCTGCTGCTTTTCCTGGGCCAGGATCTGTTCATGCAGTGCCAGCTTTTCCTCGAGCTCCTGCTGCTTGATGCGGCCTTCCGCCTCCGCCTGCTTGATCCTCGTCATTTCAGTGACATCTACGCACAAGCCGAGAAGACAGAGCCTTCCGGTTTCATCCTTGAAGGTCAGCTTGGTCGTCTGCAGGTTCCTTGGGAAACCGGCAGCATCGGGCACATCCTCGAAGAAAACGTAGGGCTCATCCATGAGCGTGGCTTTTTTGTCATCCTCGACGAAATGGTCTGCCGTAACCGGATCGAAAATGTCATGGTCCGTCAGCCCGATGACGCCCTCCGGAGATGCTTTATGAGCGTATTCCGCAAAGGATTGATTGCATGCCAGGTAACGGCCGGTCTCCATATCCTTGGAAAAGGTCATGGCAGGCATATTGGTGAGCAGCGCGCCGACAGAGCCCATGAGCTCGGCGATCTTTCCGGCAGCCTTGGCCTCCTCGGTAAGCCTGAGGTTTTCATCCTCCGTTTTTTTATACTCATGGGAGAGCAGGAGGATATAGGCGAACATGACACCGATGAAAAAACAGCAGGGCTGGAAAGGGTAGATCGCGTCGACCGAGATCCAGTAGGTGTAGATAAAAACGCCGAGTGCGGGGATCAGGGAAAATCCAAGCGTCGTATACAGTGTCTTTCTGTCAGAGCCCTCACCTCTGATAAGAAGCCTGAGAACACCGAAAACCGCTATGAAATAGTAAACCAGATTGACTTTGGTGAACACTCCGAACAGAGGTCCTCTGGTATACCGGTTTGCGGCATCGCCGATCTTCCACAGAAGTCCGGTGCCTGCCATGGTCAGAAGGACCAGGGCAAGGTTGAAGAGCCAGGGGATCGCAAACAGCACATTGGCTTTTCTGCCTGTCAGACTGCTTCCCGCAAAATGCTTCGCAAACAGAAACCAGATATAGGGCAGGGTGATGTAAACCAGGTAGAAAAGAAAATTCAGTATAACAAACGCGCTGCGATTGAAGCTCTCCCCTGTATAAACTATGATCCACAGACAGTCCATGGCAACATAGAACATACTGGTGCCGATAAGGATCATCGATATCTTCCGGTGCTCACTGTTTTTCAGCTTGTGACTGACATCGGCCAGCATCAGGAGCAGTCCTGTGAACAATAACAAAGCTGTCATGGCATAGGTGATAGTCATGATTATTTCCTCCTCCCCTGAGGACTGAAGACGAAACGGTCTGTTGTTTTTATTATAAGGAAAATAAACATGATATACAAGAACGGGCAGGCTGTTTATATCTGAAACGGCTAAGACGACCCCGCTTTGACTATCAGCTGTTCCCGCAGCCCGGTTCCGTGTCAGATCATGGCTTAAGGCCTGAAGGGCTTTTGGCCGCAACCCATGTGAAATGTCTTGAGAAAAACGGACTTTCATGTTAAATTATGAGCCGGGGGATAAACGGGTTTTCGCAGCGGGATCAGCTGCCGGAAACATCTTTTGTACCCTGAAAAAGCAGATCATCTGCCCGATATCATGAAATTAAGGAGAAATGAAATAGATGAAACTGGGCATCGTAGGCCTTCCGAATGTAGGCAAATCCACACTTTTCAATTCCATTACCAAAGCCGGCGCGGAATCGGCCAATTATCCCTTCTGCACCATCGATCCGAACGTGGGTGTCGTCGCAGTGCCGGACGAGCGTCTGGATAAGCTGACGGCATTATATAATTCCAAAAGCACGGTCCCTGCCGTGATCGAATTCGTTGATATAGCCGGTCTTGTAAAAGGCGCTTCCAAAGGCGAAGGACTCGGAAATCAGTTCCTGGCAAATATCCGTGAGTGCGATGCCATTGTACATGTGGTCCGCTGCTTTGAGGATCCCAATGTCATTCATGTCGAGGGTTCTGTCGATCCGATCCGGGATATTGAGACCATTAACCTTGAACTGATCTTTGCAGATCTTGAAACGCTGGAGAAAAGGATCTCAAAGACGGCCAAGCTTGCCAATAACGACAAGACAGCGAAAAAGGAGCTGGAGACGCTCCGCAGGATCAAGGCGGCGCTCGAAGACGGCAAGGCTGCGTCAACTGTGGAACCGGAAGACGAGGATGAGGCAAAGTTCATGGAGTCCCTGTTCCTGCTTACGACCAAGCCTGTGATCTTCGCCGCCAATGTCGGCGAGGAAGACCTTGCGGATGACGGCGCTTCCAATGCCTATGTACAGCGTGTTCGCGAATACGCAAAGGAAAGCGGCAGCGGCGTATTTGTGATCTCCGCCAGGATCGAGGAGGAGATCGCAGAGCTCGATGATGAGGAAAAGGCAGAATATCTGGAAACTCTGGGACTGAAGGAGTCCGGCCTGGATAAGCTGATCACCGCAAGCTACGACCTGTTGGGACTGATGAGCTTTCTGACGGCCGGCGAAAAGGAAACGAGGGCCTGGACCATCAAAAAGGGCACGAAGGCACCGCAGGCAGCCGGAAAGATCCATTCCGATTTTGAACGTGGATTTATCCGCGCGGAGGTCATTAATTATCAGGATCTCCTGGACTGCGGTTCACTGGCGGCCGCCCGTGAAAAGGGTCTGGTCCGGTCCGAAGGAAAGGACTACGTTGTCCAGGACGGCGATACGATCCTGTTCAGGTTCAACGTATAAAAATTTCTTAAAACGAAAGGCAGACACTAGATATTGTGTCTGCCTTTTTTTGTTACACTTTTTTGAAAAATTCCTTAATAAAAAGACTTTCAAAGCCCTTGACTTTTGATGAATTTACTTTAAAATTGGATTCATAAGTGGCAAAAAATGTCATTTTCTGTCAAAAAGTGTAAGATTGTGGGAAATTTAGAATGCTGATCGGTTCATACAACCATTCCTTAGATGCGAAAGGCAGGGTCACGATCCCTGCAAAGTTTCGCGAGGACCTGGGTGACTCATTTGTAATCACCCGGGGGCTGTTCGGTCAGTGCATTACGGCTTATTCCTACCAGCGGTGGGAACCGATCCAGGAAAAGCTGATGAATATTTCCATGACAGATAAACTGGGAATGCAGGTACAGGCTCTGATCCTGGGAAATGCCTGCGAATGCGAAGTGGATAAGATGGGACGTATCCTGATCCCGCAGCCATTGAAAAATACGGTCGGGCTGGGGAAGGACGTTACGGTCACCGGCCTCGGCAACAGAGTCGAGATCCGCAACAGCAGCCAGTGGACGCAGATGAATGCCATCAACTTTGATGAGCTTGGCGAGGAGGATCTCCGTCACCTGGAGAGTTTTGAACTGAGATGACGTTCGAACATACACCGGTACTGCTCCGGGAAGTGATCGAAGGACTTCATATCAGACCGGAAGGGGTTTACGTCGATGGCACCCTGGGAGGTGCCGGTCATTCATTCGAGATAGTGAGACGGTTAAGCTTAGACGGCAGACTGGTCGGGATCGACCGGGATGAAACTGCCGTCAAGGCTGCCGCCGAACATCTGAAGCCTTTTTCTGACCGCGTTACGATCGTCCGCGGAAACTATCTCGATACGCCGTCCATACTCCGGGATCTTGGTATCAGCAGCATAGACGGAATGCTTCTGGACATCGGAGTTTCTTCCCATCAGTTTGATGAAGCGGAGCGCGGTTTTTCCTACAGGGAAGACGCACCCCTGGATATGAGGATGGATCGCAGAGATCCGCTTACCGCAGCGGATGTTGTTAACGGATATTCCGAGACGGAGCTCTACAGGATCATCCGGGATTACGGCGAAGACCAGTTCGCAAAAAACATCGCGAAGCACATCGTTTCATACCGAAAGCAAAAACCGGTGGAAACCACGTTTGAACTTTCAGATATCATCCGGGGCGCGATCCCGGCGAAAATGCGCGAGGGCAAGGGACATCCCGCCAAAAAGACGTTTCAGGCGATCCGCATAGAGGTGAATCATGAACTGGACATCCTGCGGGACTCCATCGATTCCCTGATCGACCTTTTGAATCCGGGCGGAAGGCTCTGTATCATAACCTTCCATTCTCTGGAAGACAGGATCGTGAAAAGCGCGTTTAAGACAGCCGAAGACCCATGCATCTGCCCGAAGGATTTTCCGGTTTGTGTCTGCGGGAGAAAACCGAAGGGAAAAGTGATCACGAAAAAGCCCATCACAGCCTCCGATGAGGAACTTGAGAAGAACAACCGGGCTCACAGCGCAAAGCTGAGGATCTTTGAAAAAAATCCATAAACGAAACAGGCTAAAAGAAGGACCGAACCATGCCAGCCAGAACACAGCGTCCTGCTTATAACAGGAACCGCACAACTGCATATGTGGATGGCAACACCGTCAGAGTGACACAGCCCGCGGCTGTGCCGCAGAGACAGTATGGCACGGCTGCGGCCCCGAAGCGCCGGGTTCAGGAACGGCCTGCCCGGAGGCTGCGTGTCCGTTATCAGGAGGCTGCACAGACAGCATCCGTTTCCATCACCCGCGGATCGACATTTCTCCTGCTTGCGGCAGTCGTTGCAGCGCTGTTTATCGGCTATAACTATCTTTGCCTGAAGTCCTCTCTGGATGTTCACATGGACAACATCAAGTCCCTGGAGACCCGGCTGGACAATCTCCGGACGGAAAACGACGCTCTGGAGCGGAGCATAGACACTTCCGTTGATCTGAACTATGTTTACAGTGTGGCTGTGAATGAACTGGGCATGGTCCGTGTCGGTCAGGGCAATATCATACAGTACGATAAAACGGAAAGCGAGTATGTAAGACAGTATGAAGACCTCCCAGCCGCGAACTGACAGGCGGGATAATAAAGGGCCGAAAAGGCTCATGAACTATATGGCAGGCAAATTGTCAGTCTCTGTTGTTCTAATAGGACTGGCATTATTTGCATTATTGATACGTATTTTCCTGATTCAAAGAGACAATGCCGAGGGCTACAGCAAGATCGTCTTAAACCAGAGGCAGTCCGAGTATGAATCGCGCACGATCCCCTACAGAAGAGGGGACATTTATGACCGGAACGGAAGCCGGCTTGCAACGAGTGAGAGAGTCTATATTATGATCCTCGATCCGGCCCAGATGCGTGACTATGAAGCCGTCAACGCAGACGGGACAAAGACCCGGAATGTGATCGAGCCGACGATCGCGGCGCTGGTCGAAAAATTCGGTTTCGACGAACAGGATCTCAGAGAGACCATCAGCAATAATCCGAATTCTTCCTATATCCGGTATATGAAGAATGTAAGCTATGACCAGAAGCAGGAATTCACAGCTTACCAGACGGCTAAAAATGAGGAATATCTCGCCAGCACGGATCCGGTGATCGGAAAGAACAGGATCAGGGGCGTCTGGTTTGAAGATAATTACAAACGGAGCTATCCGTACAATTCACTCGCATGCAGCGTGATCGGATTCGCTTCCTCCGACGGAATGAACGGAAGCGGCGGCGTAGAGCAGTACTATAATGATGTTCTGACCGGCGTGAACGGACGGGAATACGGTTACCTGGATGATGAGGCAAATCTGGAGAAGGTCATCCGCCCGGCAGTCAACGGAGACAGCCTGGTGCTGACGATCGACGCAACGATCCAGAACATTGCGGAAAAATATATCATGCAGTGGAAAAACGGCGAGATCGGCTCCAAATCCGCTGCCTGCCTCGTGATGAATCCCAAGAACGGCGAGATCCTCGCCATGGCAAGCACCAAGACCTTTGACCTGAACAATCCGAACACAACAGGAGATTATACTCCGGAGGAAATCTACGCTTTTGGAATAAATGAAGCAGTTTCCGATTATAAGCTGAAAAATCCCGGCATTACTCCGATTACCAGCAAGGAAGTTCCGGATCATTATGACCGGGAAGAGATCATGAAGCTCGGCGAAACGATCGCCATGTATCAGAACTGGCGCAATATCTGTGTGAGTGATACCTACGAGCCCGGATCGACGCAGAAGATCTTCACGGTCGCCGGCGCGCTCGAGGAAAATGTGATCTCCGAAAACGACACCTTCCGCTGTGACGGAAACGTCCAGCTTTCAGACGGCGTCAATACCTGGAAGATCAACTGCGTCAACCGAAACGGACACGGTTTGCTGGATGTGACCGGAGGAATTACGAATTCCTGCAATGTTGTCATGATGAACATTGCATTTGCGGAAAAGGCGCCGACCTTTGTCAAGTATCAGAAGCTCTTTGGTTTCGGAGGATATACCGGAATAGATCTGCCGGCAGAGGCAAACACGGAAAACCTCGGTTTTCAGACTGACGAGATCGGACGGACCCAGCTTGCGACCAACTCCTTCGGTCAGAACTTTAACTGCTCCATGATCCAGATGGCTGCAGCTTATTGCTCGATCCTGAACGGCGGCTATTATTACAAGCCCCATGTGGTCAAGCAGATCCTTTCTGCAGACGGCGCGCTCAAGGAAGATGTTCAGCCCCTGCTGGTGCGCGAGACCGTATCCGCCTCCACCTGTGATTTTATCAAAAAGGCACTGGTGGAAACCGTTGAGAACGGTACCGGCAAGGCAGCTAAAGTTCCCGGCTACACTGTCGGCGGAAAGACCGGAACCGCGCAGAAACAGCCTCGTGCCGCAAAGACCTATGTTGTCTCTTTCTGCGGATTTGCTCCGGCGGAAGATCCGGCACTTCTGTGCTACGTGATCGTGGATGAGCCGAAGCTTCCGGGCGAAGCGGCAGCCCACAGCTCTTTTGCATCCGAGATCTTCTCAAAGGTTATGGCGGAGGCACTTCCTGCGCTCAATATCTATCCCGAGGGCACGGATGGAGAAAGCTATCAGGTCCCGGATCTGCTCCTTCCCGCAGAGGAAGGGGATTCCCGTCAGACGATGGGCACGGGCGGCGCTCCCGAGGAAGAGGAGACCCTGCCGGAGGGCGTGGTGAATATTCTGACCAATACCAACGGAGATTCCGTGTACGAGACAGTTTCTGCTGACAGCCTGGAAAGTGAGACCGCAGAGCAGGCGAGCGATGAATACATCGAAGGCGAGGATGACGGATCAGAGCTTCCCTACATGCTGCCGGAGGAAGCGGGTATCAATGAACCTGCGGCAGAGCTGCCGTCAGAAGAAGAAACTGCGGCAGAAGAGGAGGAACCTTAAATGAACCTGATGCTTGACCTTGAAGGCCTGGAGACAGCATTCCTGACACTGGTCATTGCATTTATCATAACAGTAATGCTGGCGCCCGGATTCATTCCCATGCTGCACCGTCTGAAGTTCGGACAGGAGGTCAGGGATGA
>Ga0256404_1005174_pt1 | contig 23492 bp, 15 predicted proteins | sample RumenRJG_01DNA_FD_185990 | JGI IMG/M metagenome (GOLD analysis project Ga0256404, IMG submission 185990) | Bovine rumen microbial communities from Lethbridge, Alberta, Canada - RJG_01 | ecosystem: Host-associated > Mammals > Digestive system > Stomach > Rumen | place: Canada: Alberta | collected... | reverse complement strand
CTGCGTGAAAATATTTTCTTGAAAGAGTGGAAGGAGATTTTCTGTAAAAACAGACAAATGAAAAAATCATTGGGACAAGCTCGGTGCCCTACGTATATATCAACTACCCTTACTGGAGGGATAGGTAGCTAAGATATCTGTTTTTCTTCTCATATCTAATATGAGTTTTGGTCTATCGTTTTTTTTTACAAAAAGTTTGGCAGAAAACAAACAAAAAAGTTTGTCTCTGCCAAATAATGATACGGAAAAAAGTCGGTGCTTCTCCCCGTACTTCTTGAACGAAAGGTCAGCATCTGGACCCAAAAGGAAAAAACATTTTCCCTATTTTTAATATGAGTTTTAGTGCACATGTTTTTTTACAATTGAAAAGCACTCATCTCATATATTGAGAAAACCTTTCCACTTTTAATATGAGTTTTGATGTGCGCATTTTTTTTACTATTGGCACCAACTCAAATTGTGTAAAGAGAAAATCTTTTCCTCACTTCTGATGCTCCCACGCATAAATGTGTGGGGTTCTTAGATTACATACGGGGGTATCCATCCTTATAGAATGGGATATAGCCATAGCTTTCAGAATTTACCGTTTTTGGAGGTTCCGGACAAACTCCGTACTTCTCAAACGGAAGGTCAGCATCTGGACCTGGAAGAAAAGAAATATTTCTTCTACATTTAATATGAGTTTTGGTCTACCCTTTTTTTAAAAAAAAAGAAGCCCTAAGAATTTCTTAGGACTTCACGTTTCAAAGTTTATTTATTTCGTTTTCTTTTAAAGAAAGTAAAAACGATGCAGCCTGCGCTTAAAACGAATAAAGCGCTCCATAAAAAGATGTTTGTTTTATCTCCTGTTTTTGGAGCTGTGTTTTTCTTAACAACAGGTTTTTTGGTTGGAACAGGAGTTTGCTTCTTTTCTTTCTCCGGAACCGTTGTAGGCATAACCGTTGGAACTTCTGTCACGACAACAGGTTCTTTGGTAGGAGCCTCAGTAGGAACCTCTGTAGGGACTTCTGTTGGCTCAGTAGTAGGTGTGGCCGTAGGAATTTCTGTTGGAGCAGCCGTAGGAACCTGAGTAGGTACTGGGGTTGGTTCTTTTGTAGGTTCTGCAGTAGGTACAACCGTAGGCACTACTGTTGGAGTAGCTGTTGGAACTGCAGTAGGTGTAGCTGTTGGTTTTTGTGTTGGGGTAGCCGTTGGTTTCTGTGTTGGTGTAGCTGTTGGCTTTTGTGTAGGTGTAGCTGTTGGAACCAATGTAGGTGTTGGGGTTGGTGCTTTTGTTGGTTCAATAGTTGGAGTTACAGTTGGAATTGCTGTTGGCGTTACTGTTGGTGTTGTAGTTGTAGCAGCCTTCATCGTAAAAATAGCTTTTGCACTTTCACCTAAAGCATTTATGGCAGATACACGCATCGTATACATTCCAGAACCACTTACTACATCAACAGGTATCATTGTTTTTGTGGTGTCTTTATCTACGATTGTAGAATATACTTTTTCACCTAAAGCATTCAAAACATCCATTTTATATTTTTCAACAAAGACAACATCATCTATTTTAGACTTTTCGTTTTCTACGCCCAAACCTTCATCAATCGGTTTTTCCCATGACAAAGTACCTGTTTTCTCATCAAAAACAAGGTTAGTTGGAGCACCCGGTGCAGAGGCAAGGACCATTTCTCCATATTTATATTCAGTCCAAATGTTTCTGGTAATTTTTGTGTTACTATATTTCACTTTTTCTTCATTATATTTCACTTTTTCTTCATTTAATTTTTCTATATGTTGACGGACCAAACTAATGTCTCCACCCACAGCAAAGTTATCATCATCTAACCGTTCAATAAATTTTTCTTCGCAATAAAATTGAGGTAAAATATTATAAGCCGTGCCTTTTTCTAAAGAAGATAAACTATTTAATGAAAATTGAACATTACCGTCCTTATATTTTCCGATTTCTTTGTTTTTATTACTATCTGCATCTTTTTCTTTTTCAATTTTTAGTCCATAAAATGCTGGGTTATCTTTTTCATATTCAAAAAAAGGAAGAATGGCCGGACCTGTTGTTGTTGTCATATTCATATAATCTTTTACAAACATATTATCTTCAGAAAAAACAGGGTAATAAGATTCGTTTTCATCAATTTCCATGTTGTTATCTTTAATAAATTTGTTTAATTCACTAATCATTTTTTGTGGATTTTTAAAATGTTCCAAATGTTTACCATATCTTTCTGTACAAATCACCAAGCTAAAGGAAAAGAAATCATAATAAAAAAAGTTTTTGTCATCCTTATATTTTTGGATTATTTTTTCAAGACCTTCCTTTTGTTCGTCAGTTATTTCTTTTTTAAAGTTAAACCGAATATTAGGCTCATCTGTATCTTCTTTTTTCCCGTTTAAATAAAAACGGGTAAAAGAAGCAAACTTTCCTTTTTTTATAAAATCAGAAAAGTAGTCTTTATTTTCACGTCCACATTCTTTATATCTAGTTACAAAAAATGAAGGGCTAAATATAACATCATCTTTCATGATATATTTAGAAAGAAGTAAGCTTCTGTCTTCTTTTGCCCCGGATAATGAATTTCTCAATGCAGATATATAATTATCAGAAGTTCCTTTTCCTTCAAAACCATCAAATTTCCAATGATATATTGTTGTATCAGCATCAGCTTCATTTTTTGAGCTTTTTGCATACTTATCCGTAAATTTTATTCCATTTTTAGAAGAATAAACAGAAGTATTACCTATTTTTACATTTGATAAATCAATACCTTCATATTCACTAGGGATAGATAAGGAAATATCATTTTTCGAATCCGTATTAACATAAACTTTTTTCCCAAAAATGGCACTATTTGTTACAATAGAAATGACATTATCTTCATTATCTTTGTTATCCTCCTCTTTTAAAGAGGGAAGTGTTATCACTAAACTTGAACTTGTTCTAAAAGTAGGCGTCAAAGTTTCTACTTTTTTTCTGTGTTCGTCTTTATCATAAGCAGAAATGATAAGAGATTCATGTGTCCCATCTACATAATTAGATGATGATAAATCTTTGTATTCAAAATTAGTAGTTACAGGGAACTCAATGATTTTCCCATTATTATATTCTACTTTTATGGTGAACGAGGTATTTGCAATAATATCCGCAACTGTCTTTACTACGTTATAAGTGTCTTTTGTTTCTTCCCAAGACGAAGAATACTTGTCATAAAAACAAGAGCCGAAGTATTTTGTGATTTGCTTTTCCTTCTTAATATAATTGCCTACCCCTTTTTCTGTTTTACAGAAATTCGCATATCCAGAAGAGTATCCTTCAATATGAACTTTTTGTGGTTCTTTTTCATATAAATAAAGATTATTATTGCTTAGCAAAGATTCTAAATCAGAAAGCGAATCCGTCGAATCTTTATCACCATCATCAGTAAAATAAATAAATTGAGTAAAAGAAGTATTATTTTTTACAAAATCTCCAGTATCCGTATCAACTTTTACATATTTATTTTCTTTTTCATCATAAACATAATCTCCTCGATTATGACCAGCATAATGATAAACATCGCAATGCATACATCCTGCATCTTTGTCATATTTAAAATTTTTATAACTTTTCAATTCGTTAATATTAACAAGGTTTCCACGGCCATAAAGATTAGGACTTGCAGGAAACTGTTGTATAAAGAAATGGTCTTTTTTCTCAGTATCAAGTCCTGAACATGGGATATATCTTGTCGTTTTATCTTTATCATATACTTCATGAAAAGTTCCCTTTGTTTTTTTCTCTGTACAAGGATAATAACCAGCGCTATCAGTTGTTCCTGTTACATAATCTCCATTTTTTGATTCTTCATAAATTACTTCATTATATGTTTTACAATAAATTGGGAAATTTTTTTCATTGATTTTTTCTTTCCCCATTTTATCCAATAAAGGTTTTACCCAATAACCTAAATTTTCTTCCCATTCTTCATAATTATCCGAGTTATAAATATTTGTGATGATGCTGTTCAATTTTTTAGATTTTTGGTAATTCAAATTTTCGGTATAAGTTTCCCCATTATATTTATAATCACAGCTGACGTTTTTAATATTGTCTAAAGAATATTCTTCCCCACACTCAGAATCATCAAAAGAGAGCATTGTATCCGAAGGTTTTTCTAAATGAAATTCACTGTTTTCATCTTTTCCCTGTTCGTAATCGAAACCGGCGATTGCATCACCCACTAATCTTGGTTTTTTGTCTTCTTTCGCAGATGCATTTGTAGGAAATAATCCGCATACCAAAGACATAGCTAAAGCTATGGATAATGATTTTTTTAAATCTTTTTTTGTAAACAAAACATTACCGCCTTTCTGTATAAAAATTATCTTTAAGTTATATGAACTACACACGAAGCTAAAGCTTCGGTGCTTCTTGCTTCTACCTCTACTGCACCGCACAACCAAATAGTTATTTAGCGTCTTACACAAAGTCCACAAGCGTATAAGTTTGGCTAGTTCCTAACCTACTATATAAGAAAACCTCAGGCTATTTGTAACAACCTTAGTTCTTCTTTTCTTATGTTCGTGCCAATTCATCTCACGAACCTAAAGGTTCGGAGAGTTCTTGGCACGTTGCTTTAAACAAAAAATAATCACTTCCTTTCATATCTAATATGAATTTTCTTCTCTTTTTTTTTAAAAAAAGAAGCCCCAAGAATTTCTTAGGACTTCACGTTTCAAAATTTATTTATTTCGTTTTCTTTTGAAAAAAACAAAAATAATACAACCTGTACTTAGAACAAATAAAGTGCTCCATAAAAAGATGTTTGTTTTATCTCCTGTTTTTGGAGCTGTGTTTTTCTTAACAACAGGTTTTTTGGTTGGAACAGGAGTTTGCTTCTTTTCTTTCTCCGGAACCGTTGTAGGCATAACCGTTGGAACTTCTGTCACGACAACAGGTTCTTTGGTAGGAGCCTCAGTAGGAACCTCTGTAGGGACTTCTGTTGGCTCAGTAGTAGGTGTGGCCGTAGGAATTTCTGTTGGAGCAGCCGTAGGAACCTGGGTAGGTACTGGTAATGGTTCTTTTGTAGGTTCTACTGTAGGCACAGCTGTAGGTATTACAGTTGGAGTAGCCGTTGGTGTTACAGTTGGAGTAGCCGTTGGTGTTACAGTTGGAGCAGCTGTTGGTGTTACAGTTGGAGCAGCTGTTGGTGTTGTAGTTGGAATAGGAGTAGCTTCTGTATATTGAATAGTATTTTCTTCCCCTTCCCCAAGTCTATTTTCAGCAGAAACATGGAATGTATAGGTTTCCCCTGGTTTAATAGTTCCTTCTGGTAATTTAATATTTTTTGTTTTTTCATCCACTTCAGTTTTAAACACCTTATCTCCTTTTGAATCCGTTATTGTGATATAATATTTGTTAATAAAGATAACATCATCTGTTTTTCCGTCATTTCCAAGCCCCTCATCATCAGGAGTGTCCCATGAGAAAATATTTTTATCTTTATCATACTTTAAATCCAAAGGTTTGCTTGGAATAGAAGCAAGAATTAATTCGCCAAATTTATAGTCAGAATAAGTTACATCATTTTCACTTGTTCCATCTTTTTTTATGTAACTTCTAATTAAATCCCCTTCCTGATAAGCAGTTTCTTCGGTTGTGCTTAATACCTGAGGAGTAATATTATAAACAGTTCCTTTATCTAATTCAGACAAAGCCCCCATACTTACAGTCAACACATTGTTTTTAAAAGTTCCCTCTGCGGCTGGTGCTTTTCCACTAATATATTTAGTATCATCTCCGGGACGAGCATATAACTTTTCTTTTGTATTTAAATCATAATAAGTATCCTGAGCAAGTCCGATTGTTTTTTTAACAGCAAGAATATCGCTCATTTTCTTTCCAGTAGATACTTCTACTCCATTTTCAAGGATATCTTTTAAGTCTGATATATAATTTGCACAGACTTTATTTGAATTGACTGTAGAATTAAATGCGACTTTCCGTTTTAGATTGCAAAGCATATTTGTGTCAACAGGTCTTCCATTTATTGCAATATCATAAACAGAATCATAATAAGGTATCAAGGTATCAATAAGACTCAACCAATATTTACCGCCAACTTTGCCTGCTATTTTTTCACCATCTTTTGTTGTTTTTGTATAATTATAAATTTCCTGTTTATATTCTGTTTCATCAGGATTTGCAAGAGTATAGTTATCTTCCAATTCGATACCTGACATATTAAATACTGTCTTATTGCCAATCTTTGTTTTAATTACGGTACCTCGTTTATCAGCATGGTCAAAAGGTAATATGAGATTATTTTTACTGTTGATATCAGCATAGTATTTTCTCTCATAACTACTGCCATCCGTATCGTAAAAGATTGCGTTATCTTTTTCATAAAATTTTTTATCATCAATAGTGTTAGAATCAGCAAGTTTTAGAATAACAGCTTTATTTGTTTTAAGTACACTACTTGTAGAAACATGTTTAGAATCATTTTTTACCATATTAACAGGAAAGCTTAACTTTTTTCCATTATCATAATTAATATTTATTGTTAATTTTGCGTTTTTCGCAATATCAGAAAAGATACGGGCAGCTTCAACTTTTTCATTATCACAAATAATAGAAAAGGAGCCATAGCTTTTATCATTTTCCACTACTTCTTCATAATCACCGGCACCAGGTTTTACCTGTGAATAATCCGAACAACTGTAGTTGCCACATCCTTCGCCTACATATTTGTAATCTGTTACCTCCATATACAGTTGAGTATTTTCATAAGAAGTATCATCGTCGCAATCCCGAAAAGTATCCATTTTTTTGTCTTTATACGACAAAACACCATATTTTTCATTAGAAATTTTCTTTTCATCATCAGAAGTCACGTAGCAATCGTCATCTTCATCATAATGATAAGATGAAACTATATCTTTTGTATAAATTCCGTTATCGTCTTTTACGTATTTTCCATTTACTTTACTAAATCTTTCGGTATCATTTGTTATGGGAACATAAAAATAATTCTGACGATAAGAGCCTTTATTATAATTATAATAAAAAGAAGAATCATCTATTCCAATTTTGTAATCACCTTTACCATCCCCTACATATTGATAATAACCATCTGCGGTAAGAATATAATCTCCTGAAGTAACTTTAATCATGTCGCCTTTTATATAATCGCCTTTTTCGTTAGGCAAATAACTTATTTTTCTGTAAGTTTCAAGCAATGGGTTATCACCATCTTCTTTTTCTAACATTTTTACCCATAAAGATTTTGATGAAGTTGCTGGGGCAATATTTGTGATTATACTATTTATAGAAGCATCTTTTCGGTAAGGAAGATTATAGGACCCAGTTTCTCCTTTGTAAGACCAATCACAAGACACATTTTTAATATTACTCATCTTATAAGAAGCATCGCCATTATCGAAATCAAGAGAAATTACGGAATCAGTTGGAGCATCAAAGTAATCTTTATCAGTTCCCGAAATATCATAATCCACGATAGTTGTAATATCCCCCAATAATTTAGGTGTTTTTGCCTCTGCCTTTGTTACTGGAAATATTATATTTCCGCCGACTAAAGATAAGACAAGAGCAATTGCTGTTGATTTTTTTATATCTTTTTTAGTTATCAAAATCAATACCGCCTTTCTGTATTTACTTATTTTGAGGTTGCAAAAAAAGACTAAGGTGGTATCCATAAAAATAAAAGCAAAAATATCACTTCCTTTCATATTTAATATGAGTTTTGCTTTTACAAAAAAACTCTTCCCCCTTGGGTTAAGAGGGAAAAGTCTTTTACTGTACGGTAAAAAGAAGATAATGATTAATTTCTTTCATTTTGCATTTATTTTCTTCGAGTTGTTTCTTTATATCTTTTATTGTAATCAACCTTTTATATAATTCTATTTGTTCATAAGTGTTTGTATATAAAGAAGTTCCGGCTTTTGTGTCACGAATGATATATAAGGCTTTTTCTTTTTTATTTATTGTTTTTGGAATACCAATGTGCACATTTTTATATACCATGCCTTCTTTTTCATCCATGTTTTTCGTATATTTTTTAATATCAGACGGAGTTGCCTTCATGCCATATTGAATAACCAATCCGGGGTTATATGTAGTGGTATCATCTACATAAACAGAATCATAATCACCAAGATTTAATTTATCATAATTTTCAAAGATACCTAAAAATTCTTTATCAAAGTATCCTAACGGGTTGTGAGCTTCATGGAATCCGCTTCCATATAAATACCCTGCATAGCTGCCAAAATTACCGACAAGATATATAACGCAAAACAAAGCACATAATAACATCTTTTTGCCGATAAGGATAGAAAATAAATAAGCAAGAATAAAGGCAAAACCATAAAAAACAGCATTAAATCTATAGATTGCAAAATCTTCCAGAAAAAGGATTGGAACAAGACAGGCTAAAATATATAAAACAATATAAATTTCATAGCTGTCTTTTTTCTTTATTAGTTTGTATATGCTCATTCCTAATAATAAGAAAAAACTTGCCCACAAAATAATCTGAATGAAATAAATACCGTGCCCGAATAAATAAATTTTATTCAAAAACATTACCCCATAATTTTTGTCTGCTGTAAATTCATATTTATCATAAGTCATTAGATTGCAGATATTTATCAGAATATCTTTAGGCGATAACCCCTGCCAAAAAAGTTCGGACAATCTTCCTGCACTCACATACGAGATATTGATTGGTCCTATTTTTAAAGAAGGAATGATTTTTAAAATAACAAGAACGTATAAAAAAATAGGGGAGGCACACAATGTCACAACACCTGCCATTATCAAAAAATTCTTTAAAGATAATTTTTTAGTTGCAACAGCTGTGATTAAAGCAAAGATAATAAAAACAGGAATGATGATGAATGCCAGGATATAGGAGTACATTGTTAGTGCTACGCCGATACCGGTCAATATCGCAAATTTTGTTTTTCCAGTCTTTAGCAGTCTTATAAAGAAATATAACGACATTACAAACATTGGTAACATAGCGTTACAATCAAAAGCCCATCTTTCACTCATGATAAAATAAGGTATCATTGTGATTATTGTACTCATAGCGCAAGCGCAGGTCATTCCTGCAATTTCATAAGCAAGTAACGTACCAAAAATTAATAACATTGCTCCGAATAACACAGCAACAAAGCGGAGTATAAATTCCGAATACCCAAAAATCTTACTTAAAAACACTGCTATATATACATATAAACTACTCTGTCCACTGCCTGCGTTATTAAAATAAACAGGAAAGCTTATGCCATAACGGTCTGTTCCAAATTTTGATAAAGACCACGTATTATATCCCATTGACACTTCATCAATATGTAATCCATCCGGAAGTATCATAATTTTAAATAATCGGGTAAAAAGAAAAATGATTACTATAAGACTGAAATAAAGGATTTTCCAAGTTTCTATTTCAAATTTTTTCTTAATATTAAATTCAATTTTAAATTCTTTATTTTTTTCTTCCATAAGAGAACCTCCATTTCATTGACCATTTAATGCCTTTATATGCTAAAAGGAATAGCTTACAGAAAGAATATTTTGTTTGACCTTGCGTCCTTTTTTTTCGGTCATATTTATATAACATAGGGTGTAGCTTAAGTAAAATACTGCCACTTAAATTTTCAATATCCAGAAGATTAACGAAATTAGCCTTTAATATAAAAAAATTACTGGCATTAGGGACGTTTTTCCCGATAATAAAGGACTGTATCTTATAATAAAGAGCAGACATTGCCTTTTTTAAAAAAGCATCATCTCTTGAGTTTCGGATACCAATTGCTGCATTATATTTATCTTTATTTTTTACAAGCTCTAAATACATTAAAAATAATGCATCTACTGGGTCCTGCATATCACAATCAATTGTACAGATATAATCCGCATTCAATTTTTCAATTGATAGATTATAAAATCCATATAAAATCGCATTTTGTTGGCCCCTGTTTCTTTTGTTTTTTAATACAGTAACCATTTCTTTTTTATCGATAGTCTCAAGATTTTTCAATGTTTCCGAATCTGTACTGTAGTCGTCAATAAAATAAATATGATAGGGAACCCCATATTTATCCGCATTATAAACAATCTGATTTGTTATTGTTAGCACGTTCTTTGCTTCATTCAAAACAGGAATAATGATGTTTAATTTTTCCACAAAAATCCATCCCTTCTTTTTATTTTTAATATGAGTTTTTTTTTACAAAAAAAAAGGATGTTTTCACACCCTTTTTTATTTTTAAGCTAAAATATCATTAGCTAAGTCTTCAGCTTTTTTATTTTCCTGTTCCTGTAATTCGTCATCAGAATAACAATTTCCAAGATATTCTGTTGAATAAGAAATGATTTCAACAGCAGAATCTGCCCATTCGAATTCTTCTTCGCATTTATTACACATGGATTTACGAACGACATCCCTTGTCTGTAACATTCCATCAATCAAGACCATAGCACTCTTTTTTAATCTCTTTGCATCTTCCCTTGCGACTTTATTGAAACTTTTTATCCAAGGAAAATCCACCCTTGTATTTGGGTCGTCATCTTTAATGCGATATTTTCTGTTTACAGCAATCGGATATTGTGTGATGTCAACCCCATGTGGAGTCCGAAAATAATCCGGGTCTGTTACTAAGTATCCCAGTAAGGTCACCTGGTTAGAAATATCCACATTTTTTTTCAATAACAGAATCCCTTCTTCTTTTGAGTTTTTGGTTTCTCTTCTCGTTGCAAAAATAGGAGTGATAAAAGTTAAAGTACAACCTTCAATACGATTTACAGTACCACAAATCGGACATTTTGCCTTTTTTACAATACTTCGAGTGGTGATGACGCCTTTGATTTCTACCATATCATTTGTCTGCCAATGCCGCATTTCCTCAATTATCCTTGCATCTCCGGAAAAAACAATAGGTGCATCATATCGGATATCAGAAATACCGTCACTACCACTCTCTCGTGTTCCTCGGATTAACATGATTGGGACATATCCTGTTTTAAATTGGCCGGTAGCCTCATCTATAATAATCGTCGGTTCCCGTAAAACAAGTCCATAGAAATTACCTTGATTAAATTTAGCCATAATCACAAAACTTCCTTTCTATTATATTTTTTACAAATCCTTTCATATTTAATATGAGTTTTGGTATCTCTCATTTTTTTACGCGAGTAAATTTGACGCATTATACAAAAAAAAACCCCTCAGTATCGTCACTGAGGGGAAAAATCATCAAGAACCGGCTTTCATAAAACTGCTTTCCATTCCCCGATAGACTATTTTTGTCGGATAGTCATTTTTAAGGAAGCAGTACCCTTTTTTATTAGAAAGTGTTCTTCTTGCTTTGTAGTAAGTTGATGCATTACCTGTTATGAATTCTACGATACTGCCGTCCGGATGAAAACTGTGAGCAGGAGCTAAAACCCTAGGACCTTTCATTATTACCTTATTAGTTTCACTATCTCTTTTTACGTCACCCAATACAACTTTTATCGTCTCTCCACTTTGGAATGTAATATCAAATTTGGCACCAACCACACCAACGAAATAAGAACCCATTGCTATTGCGACACGGTCTCCATCTGAGCACTTTATGATTCGTAATCCTGTTGTCTGGTCTGTATAAGAATGTCCATTCCAACGTAATAATTTATATTGACGGGAAGTTCTTGATGTGACAGCCGAATAGTCCATATTACTTTTACATTTTATTCCAATGGCTGCAGGAAAATCAAACCCAGCGATTATATTTTTTCCATCATTTTTTATCTTAGAAATAGAACCATTTTGGCTCTTTAAAGCACCAGGGCGAATTACCATAACGGTTGTAGCCATGGATGAGCCACCCATTCTTTCACTAAAGGTTCTCTTTAAAGCGTAACCATGAGAAAGTGATTCTTCCACAATGTATTTTTTCTTTCCTTCTTCTCCATACATAGCAACATGATTGATATTTAAATAACGTTTTTTACTAGGAGGAGCACCAGTAAAGAATATCAAATCACCACATTGTAATTTTCCATCCTTACAGAATTTTTGAAAACTTTCTTTCGAAGATTTTGTCCACACAGCAATCTTATTTTTTTCTCCACCCTCTGCTTCAGATGCAGCAACAGAGCTTCCTCGATAAGAGATATCAATGCCCGCCCCTTTTTTATAAGCAGTGTATACAGATGAAGAACAATCATAAGATGGACCAAAACGAGCACTCTGACTATATTTTGCCCCAAGCAAATGGTCACAATAATATTTATAAGCAGCTTCACCGTATGTACCGGATTCCAAGAAATCCGTAGATTCTGCATCAAAAGAATTATCTTCATAAACATCCTGGTCAAACTCTCCTGCTTCTATAGAAGTGTCATAGTCAGGAAAGCCCATTTTTTCCCAGTCAGAATTATAAATATCATAAGCAAGACCGCGTTGTCCGCTATCCGTCCAACCGCTCCATGTACGTTTTGTGTAATCATCTTCAGCTGCTTTTTCATCAACAGAAGGATTGTAAAAAGATTTTGGATATTTATATTTATCAAAATTAAATAATTTACCTTTTTGATAAGGTATAGTTCCATTATCGTCTTTTTGTAATCCATTGTACTCATCTTTTCCAAGCCCGGCTGCTGCAAATCTTACCGTTAAATCCACATGCCCCATACAATATTTTTTCTTATGGTTACCAGGGCAACCATAGTGTCCGGGACAATAACCGGCAGTATAAGAGTTCCATTGGATTATATTATAATCTTTATCAAACCCATACCCTTTTGTTTTGCCCTTGTATAATCGTAATTTTACATTTTTTCCAGTCGTATCGCTTTTAATATCGCTCTTCATCGTTGTTCCGTCTTTTTTTAAATCCGGAAAAGTAACCAAACTTAAAGGATTACGAACCTTATTTTTCTTTTCAGGAATTGTTGTAGGAGCAACATTTGGGGCAGGCGTACTGTTTGGAGAAGGAGTGCTATTTAAAGCATCATCAATTTTTTTATTTTCTTTATCAACTTTTTTATTATATTTATCTACGATATTTTTAATACTGTTTTTAGTTAGATAGCCACCTTGCGAAACATTTACTAATTCTTCAAATAATTCTTTTTCTTCATCAGACAAGCCTTTTACTTTCTTTTTCTTTTGTTCCGTAAATCCACCGGATTGTTTTTTACATCCATATTTTTTGTAATGAGCAGTTTTCCATTTCCATGACTTTTTATCATAAGCATTTGTTGGATTACAATAAAAAGCAGTACAGCCTTCTCCATCATGATTATCAATCTTTCCTTTATCATCACTTTCAAGGAAACCATAGCTATTTCCAGTAGAATCTTTAAAAGTAGACAAATCCTTTTTCTCATCTTTTGAACGACAAGAATAAATAAGCGTTTTGCAACCTCCACATTGATATACTTCCGAACACTTATCACTGATAACATGAGAAGCATTAAATATTTTATCTGTCCATTGAGAAGCCTCTATATAATTTTCATAGATACGACCCTGATAACGTGAATTTGCAAGAGCAAATATAGCTTTTGTATTAGCAGCCGTGTCAAATAAGGTCATATTTTCACCTTCAATAAAATATGGTCTTTGCCATTCTGTTTGTAAAAACGGCAAAAGAGGATTTGCTGTTTTCATCGTTTTTACGCCAATAGCATTACCATTATATGATTCATAAAAAACTTCGGTCCAATTTTTTATTTCCTCACTCTTTTTTCCGGTTTCCGGATTATCTCCTCCAATGACAGGACTTCCATTGACTGTTTTTGGGGATTTTTTTTGTTCATCTTTGGTACTGTCATACCAATCATCGTTCTTCTTCTTTAATCTTTTTATGTATTTTACAATAGCTTCATTCTCCTGTTTTTCGGTTGGATTTTTACTTGTTTCCTTTGTACTTAAATCGACACCGGAAACAACACTTACCACCTTTTTTGTGATTGGACCAAGACTATCAAAAAAGCCGACACCCAAGACACCGATACCATAAAGAGCCAACTGACCAAATACATAGATGGCAATGATGACAGCAATCGCTATTTTAGCGTACAGAGCAAACGCATTTATTTTACTTAATAATTTACCAAAACTCTCTTTTGCAAGATTCAAAGATTTACCTAAGGCTTTGTATCCTTTTGTGACCACAAGACCTGCTTTTGTTGATGCAACTTTAGCCATTCTTTTTTTTATGGAATTCGATACAGTTGTAAGGCCACGCCCTATACGCGTTTTATTCGTTAAATATTTTTTTATTCTGATATTTCGGTCTTTTCTTCTTTTTATACGGGCTGCTTTGTTTGCGTCCTTCAAATTTCTTTTATTTATTCGGATATTTTCTTTTTTTACTTTTACTTCGCGGACATGTGTTACTATTTTTGCACCTAATCTGCTATTTTCTTCCATGCTTTTTGCAACGCGGACAGCAGCTTTTTTAGCAAGGGGCGATACTACCATATGATTAAGTTGCAGGTTCATGCGGATGATGGATTTTACGGTATTTGCAGAACGATATAAAAGCATTCCTCCGTCATAAGCATCTGTTCCGCGCATCATTCCTAAAGCAGATGACATCAATAAACGGGAATAGTTTTTCAAAGAATGCCCACCATCACAAGAAAATTTGTTTGCTTCAAATATTTTTCGATAATGACTTAACATTTCACGTTCAGATGCAGATAATCCTTTTGTACTGTTTAAAAAGGCAAGGATATTTTTGTCACTCATTTTTGCCAGATTTATGCTATATTTTTGCATAAAATACTTATTTGTTAATCCATAAATTTGTGAAATATTATTTCCGGAAAATTTTCCGAAATTAAATTTCGGGCTGATAAGACGTAAATCACGAAATGAATTTTCAAAATCGCCTATAACATTTAAACCATTTAGTTTATTGTAAAGAGCTCCGGCAGTCATTAGATAACCGGTTCCGGTCAAAGCTCCGGTTCCATAACGACTCCAGTTTCTTAATTTATGCCACCCCTGTTGCGTGTCTAATCGATTAATTCCAGATGCGTCTACACAAAACTGTTGCATAGTCTGAGATAAAGAAAAGCTTAACTTTTTATTCATCTTTTCAGAATATCGTTTTAAAATAATTTTTTGTTGCCCTTTTATGTTTGTAAGACTATCTCGAATTTTTGGCCTTATTGTTGAACCGCTTATTTTCATATCCATAACTTTAAGGGAACCTATTTTTGCAGGGTCACGATAAGTTATCTTATGAAGGGGAGGAATTGTTCTTTTGTCCTTAGATGGAACAATAAAACTTTTATCATGTATTGTTGAAGACACTAATACTCTTTTTACATCATAAGGGTGAGAAGTATCAGAACTTGGTTTGATATAATATGCAGCTTTTTTTTGTTTTTCTTCTGCGTAAAGTTCCTGCTCAGTTGTTAATCCTGCTAATGAAACAAAACTTCCCGTCTGATATAATTTTTGGACAAGAGGTTTTTTAACAACCGGGTGACTATCTTGTTGTTTCTTGTTGAGATTGGAAGAAGAGCCATTCATGTAAGCAAGGATGCTGTTTCCATCCCCAATTTTTACAGTTCCTGTTTTACCGAGGGAATCTTGCCGTGTAATGCTTCCGGTAAGGATGGAACCGGAAGGGTTTGCTATTTTCCAATCACTGACCGGATTTTTTGGCTTATTTTCATGATATTCTTGATGTAAAGAATCAGCACTATCTACCCGCACACTGGTATTTCCACCGATTGTAATAATATCTTCTTTTTTGACTTTTTGGATTTCATTACCATATTCGTCAACAGACACATTGTATATAGGGTTTGAGCCATAAGACGATTTTTCATTGTCTTCTGTAGGAATAGACGGTCTGTATGTTTTTTTTGTATTCAAATATTCTTTTTCTGCATTTGTGTAAAATCCGGTATTTTTGCTTTTATTTTCCACCCCATCAAAAGAAGAATATTGTGAGTCAGGCTGTTTTTGGTAGGTTTTATATTCTGATTGTTCTTGGTAATCCGGTTTTTGTTTTGTTTTAAAAGAGTAATCGGACTGTTCTTTTTCATCTGGATTTTGGTGTTCTTCCTGTTTTTTTTCATCATTAAAATAAACAGGGATTGTTTTTTGTTCTGCTTCTGGATGAAAATAGCTTTCATTTTTCTTTTGCTGATTACTATATCGTGTCTCTGATTGCTCATGAGATAAATAATGTTCTTTTGCTTCCTGTATTTTTCTTTCTTCTTGATATGCAGTCTCTCTTTTCCTTTCATATCGTTCCGAATATTGTCTTTGACTTTGTGAAAAATCATCTTGATATTTTTCTAAATCATCTTTCTTGTATTGAGGAGAATTATACTCTTCTTTATGAGAATTGTACTCTCCTTTATGAATGTTGTTTTTCTTTTTTTTCTTCTTACTATGTTTCTTTTCTTTTTTTTCATTAAAAGGAACTTCATCTAAAAAATCGTTTTCACCAGGCTCGTCTACATTTTCTTTTAAATCTTCAAAATTTTCCAAATTTTCTTCTTCGGGAACATCATTTTCAGAACTTTCCTGGCTAAAATCGTCCTCAAGTCCTCTTTCATAGGATTCTTCTAGTTTTTCTTTATTCATTTCCTTACGTTCTTTTACGGCTGCTCTCAATTCATTTTCCATTTCAACACATTTGGCTAAGTATTTAGAAAAATCTTTTTTTAAAAACTCAAGAGTGTCCTCAGAATATAAAGGTTCACCGCCTATCGTTTGTGAGATAGGGGCAAACAGATGATATTTTGGTGTTAAAATTTTTTGCAAGTCTTTGCTGTCACATTGTAATTCTGTTTTTAATTCATTAAATGTGTATAGCACGGCAAAACGCCCCCTTCCTGCTATTTAAAAATTTTTATGGTATCGTTATCATTCTGCAATGTATCCTCAGTTTCATTTTCTTTTTGGGCAACATCCATATCAATCTGTAATTTAATCTTATCAACATCGATTTCATCAGAATAATAAAAATTAACATCTTCAAGGTCAAATAAAAAACGGATTGTATTTATTTCTCCATTTATTTTCATTGGTTGTAAAGTCCAAAAAATAGGAACGACCAAGTCCATGTAGTAGCCTTTAAAGTTCTTCGGAGTGATAGTCAGCCGTTTTACTGTAATGATTTTCCCATTTTCCGGCATATCATCAATCCGTTTTTCAGCTAGTTTCCAAAGCATTCTTAAATCTGTTATTTTAGAATTCAAAAAATGCAAATCGACCATCATATATTTTTCTTTTACAGAAAACATTTCAACACTAGCCTTCATTGAAGTGTAGTTATTAAGTGGAGTAATTTTTTCATTTTGAACGTCCCACCGTTCAATGCTTAGAGAAACAATAGATTTTGATTCTCCTTCCCCATCAACCCCGTTGCAGTCATTTATCAGGTTAAAGATTAATTCTTCATTCATAAAAACACCATGCCTTTCTTTTTTTCTAGTATGCGCTTCTACTTTTAATATGAGTTTTTTGAAAAACTTTTGCACAAACAAAAAAAAGTTGAGCACTATCATTTAGGCACAACTTTTTTGTCCACACAAGAAATTTAATCATTAAGATTATTAGTTGAAAAAGATATGACAAAAACTCAACTTCGTGAGGCAACTGGAATGAGTATGAATACTCTTGCAAAAATATCCAAAAATGAATATATTTCAATGTCTACATTAGACAGCATATGTAAATATTTTCATTGTAAAATTGAAGATATAATTGAGTTTATTGAATGATTTATATTGTGTCACCTAACTCATGACTGAAGTCACGAGTGTGCGGTGACACTCTTATCAATCAATATCAGTATCTTTATTTTTTTTCATGGAACTAAACAAAATGATAACAAACAATACAGCGATAATTATATAAAAGAGCCACTTATTGATAAAGTTATTCACTTTACCGGCTTTCTTTTTAACAGAATCTTTTTTATTTGTTTTTTTTGATTCCTTTATTTTTATATTTACCCCCAATTCATCTGTTGGGGATGGAGTGTTTCCTTTTGTATCTAAGAGGTTCCGGTTAATTTCCTCCCCTTGATTTCCTTCCCCCACTTTTAATGTAACTTCAGCAGCATGTCCGGAATTTTGCTCATCAATAACAAAGTTGACATCTTCCGCTTTTTCAGAGGAATAAGTTCGAATGTCGGTTGTGTAATAATGCCCTTTTTTTAGCTTTGCATGGGCTTTAAAACCATTTACTCGATACAGATAAAATGGACCAAAAACATTATCATCCCCATAGTCATCATTAATACAATAAAAACTGATATTATCCGTCACTCCATTTGCTATATCAGCTTGAAATAAAACATCATATTCTCGATTTTCATCTGTTTCTGCATATACGGGAACAACAGATAAACAGGCAACAAGCAAAAACGATAGGATTGTTTTAAAAAAACGCATCAACATCTCCACCTTTCTCTTTGATACCAAAAAAAGGGATGGGCATAAAACACACCCATCCCCCTTAGTATGTCCGTTACTGGAATAAATGGATTGCTCCGGATTGTTCAGATGCGTCATCATTTTCTGAAAAATCATTAGCATCTACATTTTCCGGTTCCTGAAATTTTTCTTCTTCTACATCTTCCGGCTCTGCGACCTCTGTTTCCTGAACGGATTCTTTCTCATCCAAAGCAAGATTATCTGTTTTAAAAGTTTCTGGAACTTCTCCGGTTTCTTTTACATAAAGACTGTCAACAACAATATTGTCATATTTTACTTTCTGTCCTTCCTTGTTTTCTTTTAAAGAAGTCTGGTATGTAGCAGTGATAAATGCTTCTGCTCCCGGAGTTAACTCAGCCATAACTTCTCCAACTCTGCTTTTAGGAACAAAATAAATCGTCTTTACACTGTTGATAAAGTTTGGATTTGCAGGGGTAGGTGCATTTAAGATAATGGTCACAAGGTCGGAATCTGATTTGTTGATATAACGCACGGTTCCGTGCAAATATACCCTATTTTCCGGATGTTCATATTTACCTTCATTAATACCGTACTCTTCTAGCTCTTTCTTTGTTTCAGTAATTTCATTTGCAACAACAACCTGTCTAAAATTAGATTTTACTGTTCCGTCTTCTTCTGTTCTCTTATATTTCTTTGTACTAATATATCCTTCAACAGTGACCCTATCACCTCTCTTTAATTTTAAGACGTCTTCTGCCTTTTTACGAGACACAAAAATCTCAGGATAATTTGCCTGTGCGGAAGCATTAAGTGTAGACATAACAAATGATACTGTGCCTGTCTTCTCATTTGTTTTTACTTTGATTACCATACCTTTCAAGATAACTTTGTTGTTTTCCATAACTTTTTTTCTCCTTTCAAAATTAAAAAATTAATAAGCTGTGACTGATGCCCCACGCATAAAAGCGTGGGGTTCTTAGATTATACACAGGGTCACCTAGACCTATAGAATAGGATATAGCCGTGGTTTTCAGAATCCTCATCTTAGCCAGCTTTTACAATATTTTTGAATTAGTTCTGCAATTTTAATATGAGTTTTCTTCTTCATTTTTTTTGAGTTTTTTTTGGTAAATTAAGAAAAAAATATTTTTTCGGCATTTTGCACAATTTATTTCTAAAATATTGAGATTTTTACACAAAAAAAAGGACTATGTAATTACATAGTCCAAAGGGGGGTGCTTAATATATACCGGTTCTACATTTGTTTGTAATAAGGTGTCTGTCGTCAAAGGTAGTAATCACATCTTTTTTTGAAAATTGACCAGATGCGATTAAAACAGATTGTCTTTCTTTTGCCTGTTGTCTCATTTTTCTATGAAGCGCCATTTGACGTTCTCTATATTCAATACTTCCAAACATAATAATTCCACCTTTCTTTAGATAGCGACACCAACGGGCTCTGTCGATGTCGCGTTTCATCTGTTAATCAAAGCAAACTGCATAACCAGCCATAAATGCGTCAATAAAAAATTGTTCCAAAGAGCCTATGTCATCCCAATCCCATCCGGCCAGATTTTTATACATGTTTTCCTTAAATTTTTCAAAAGCGCCGTCAAACTCGTGATGCTCTGCTACATACTCTTTCCCAAATCTCTTAATTGTTTCTTTTTTACTTCTTTCCTTGACAACTTTTTCTAATTCATAAAACTCATGTTCATCCATACCCATTACCATTTCTTTAATATCTTTTTTCATAATAAATTCCTCCTTTTAATAAGAACTCTAACGAGCCCAGAAACATATCAATAAATCTTACATTTTTAATATGAGTTTTCAGAAAACAAATAACGAACTGAAAAACAAAAATTTTTTAATAATTCCATAATCTGTTTCTAAAATAATCAACTACTTTTAATACAGCGATTGCAGCGGGTACTGATATTCCTATTATTACACCTAACATACAAAAACTTCCTTTCTTTACTAAGAACTCTGGCGAGTTCTAAAATATCATTAAATTTTTTACATTTTTAATATGAGTTTTAAAAAAAGAGATAACGAACTGAAAAAATTCATTTCATATATCAGTTTTTTCTGTGCGCAAAAAAAAACCGAAAAGTTATTTTTTTCGGTTTTTTTTAAAGTATTTTTTTGTGGGTTTCATACAATATTGTATCAGTTGTTTACATCTAATGTTTTTACGGCTAATTCTGCAGACAGATGAGCTGATGAGTAATCACCGATTTTTTGAACACCGGACATTACTTCTTTTTCAAACAACTTTTCATTTCTCTCGTTTTTAGTTTCGGGAATAGTGCCTTTAAACAGACTTATTTTTTTCCCACCCACCCTCATATCATTGATTCGGACGGCATTTACAGAATCATCATTAACAACAGTATAGGTTCCTAAATTTTTATTATCATAATAAACACAAATAGCACCGGCGGAAGCAACATCTTCATTAGCAACTATAATATTTTCCGCGATGTCAGAATCATATACAGCTTGCACTTTTTTTGATTCTTCAAGTTTTGACCACTCAGCAATACGTTTCTTTTTCGCCTCTTCTCTTCTTTTTCTTTCTAATTCTTTTCGACGTCGTTCTTCTTCTTTCTTTTTTTGTAAAGCTGCTTTTTTCTTGCGTAAAGCTTTTTCTTTTGCCTCTTTTTTCTCCTTTTCCCACTTTTCATACATTTTTTTATCATATTGCGTTAAGTTATAGTCATTAATGATATTTGTTGCTTTTTGCACATAATTACCGGCAGGAACACAATATCCTCCGTCCATAATGTAAGAAATCGTTTGATATGGGTCCTTACAAAATGGAGCATTTGGATAACGACCATTGTTAATGACCTCAAGGTATGCTATTGTTCCTTCTTCTAAAGAAGGATATTGTGTAGCACCTGCCCTTATACCCCAAAGATTATTTCCCCTGCAATGGTCCCCCATTGTTGATTCGACCATTGCCTGTGCAAGACAAACAGAAGGAAGAATACCATAGGTTTTGTAGTTATCCATGCAAACACGGGCAACTGTATCTACTCGTGTTTGTTGTTCAGATGTAAAACTTCGAGTTGATGCGTAAGCAGTCACAGGAACAGAAACAAAAAAGGAAGCCAAAAACATTGATGTAGCAATTACGCATATTGTTATTTTTTTTATCTTGGGTAAATATTTTTTCTTAAAAAACATAAAAAAACACAGCTCCTTTCTAAAAATGCCTCACAGCTTTTAACTATGAGGTATTTTTACACAACTTAACTTAACAAATTATCCAATTGCTTTTCTGTATTCTTCAAAAACTTTATAATAAGTTTCACAATTGAGAGAATATGTAACATCACCAATGGCACCCATCCCTTTATGTAAAGTTTCTTTCAACAAACGTTTTCCTTCTTTGCAAAAAGGGGCATCTAATGTTTTAAAATAAATAGAACGAATTGCGCGTTTTTGTGTATTTTTAATGGAGGAAGGATACATGATGTTAGGTTCTACGACCAACATCTTCTTAGACTCTTTTTCTTTTTTGGAAATAGACACAGGCTTCGGAATAAGAGTAGCGTTTTGTTTTTTAATGTTATCTATTTTTTTTTCTTCCTCGTTTTCTTCTTCTATCTTTATTTTTTCCCGCTTAACTTTTTTTTCTTTAATTTCTAACGCAGGCATTAACATAGCAGGCATGGTAACGCCTTCGAGGCAAAATACATCTTTTATAGAAGATATCCGACTAATTGTTAATTCTGGTCTTATAGAATATTTTCTCCAAAATCGAATACTGTTATCAAATCCTTTATCTCGAGACACAATATACAATTCGCTTCCCGGATAACAGGTCCCAACACAAAATCCAAGAAAGGATGTTAACTGAAAATCTAAAGCATTTTTCCCATTTACCTCTGAAGTGTAAAATTTAGTAATGACACCATTATCTTGAACAAAGGAAAGAAATGGTATTTTAATTTTGTCAGTACATGCGCCTACAAATAAATGAATTTCATCCCCTCGTTTAAGCTTTTCATAACCGTCAACACCAGAAAAATTGACATTTTCCATATCCACTAGAAATATTTTTTTTGACATAAAAGAACCCCTTTCTAATCGACACTCTTTCGCACTTTAATCTTGTCTACAAGACCATAAGCCAAAGCATCTTCAGCCATAAAGTATTTGTCCCGTTCGCAATCATTTAAAACAGTTTCATAATCTTTACCTACATTAGTAGCAAGGATTCGTGTGAGTTTTTCTTTATAACGGGCCACTACATTAAGTTGGATTTCCATATCTGTACACATTCCATAAGCTCCACCGGAAGGTTGATGTATCATGACACTTGCATTTGGTAAACAATAACGTTTTCCTTTTGTTCCGGAAGACAACAGGATTGCAGCCATGCTACACGCCTGTCCGATGCATACTGTACGAACATCTGGTCGGATAAAGTTCATAGTATCATAAATGGCCAGCCCATCTGTAACGGTCCCGCCAGGACTATTTATATATAAAGTAATATCCTCTTTTGGACTGACTTTATCTAAATACAACATCTGTTCGATAACGGAAGTAGCGGTTTCTTCATTTATTTCGGAATCCAACATGATGATGCGATTCTGCATCAAACGGGAAGGTAAATCAAAAAGGATTGGACCTGCAGTTGTATTTTCAATGACATTTATTGTATTCTGTAATTTCATAAAAAAAACCTCCTTTGAAAAAAAATAACAGTTAATTTTCTGTTTCTACTTTTAATATGATATTTTTGAACAAAAAGTACGAAATTTTTTTACTATTTTTCAGCACCTGAAACGGGGATGAGTATCTTACTGATTACGGACTTTGTATACAACTTATTTGAACCCGGTTTTTTTATGGAAATATCATATACAACAGTTAGCTGTTCTGCGTGAACACTCCAACGGCTAAAGCACGTTGGCTTCCAATTCTTTAGAAATCGGATTACTTATCTACCATACAGTTCTTAACTCAGATATTATACAGCATTGCCACATAAATCCGCATTAAGCCTAATTAACGTAGACAAGGTGCGTGTTGTTCCCGT
>Ga0256404_1005173_pt1 | contig 23494 bp, 10 predicted proteins | sample RumenRJG_01DNA_FD_185990 | JGI IMG/M metagenome (GOLD analysis project Ga0256404, IMG submission 185990) | Bovine rumen microbial communities from Lethbridge, Alberta, Canada - RJG_01 | ecosystem: Host-associated > Mammals > Digestive system > Stomach > Rumen | place: Canada: Alberta | collected... | reverse complement strand
GAGGATGATTATGTCTTCATCAATCTCAGAGGAGATGCGCTGACGAGACAGGGCATATGGAAGATCCTCAAGGATTACGGCAGCGAGATCGGGATCGGCGACCGCATGACACCGCTGATCCTCAGAGACAGTTTTGCCGTACACATCCTTCAGAACGGCGGCGACCTCAAGACGCTGCAGGAGCTGATGGGGTTCGAAGACATGTCAGTCGGCATAGCATATCTCTCGGTCACAGACATCCATGTCAAGGACGTCTTCAACCGCACACACCCGAGAGCATAAAAATTATAAAAAAGTGCTTGAAATCATATTTTGCGTGTGATATTCTAATCAAGCTGTGCGACTGGCCGGCGTAGTGCGCTTTGCATGTGGCGAGCACGGTCTGACAGCTGAATGTTATTACGGGCGGTCCTCTGGGGCAGACGATGATCGGTCTGTATTCCTCAAGAACGTCATGAGAGGAAGGAGAGAATAACGTGAATATTTTAGACCAGATCACAATGGATTACAAAAGGGATGACATCCCGCAGTTCAACGTTGGTGACACACTGCGTGTACACGTAAAGATCGTCGAGGGCCAGAGAGAAAGAATCCAGGTATTCGAGGGTTACGTACTTAAGAGGCAGCACGGCGGAGTCAATGAGACTTTCACAGTAAGAAAGCTGTCAAACGGAATCGGCGTAGAGAAGACATTCCCGCTCCACTCACCAAGAATCGAGAAGATCGAGGTAGTCAAGAAGGGTAAAGTCAGAAGAGCTAAGCTCAACTACATGCGTCAGAGAACCGGTAAGGCTGCAAGAATCAAGAGCGCTGAATAATAGTAATCTCAATGCATACCATGGAAATCTTCCACGGTATGCATTTTTCTTTACTGAAGAACGGAAGACAAAATGATAGATAATATAAACTGGTATCCGGGACATATGAAGAAGACCCGGGAGCTGATAAAGGAAAACCTCAAAGCTGTTGATGCTGTTGTTGAGATTATCGACAGCCGTATTCCTGTATCCAGCCGGAATCCTGTTATAGCAGAGCTGATAGGCAGCAAGAGACGGTTTGTTGTGCTCGGCAAGTCCGACCTGGCAGACCCTGAAGAGACTGCAAAGTGGAGAGACAGGATCTCGAAGGAAGAGGGCGTTGTAAGGGCTATGGACCTGAACCTGCAGTCAGGCGATAATATCAAGAAGCTCCTGAAAGCGCTCGAGGAAGAGGAGACACTCAGAAACGCCGAGAAGTCGATCAAAAGGCCTCTTCGCATCATGATAGTCGGCGTGCCTAATGTAGGAAAGTCTTCGCTCATCAACCGTCTGACGGGCAGGAAATCAGCTCTTACCGGCGACAGGCCGGGTGTGACCAAGGGAAAGCAGTGGCTGACACTGTCCAACGGCATGCAGCTTCTCGACACACCGGGCATACTCTGGCCTAAGTTTGAGGACCCGGATGTAGGACTCAATCTCGCATTCTGCGGCAGCATCAAGGATGATATACTCGGGGTACAGGATCTCGGTTTTGAACTGATCAGAGTTCTTGGCGAGAGATACCCTGACAAGTTGCAGGAGAGGTACAAGCTTGATGAGGTGTCCGAACAGGCCATTGAGAACATGGACAATATAGCTCTGAAGAGAGGGTTTATCATGTCCGGTAAGCGCATAGACTATGAGCGCACAGGACGTACGGTACTTGATGAATTCAGGGGCGGAAAGATAGGCAGGATTACGCTTGAACAGGCGTGACTGAAAAATGTGTCAAAAAGGACCGTCCCCAATGACACAAAATGACTAAAGCGGAAAGACTTGAAAGGGATATAAGGAAGCTGGCTGAGATGAAGGCTCATGAGGATGAGCTGAGGGCTCAGGGGCACAGGTATATTGCCGGTATTGATGAGGTGGGAAGAGGCCCGCTTGCCGGGCCGGTTTATGCTGCGTGCGTTGTGCTGCCTGAGGACTGGGATATTCCGGGCATCAATGACTCCAAGAAGCTCTCTGCGAAGAAGAGAGAGGAGCTCTCGGAAATCATAAAGGAGAAGGCTGTTGCTTACGGCATAGGTATAGCAGGCAATGCTGAGATCGACGATATCAACATTCTTGAGGCAACTAAGAATGCAATGAAGAGGGCGATCGAATCGTGCAACGGGAGGCTGCGGGAGCAAAAAGGAGCGGATGCCGGAATAGACATGCTTCTAATAGACGCTGTCAAGCTGGACACAGGAATACAGACAGAGTCTATCATCAAGGGAGATGAGAAGAGTCTAAGCATTGCAGCTGCGTCAATAGTGGCCAAAGTCGCCAGAGACGACTACATGACTGAGATGGATGAGGTATATCCGGGTTATGATTTTGCCGGCAACAAGGGATACGGCACGGCAAAGCATTACGACGGTCTCAGGAGTCTCGGATATACGCCTATCCACAGAAGGTCATTCCTTAAGAAGTTCGAAGAGGAGAAGGAAACCGGAAGAGCTGCGTGGGGCGGAAGCGGAAATGATGATAAAGGAGCCGGCAAAATGGCAAAGAAGAAGGTTTATGCTGTAAGAAAAGGACGTACTCCCGGCATCTATATGACATGGGACGACTGCAGGGCGCAGGTGGACGGTTTTGCCGGTGCTGAGTACAAGAGCTTTGCAGATCCTGCTGAAGCTGCGGTTTACCTTGGGATAGCAGACGGCGCTGCAGCTGAAGAGAGATTTCCTGAAGGTGTAAGGGCATATGTGGACGGAAGCTATGATGCAGCAACGGAAAGATTCTCGTGCGGAGTAGTCATGGTCAGGACTGATGCAGAGGGAAATGTGAAGACAAGGGAGCTGAACCGGGCCTTTGACGATGCCGAAATGGCGAAGCAGAGGAACATAGCGGGTGAGATAATGGGCGCCAAAATGGCTGTGGACTTCTGCATGAGGCAGGGCATACCTGAAGTTGAGATATATCATGACTATGAAGGCGTCGGTAAATGGGCAGACGGACTCTGGAAGGCGAATAATCCTATGACGCAGGCGTATGTACGTTTTATAGAGAAAGCCCGTACCCGCATGAAGATCACCTTTGTCAAGGTGACGGCCCATGCAGGCAATAAGTATAATGAGAAGGCAGATAAGCTGGCAAAAGAAGCGCTTGGGATATAGGAACAATTATTACTAAGAGAACAGTTCTTATATAAATAACTTGGGTGTTGAACTCACATCCCCGATATGTTACAATCTCGGTTGTAGCGGTCTATTAGCTCAGTTGGGAGAGCGACAGGGTGACAACCTGTAGGTCATTGGTTCAAGTCCAATATAGGCCACCAGGACAGACTCATCGTACGATGGGTCTTTTTTTTATGTTAATTCCTGCCTGAGGAACAGGACTGTGCATAATATATTAAACAATGAAAAGTGCTGCAGAAAATGACATTTTTTTACCCAAATGTGGTATAATTAACCGATTATAACTATTATTATGCTTAGTGACAAAAACGTTTTAGGTATTTAATAGATAATAATAAAAGCCAGAGAGAGGAGTGCTTCAGATAAGCACTGATTAGGTGAAAAAAATGGATAGCAAGAACAGGAAAAAACAGTTGTGGAATCGTTTTCTTGTCCAGCTTGTCATCTTTATGATGGTCATGGGAATGATGCCAGTTCAGCTTATGGAGACATACGCTCTTCCTGATGAAGAGGCAGTCTCTGTTGAGCAGTCTGCCGGTCAGGATGTGACACAGGCTGACAATGAAGATAAGCAGGACTCTGCCGGACAGACAGATGCGGCAGATCAGGATGGTTCTTCAGCGGAACAGAACAACGCTTCACCGGAGCAGAACAACACTTCACCGGAGCAGAACAGCGCTGCACCGGAAAAGGAAACACCTGCAGCCAACGAAGCGCCTGCGGTGAAGGCTGCCGGCGATTCATCCGGACAGACTTCAGAAGAATCGGGTGGAGCTGTGAAAGACTCGGGTTCTCCGGCCGCTGAGCAGGCAGAGAAGAACTATGGCGAGGGCGGTACGGCGAAGACATTCAAAGTTTCGCTTACCGACGATAAGGACGAGGCTTATGCCGGAGACCAGATCAGCTACAATGTGAACGTCTCTATGTGGGCTGCTGCTACATATCCTTATGACGGCCAGAATCAGGAGGTAATGTTCGACAAGTGGGAGAACATTACTATACTTCTTGACCTGCCTGAGAATGTGGTGATTACCGGCATCAAGCAGAATAATGTAGGCACATACCACCTGGTTGATGAGGCCACCAACACATGGGCTATCGACCTCAGCAAAACATCAAGGGATGCTACCAACAGTAATTCCATCATTTTTGATGTAAACACATTGATCACAGGCAATGGAGCACTTGCTGACGGGACAGTTCTGGACAAAGCAGAAGTCACAGTAAGCGCTGACTTTAACGTGCGCATCGATGAAGAGGGAAATACCAAGAAGTATTCCAAGACTGTAACGGATGATACAGAAACTATCACTCTCGGAACACCTGACAGCTGGGTGCTTGCGAAATCCCCATACGAATCACCTAAGAACTATACTATCAATGATGACGGAACGATCACGATCCACTACTTCATCGAGTATGGACTCAATGTCAACGACGTTCCTGTCAAGGACCCTAATGTATATACCAGAACAGGCCGTGTTCCTTTTGCAAAAGAGCTCAAACTTACAGATGTTCCGGAACTGAAACTGCATGACGGTCGTACGATCGACGCGAATCCCATCACAGTCACACCTGCGAAGACGGGTTATGTATACAAAGACGGAAGCTCCGCAGACAAGGATGGCCAGCCTGAAGCTATAACGGTTAAAGGCGGTACACCTGTCGATCTTCCTTATGCTGTAGTCGGGACCAACACCAAGAATGTTGATCCTAGTGCTCCTGCATATTCAGAGTACAAAGTCGACATGACCTATAACTATGATGATTTCATGGTTTGGTTCTATGAGAATGCTGATAAGACTGAAGCAGATTCAAAGAATACAGCTACTATAAAATATCAGCTGCTCGGACAGACAGAAGAGAAAGAAACAAAAGATGACGGTGAGACAACTATCCCGGGATATATCGAGCCGGGAGAGATAGAGATCGACAAATACATCGTCAATTATGATAACGCTCAGAAGAAGCTTTATTCAAAAACTAACGGTTATACATCATCAAGCATTATATCCGGACCGGCGACTTATCAGATTTTCGAAAGCGACGGCACAACACCTGCGAAGATCTACTATAAGTCTCTTGGCAAATATCATGAGCACAGCAGCAACACTCTGACAATAGATCCTGCAGAAGCTGAATCCTTCACCAACGGCAGCGAGGGCAAGATCACCTTCTATGTCAAGGCAGGGACATATGTGATCAAGGAGACATCCGCACCTGAGAACACTAAGATCGCGACAGAGGGCGGAGATGCCAAGACAATAACAGTCAATGAAAAGGGAAAGGCCATAGCAATCTTCGATAACAAAGAGCAGCTTGGACAGATATCTGTTCACAAGGTGGATGATTCAAACAACAAGCTGCCTGTTCCTGGTGCTGTGATCGGCCTCTATGAGGATGCGGCACATACTAAGCCGGTCAAAGATGAATCAGGTGCTGCTATGACCCAGACGACCAACAACAGCGGTATAGCATCGTTCACACGCCTGGTACCTGGAACATATTACCTGTATGAGATCTCAGCTCCGGATGGCTACATCAAGTCTGATCTTGTCAAGACCGTGGAGGTTACAGCAGGCAACACATCTGATGCAGCGATAGAGATCATAAATAAGTCGAACAGGACTGTTATCAGACTCGAGAAGTGGTACAGCACCGTATCAAATCCTACGTCCTTTGACCTTGTAACCAGTGATTACGCAAAGTTCAGAAACGCATTCAAACTCCAGCGCACCATTGATGGTGTAGTCTGGACTGATCTGGGTACATACAGCATAGACAATAAGGGTACCACCTCTGTTCAGGTTGATGAACTCAGCCCGGATGGCTATAAGTATAGCTACCGCTTCGTTGAGACGATCCCTGTGGGATATTTTGACATGGACGGACATGCGGGAGATGCACAGGGCAATCAGAAGGCAAACTCTGCGGTGATCGTACCTGCTGATGGTGAAGATCTCATCGAGATGCGCAACACCAAGGGCGGCACTATCGAGCTTACCAAGAACAAAGTGTCCGTCAATGCTTCCACCGGAGCATATACTCCTCAGAAGCAGAGCGGCAAGAGATTCAAGCTCTACCGTGTTGCTGAAGGCTCAACTGCAGCAGTAGAAGTTGCAGAAGCAACGACCGATGCCAACGGTAAGATCACATATTCTGATCTGGTTGCCATGGATTCTTCAAGAAAGATCTACACTTATTATGTAGTAGAGCAGGGCGCTGATGAAGGTTACGAATGGATCACAGATTCTGAGATCAATATCGGGGGAACGAGAACAAAGGCCCTCAGGATCGGATCATTTACCACACAGAGCGGCAATGTCCTGACACAGACAACATACAATATCCAGCAGGATATCGTGATCGGCATCATCAAGAAGGATAAGCTGACAGGAACCCAGATCAAGGGCGCGAAGTTCGAAGTTTCTGACGGAACTGATACCAAAGAGATCACTTCGGATACCAAGAAGGCAACGCTCGAGATCAAGCTGGACAAGAATTATACGATAACAGAGAAATCCGTACCGGCCGGATACTATCTTGACGCGGCTTCGCAGTCAATCAATACGACCGGATGGAAGGTCGGAAGAAAGGATGACGGCAGCTACGCTGTCTTCAAAGCAGACGGAACAGAAGTAACGTCAGATGATCTGACATTTACTTTCGAGGATACACCTTACAAGAAGATCCGTCTGACCAAGAAGATCAAAGATGACGGCCAGACCGATGATAAGGCGACAACTCTGAGTGGCGTAACATTCTCCGTTTACGTCAAAGAAGGAAACAATTTTGTGCCTTATAAGGTAAACGGCACTGCTGTAACTATCAAGGCAGATCACAGCCAGACAGTAGTCCTGCCTGAGGGAGACTACTATCTGCATGAAGACACCAAGCTCAATTCGGTAGTATATCCAGATGACCATCCGGAGAAATATACCGGAAAAGGCGAGGTTGCTGACGGTAAATTCTACTTCGGAAAATATACGGTTACCAAGCCGACTGCAAGCGGGGATATCCTGTGGGATGTTGACGTTATCAATATCTCCAACACAGGAGATCTTAAAGTAAACAAAGTCCTCTACGATAAGAACAATAAGCTCGCTGAAAATAAGGCCGGGTTCACAATGCAGGTGTTCAAAGCTGATGCAAGCGGAAACCCGACTGGAAATGCGATAAAGTCTGCTACAACCAATGCTGCCGGTGTTGCCACATTTGCTGACCTGCCTGTATACGACACCAATGGCAATGAGATCAGCTATGTCGTCAAGGAGGTCTATACCGGAGATCAGGCGGATCTGTACTATACAGATAACTTCATTTCAGATGCTTCGCCGAAGACTCTGGTCCTTGCAGACACCGTTGATGCAGGTAAAGTCGTCAACCATACGTATCTGTCGGTAGATGTAGTCAAGAAGTACTACGATGCACGTGAATACGAGCTGACAGGTCTCAAGTACGAGCTTGAAGGCGCGACTATCGCTCTGTACAGAAATAACGGAGACGGTACTTATACATATATCGGTACTGAACAGACAGACAAAAAAGGACAGGCTGCATTTGGCAAGCTTGAATACTCGGCTGATGGTTTTGTCGCCATAGAGGTCAGTGTTCCTGACAGGCCTGAGTTCAAGTACATGGTCCCTGTTGAAGGCGACTACCTCAAGCCGGATGCCACTGGCAAGCTCCCTGAGACCCTGACCCAGGCACAGGTCGACGAACTCAGCAAGGCTGCTCTTGTCTCAACCACAGATCCGCAGTATAGCGGCGTGATCGAGAACGTCATACCTTGGACTCAGATCCACGTCACCAAGTATGACAATTTAGACAGAACCAAAAAACTGAACGGTGCAAACTTTACACTGTACAAACAGGTTCTTCCTGAAGGAACATCATCAGGAGAACTCACCTTCGATGCAGCAAACTGCTCTGTAGTAGGTGAGTACACTTCGGGTACATGGATCCACAATGAAGAGCCGCAGACCGGTGAATTCCAGACAGACGTTCTTGAGAGCGCGGACAATGTTGTCTACTGGCTGGTTGAAACCAAGGCTCCGTCCGGATACAGCATTATTGATAATTATAAGGTCGTGCTCTTCCCGAGAGAGGGTACAAGCTACACCAACAATTCCAATGACGGAAGATCCACCATGGTATATCCAGGCGGTCTGAAAGACAACAAAATCAATTACTTTGATGTCTACAACAGCCCGAATGTCGGCCCTGGTGGAACAGAGAACTGGGCCTTCATTGAATTCAATAAGTGGAGACAGAAAGAAAGTACAGCAGATAAGAAGAGAGAGGATCTGACCAGAAATGATTTCGTACTGATGCCGAATGCTACATTCGAGCTCTATGCGGTCAATGCATCAGATCACAACAAGGTGCTCCTGCTCGATACAATCACCACCGGTGATGAGAACGATCAGTTCGACGGATCGCATACTACAGGATACGGCGTATCCCGCAGCATGGACGCATGGGCGATCTTCGATGAGATAGAGAAGAAATACCCGGATCAGCTCGATGACATCATTACATATAAGAGCGCTGAAGATTCCGGATATGATGTGACATATCCATATGTTGTAGGCCCTGACGGAAAGCCTGTTGAGGATGCACAGGGACACAGGACCAGGATCAAGGGAACTTTCACCCTTAATGCTGTCCTGATCGAGAAATCCGCATCATCCAAGTATGAGCTGGATCTTCACGATCACAATCTGCAGATCACATTCATTCCAAGTTCACTCTACCTTGGTAATGATAAATATGCCGTACCGATTATTACAAAGCCGGGTGACCGCGGCAGATACTCTTCGGATCTGTGTGATAACGATGAGAGAAGACTCGATTACGAGGACAATGATTCTCAGTCAATGGCTATTGTAGACTACCTGTCTACAGATAATTCTGTTGTACTGCGTCATTTCGGATATGATCCGGAGCAGACAGGATATGCGAAATTCCACGATGATCTTGAGGCGCTTCATGAAAGCAGCCCGGGACTCTTTGTATCGAAGAAAGTAACCTATAAGCTGGAGAAATACAACCCGGCAACCAAGGCATGTGAGGCATGGAGTCCAACCGAGAACAAGAAGCTCCCGAGCGGAACCGGAACCTTCGAAACGGATGGAAACGGATATCACTTCGACAAGGGGCTTGATCCTGGTGACTACAGAGTCATCATGACTAAGCCTGCAGACGGATATGAGAATTTCTACCCGAATGCGAATACGGCGTTTAAGTTCACCGTAGTTACGACAGGCAGAACTCAGGTATTCACTACCTACAGCCCGGAGAAGCCGGATGTAACGATCGAAAAGGTTGATCTGAACGGCAGGACTGTTTCGGCAGCGGCAACATTCAGACTTGTCAGAAAGGCCGGAACAGCATACGACCAGACCGCTTCGACAAGTGACGGAAAAGCAGTATTCAAGGATCTGCCGGCAGATACTACATTCACTCTGAGCGAGACTAAGGCTCCTGCCGGATATACTAATGCGTACTTCGCTAAGCTGTTCAGCAAGCAGTATCCGGATTATGCAAATCTGGTCAACGGCACCGGTTATGCTCTCAGCTATACTACCGCTGTCAAAGATGGCGAGAAGTACATCGTCGAAAAGGAATACAACAAAGCATTCTCGCTTAAGGTACCTAATACTGAAACTGTCAAGCTGAAACTGATCAAGAAGGATGCACAGAATGATCAGAAGTTCCTGGAAGGCGCTCAGTTCAAGATCTACTATCTTGCATTTGACAAGGTAAGCGGAAGCTATACAGTACCTGCATACCCTGAAGGCGGCACATGGACAGATCTCGGAACTGTTACCGCTGGAACAGACGGCACTATCACCAAGAGTGGTGTCAATCCGGGTGTCTACTATGTAGTTGAGACCAAGGCTCCTGATCACTATGATCTCGATCCTGAAGGAAAGACCATCGTCATGACAGGCGGAATGGATCTTACAGTCGCACAGTCAGATAAATACACGGTCAATACTGTTTCCGGAGGCACCGGGGAACTCGAGTTCAAGGATATGCCGAAGGTCAATATGATCGTTGATAAGGATGTTGAACTCGGATCTCTGGATCCTAGAGATTACAGCTTCACATTTACCCTCAAGGATTCGGAAGGCAAGACTATAGCCGGCGATCCGGCCAAGGCATCCAGGAGCGGCTCAACTGAGACAAACGCAGTATTCAAGGATCTCAGCCAGGGCAAGAAATACTATCTTAAGGAAGAAACTGCTGCAGGCTATAAGCTCGACAAGGTAATGGTCGGCAACAAGGCAGTAAGCCCTGAGACAACAGGAGACTTCAAGGGTTACTATGAGATCGAGATCCCTACAGACGGATCCAATGTGACAGTAACTGTATCCAACATCCTGCTTGAGGCTAAGGTCAAGATCTTCAAGTACGACGGAGAGACCGGCACGGGCCTGACCGGCGCATCGTTTGAGGTGCTCAAGTCAGACGGGAAGACAGTAGTCACAAAGGCCAGCATCACAGACAACGGAGACGGAAGCTACACGGCAGTCATTCCTCTTGAAGGTACGACGGCAGCTAACTTCTATATCCGTGAGACCAAGTCACCGGATGGCGGATACACTATTGATGAAAACAACAAAGACATCCTGGTAAGAGATCTTACACCTGGAGCTTACAAGGAATACAAATTCAACGGTACTGAAGCAACGGACAATGAGCTCGTTCTTCCGAACTTCAAGGGAATAGATGTAACTGTCCTCAAGTACGGCGGACTCCCGGACAATACAGGTGTCGATCCGCTCGCCGGCGCTAAGTTCCAGATGTACTTCAGCACAGACGGAGGCAATAACTGGAGCACATGGCATCCGGCAGAAACTACCGGATCAGACGGCAAGGCTACATTCCAAATCCTCAAGGGATACGACTATGCTGTTGCTGAGATCAATGATGTCAAGGGCTACGTAGGAATCTACGGAGTATATAAAAATAATACCAAGCTTGAAACCAAGACATCATCAGACGGCAGGACACTGTATGTACTCGGAAAAGATTTCGACAATGGACAGACTTATGAGTTCAAGGCATATAACATTCCGTATCTGAAACTCATAGTAGAGAAGGAAGACTTAAGCAATACAGTTGAAGACCCTAATGTTGACTTCCATGTATATGAAGTACCGGACGGCACTCCGACAACTCTGACGGATGAGCAGATCAGTGATCTCGCAGCTGCATCGAAGGTATTCATCGAGGATAAGACTAAGGATTCAACATACACCAATGAGCAGTTCATCAGGCCTGGCAAGACATATCTTGCAGTAGAAGACCACGCTTTCGACACCAAGGGCGAGTTCGATGACTACAGCATCATCAGGGACGATTCCCGCGTCGTCAGCTATGAGGTTTTCTCAGTGCCTGAGAAGAACTACGAGGAAGAATACAGTGTATTGTTCAAGAACAACAAAGGCGATGCTACCATTGACCTGGAGAAGACAGTCGATAAGGAAAAAGTCGACAGCCTTACAGTCAAGGATGCTGAGCTTACATACACACTTAAGCCTGAATCGACTAACGGCTATGCTCTGGATGCTTATAAGCTCAGAGACACCGGCCTGACACCGGATCCGTCTGATGCTACTCTGGCAGATGAGTGGTATAACATTACTGAGGTCATCGTCGGACAGGGACAGATGGATAATTACCTCAGGGGAGCTAAGACGGATAAGGATTACCATATATATGCTGCCGTCACATTTGTAGGTTTTGACGGCAAGGAGTACAAGCAGGAGCCTGTCAATGTATCTCAGGGAAATATCACTGTAGTCCCGTCCGGAACATCCGGAAAGAACATCAAGTCGTTCTATGTAGAGTACAGCTCGCCTGATCTGCTGACAGACACAGGCTATGCTCTCGGACAGAACTTCTCTGCAGGAGAGACAGTTGTAAAGGCAACAGTATTCAAGCAGGAAAAGCCGGATCAGGGCGTCATCACCTCGGTCAAGAAGATCAGAAATGATGCGGATGTTCAGCTGACCTACACACCTTGGTCATCGACCGGAGAGAAGGAGAAAGAACCTGTAACGATCGACGCTGATGACTTTGCTGAAACTACCGTCGACGGAGCTAAGGCTCCTAAGATCGCGTTCAGCAAGGATGGTCCGGATCCGGATGCTCCGGTAGAATTAGGCTCAGAGCTGACATATAAGCTCACTGTGACTAATGTGTCTGAAGAGGAGCTTGACTTTACAGACCCGATCATCGTTGACCTCCTGCCTCGAGGCCTGGCAGTCGATCAGGAGTCCGCATTCGTCAAGGTAGCATCCAAACCGGATAATATCGCTGCTGATCCTGTCGTAACCACAGGCTATGCCGGAGAGAGCCAGTATGTGAATATAGCATTCACAGGTACGGTCGCTAAGGGCGAGTCGATCGAGGTTGAACTGACTGCAACAGCCACCAATGCTGTAACCAATTACGGCAACACGATGAGAAACTTCGCGTTCACGACCAGTAAGGAGGTCGGTGTCGCTACAAGTGAAAATGTGACCGGCGCTGTCATCAAGGATGATGACGGAATGTGGGCAAGTGAACTTGTATCACTTGCTACAGGAATCAGCTGTGACAAAGACAGAGCTGAAGCACTCAAGGCTGCGCTCGGTAAACAGGGTACATACGGTTACCTGGGAGACTGGCATGAGAACTTCTGGGTAACAGACAATGAGCTGGTCTGCGTAAAATCAGAGTACGGCCCATCAGATGGAGGCGTATATCGTACAGATAAGGTCGCTGTCCTCGTCAATGATGAGAATGATGTAAGTCAGAGGACGATGCACTACAGGCTCACTATCAACAATGAGTCAGCCAGCAAGCGCACCAACCTGGCCGTCATGGATATCCTGCCGGTCGTAGGCGACAACCGTATCAACAATACACCAAGAGGCTCCAACTGGGATCTGTACTTCGATCAGATGGGCTCTGTGACTGTGAACGGCAAGAGCTGCAAAGATAACGATTACACCGTATACTACTATGACGACGATGCAACGCAATTCAGTGCAGACGACATTACAGATATCATCACAGAAGCCAAGGACGGCTGCCCTTCAGGATGGAGCACATCAAAGCCTGATAAGCCTACTGCATTTATCGTAGCGTTCAACTATGACAAGACAGATGCTACAGAGGTATCGGATGGCAAGACCGTTGTCCTTGAAGGAATGAAGACGGTTCAGATCGAATACACTGCAGTGACAGACTATCGTGAGGCAGAGCCTCTGGCTGAGATCGTATTCACGAATGCGGCCAACGACTTCAACTTCGGCTTCAGCACATTCGCGCCTCCTAGCACGGCAGATAAGGCTAAACCAAATGATCCTCTTGGCAGTAATGTCGTAGAAGTCACCATCGCACCGCCTAAGGTCAAGGTAGGCGGCGATGTCTGGATCGATGCTGATGACATGGAGTGCAGGACGACGGAGATCAGAGCTGGTATCTTGGATTTGATATAGTAAAACAGCTGATCAGGGATCTGGATGTTGATCTCTCGACCTCCAACCTCAGGAACTTCGGCGTTGTCGAAGAAACTGCCGGAACTATCAATGAGACCGGATCTGATGCTAAGAACTATGGTATCGCTCACTTCGAGTTTGACAATCTTACTTCAGCCAAGCTCAGAAACAAGAGCACTGATTACCTGAACTGGAATGACGGAAGTGCTGCTAAGCTGATCGGAAAGAATCCGTACACATATCATATGAACATGTCCTACAAGGGCAATACGTTCCTCAAGACTATAAACACTATAGATCCGAGAGGATCGTGGATACCTGGACAGATACCTGAGGCTGATCAGAAGGACGATAACTTCAATACCCTCTTAGGCGGATACCGTACTGAGCAGTTCTTCCTGCATCAGACAACTGATCCGAACTGGGATATGACCAAGGACATCGGATTCGACCTCCACAGGAGTCTTGAACTGACTAAGACAAGCCGTGCTGACGGCGAACCTGTTGAAGGGGCTGAGTTCACGATCTACGGACCGTTTGAGCATGATACCGGCGCTAAGCAGGAACTTGATGATGCACACAAAGTCGCTTCTGTTACCACAGATAAAGATGGTAAAGCTTCCGAAGAGGATCTGCTCTTCTTCAAGGAATATGTGATCGTAGAGACCAAGGCTGCCAAGGGCTTCGGCATCGAAGGCGCAATAGCTGAAGGCGCAAATATCACAAAGCTTGATGAAGGCAAGTGGCTCCTCAATGTACCGGGCAAGTCTTCGGTATCACAGGAAGAAAAGGTAACGGTTCGCGATCCGGAGAATATCGAAGTTGAAGTCGAGAAAATCTGGAATGACGACGACGATGCATATGCATCAAGACCTGGCTCCATCAAAGTAATGCTCTACACTGATGAGAAATGCACGGAAGAGGCAAAGGACGCTGACGGAAAGACTGTTGAAAGCAAGACCCTCAGCGCTGCAAACGGCTGGAAGGACAAGTGGACTGATCTGCCTAGATACAAGGTAAAAAAGAGCCTCCTTGGTGAGGAAACAGAGACAGAGATAACATATTATGTCAAAGAGACCGATTCAGAGGGCAAAGATCTTCACGGATACGAGGTAAGCATCACCCCATCCAGGGATGAGACCACAGGCAATCAGACCCTTAAGATTACCAACACGCCGATATCCACAGACCTTGAAGTCAGGAAGACCTGGGTCGACACTGACGATGCTGCATCACCGGTAACTGCAGTATCATTCCGCGTCGAGCAGTCAGCTGACGGAGAGAAATGGACACCTGTAAAGGCACACGGCAAGGATATCATCCTGACGATCGAGAGAAAGAAGGGTGAGAAGCTGGGTACTGCAGAAATCGACGGCCTGCCGGCATACGATGCGGATGATAATCCGCTGACATACCGAGCAGTTGAGATCTCGATCACTGTTGCCGGAAAGACTCTGGAGGTTGCTGACGGCAAGGTCGGCTGCTACGAAGTGAGTGAGAAACACACTCCGGGAACAGATGCATCAGCTGAAAAGGCAACTGCGACTGACCTGTCAGAGATCACCAATACAATGATCCCGACTGAGTTCAGTGTTGAGAAAACGTTCTCTGATGACAAGTACAGACTCAGCAGTGACATCACCTCGATCAAGGTAATGCTTCAGAGAAAGTCCGGATCCGGAAGCTGGACCGATGTACAGGATTACGATCTGAAGATGTACGCGGGATGGAAGCACACCTGGACAGGTCTTCCTAAGCTCGATCCGGAAGGAAAGCCTTATGAATACCGTGCAGTTGAGGTAAGCTATACCACAAATAAGGGCAGAACCGTTGAAGTAAAATACAGCGATGCTGAAAAGACTGCCGGAACCGTCGGCCCGTTCGGTTACACATCCAGGGTTGCCGGAACAGCAGACGTCGGTTACACAAGCTATCTTACAAACACACCGCTTGTCGGATCGCTCAGAGTGAATAAAGAGTGGAAGAATGTCAGCAGGACAAAGACACCTGAATCACTGACCATAACTCTTAAGGCGTTTGCTGACGGCAAAGAGATCCGGATAAGCGGAATGGAGAGATCCGTAACGCTCAGTAAAGACAACAACTGGACCGATAATACTACCTGGTCCGGACTGCCTGTCTATGACGTTAACGGCAACCGCATCGTCTACAGTCTGTCTGAATCCGGAAAGGCTGATTATAAGGCCGAATACAGTATCGTTCAGGACGGAAAAACAGAAGAAGGAGATGGCGGATCACTCAATGTAAAGATCAATGCGGGAAGTGAAGTTGATGCAACCTTCATCAACACATATGAGGGACCGGTCAAGACCGGAGACTCAACGCATCTGCCACTGTATGCGGCACTTCTGACATTAGCTGCTGCAGAACTTCTGCTTCTCATTTTCAGAAAGAGACGCAGCATGTAACGGACGCCGTGGAATAAGCTGACGGTCATTAAATGAAAGTACGGGGGAATCAGAAATGGTTCCTCCGTTTTTCTTTCCGGGTGCTTGAAAAAAAGAAACTATATGTTATACTATGCTGGTCGCCCGCCTGACAGCCGGGCCGGAGACAATCAACGTCAACATTGAGGAGTCATAAAGGCTCCTCTTATTCTTTGCGCTTATACGTGTTCTTTTTTTGCATATATAACAGGTTATATGATGTACTGATTATTGAATTATTCAGAGAGAGGAAATTATGGAACTTAAAGTAACGAGAAAGGCAGTATTTGAACTCGTACAGATGATTGTCGGGAATGCGATATGTGCGTTCTCGATGGCATGCTTTGCTCTTCCGTACAACATGGTAGTAAGCGGAGTCAGCGGTATAGCGAGAATGCTGAAGGAGAGCATGGGCATCAGCATAACGGTTTCCGTCGCCGTGATCAACATAGCATTTTTCATTATCGGAGCGCTGGTACTTGGCAAAAAGTTTGCGGCTTCTACAGCGATCGGAACATTTGCATATCCTTTTTTTCTCGGCGTATTCCAGCACATTGAAGTGCTGCAGCACCTCGTCGATGATCCGCTTCTTGCGGCGATATGCGCCGGAGTACTCGATGGTGTGGGGCTCGGACTTGTAATAAGGATAGGCGGATCGACGGGCGGTATAGACATCCCGGCGATCATTCTAAACCGTGTATTCGGCTGGAAGACCGGAACTGTCATGTCCGCCTTTGACATAATGATCTTCCTTATCCAGATTCCTGTCACGAATACGAACGGTATTATCCTGGGCATTCTCTATGCTCTGATATACAGCGTTGTCATGAACAGGATGATAGTGATGGAACAGGGAGGCGTGCAGCTCATGATATGGACGGATAAGCTGCCTGCGGTAAATGAGAAGCTCCTGAGTATGGATATGGGTACGACTCTTCTGAAGGCGAGAGGAGGCTACATGAGGGAGGACAAGGAAGTCATTTACTGTGCTGCCAGCAACCGTAACCTCAACAGGATAAAGAGGGCGGTTCTCAATATTGATCCAAAGGCTTTCATCACCATCACAAGCATGAGTGAGATCAACGGAAACGGGTTCACCTGGGTGTTCGGTGAAGAGACTTATGAGCCTGCTATGAAGGACAGGGTAGACGGACACGAACTGAGTCTTCTTGAATAGACATAATACCTGTTATTTGTTATCTATGGACAAATAATCACAAAGTATACAAGTATATCTTGTGATTTGATACATAAAAATCCAAAAAAATCCCGAAATAGTGAATTAATTGGCAAACATGGGTTGAATCTTCATGTGACCGGGGCTACGATACTAAGGTCGTCTGCATAAGCAGGCGGCCTTTATCACTTAAATCAGCATTTATAACAGGAGCAGATAAGAGATGAGCAGGTTATTAGAGGACAGAAAATTACTTTCGGAAGTTGTACAGATGATCGCAGGCAACATCATCTGCGCATTTGCGCTCGGATGTTTTGCACTGCCGTTCGGAATGGTTGTAAGCGGCATGAGCGGTATAGGAAGAATGGTCAACTACTATACAGGGATCAGTGTATCTCTCGTAGTCGGAGCGTGCAACCTGGTGCTGTTTATCATCGGCTGGATAATGCTCGGGCACAAGTTCGCTGCATCAGTCGCTATCGGAACATTCGTATATCCTACTTTTCTCGGAATCTTTCAGAGCATAGAGCCGCTCCAGCATCTTGTTGATGATCCGCTCCTTGCAGCGATCTGTGCAGGTGTCCTGAACGGGATAGGACTTGGCCTGGTCATCAGAGTCGGAGGTTCAACAGGCGGAACTGATATCCCGCCGATCATCCTGAACCGCAAGTTAGGCTGGAAGGTAGCACCGATGCTGTACGCCCTGGATGTCGCGGTATTCATACTTCAGATACCTGTAACAGATACCAACGGTGTCATCCTCGGTATACTTTACGCACTTATCTACAGCGTTGTAATGAACAAGCTGATCGTCATGGAGCAGGGCGGTGTACAGCTGATGATCTGGACGGAGAAAGTATCCGAGGTAAATGAGAAACTGCTGAGCATGAGATTCGGCACGACACTTCTCAAAGGTGTCGGCGGATACATGCATGATGAGAAGGAAGTCATCTACTGCGCAGCAAGCAACCGTAACCTCAACAGGATAAAAAGGGCAGTACTGGCAATCGACAACAAAGCGTTCATCACTATCACCAATATGAGCGAGATCAACGGCAACGGTTTTACATGGTATTTCCGCAATGAGGAGTATGATCCGGCTGTCAAGAACAGACATGAGAACCATGAGGAGGCAGAGGCATCGATTTCGGCGTAATCCAGCTAAACAAACAAATAAGGAATCAGCAACATGGGAAAGATTTGTACACATGCACCAATTCCGTAAGCGTCTTTGTTGATGTAAACAAATAATTGAATTGCGGTCAAAAAACTTAAAAAAGGTGTGTACAATGTGATGAATTTGTGATAAAGTATTCACGTTTTGAGAACGCTATTTATACTGCGGTCTATAATAGTTTTACAATATTACATGGGTGGGGCCTTTTGAAAGTACACGTCAAATTAAAAGATTCAGATTATCTGAAATTCAGTGAATATCAGCTGACTCACAGCAAGCAGGGCAAAAGGACGATTCTTCTTCAGAGAATAACTCTTCCGCTTATATCTGCAGCCATGATCATCGGTTTCATTGCTTTTCATGCAAGCACCAAAGCGCTGATAATCGAAATCATTACTCTGACGATCGCTTCGGTCATATGGGTGATCGGAGTACCGGAGATGCTCAAGAGCAACATCCGCAGAGACTTCTATAAGAAAAAGAAGAGCGGAAGACTTCCGTATAATGAAGCCTCTGTACTGGACTTCGGTGAAGACGGGATCACTGAGATCAGCGGGAGCTATTCAGAAGTCACTCCTTACAGCAGTATCAATACACTGGCAAAGTCCAATGACCGGCTGTATGTATTTACAGACGGAGATAAAGGTTTCGTTATTCCGTTCAATGATGCAGCAAAGAACGGACGCAAAGTGGCCAGGCTGCTTTCGGAAAAAACAGGTCTTACCGTAGAGGAATAATCTGCGTCCAGTCAGATATTTATACATACATAACGTATGTCTAGATATATTTTTTAAAAATCTATATGGAGGAAGTAAAATGTTAGAACAACTCAAAAAGTTCCCATTTGGCTTCATCGTATGCTGCCTCACATTCACATTTGAGAGACTTGCATACTATGGTGGTAAGTGGGGAATCGCTGTATTCGTTGTACTTGAAGCTGCCAACGGCGGACTCGGACTGACAACTGAGCAGGGTGCTATGTTCTCATCACAGTTCGTAGCATGGACTTATATCACTCCTATCATCGGCGGATTCATCGCTGACAGATGGGTTGCTCCGAGACTGCTTGTACCTGTGGGTGAACTCCTGATGGCTGCTGGATGGTTTGCTATTTCCAGAGCAAACGGAGCAGGCGGCGTATGGCTGTCTATCATCCTGCTTGCTGTAGGTACAGGTTTCTTCAAGGGAAATGTTTCCGGAATCAACGGAAGACAGTTCGATAACGATAAGGACACACTTACAACAGCATTCTCGATCCAGTACATGTTCGTTAACATCGGATCATTCGTAGGAACAACATTCCTCGCACTGATCGGAACACAGGGTGCCGGATTCAGAGCTATGTTCCTTGCATGCGCTGCATTCATGGTACTTGATGCTGTATGGTGGCTCTTCGGAATGAGATACCTCGGAGACGCTGGTAAGAAGCCGTTCCTCATCGATAACAGAAATGAGAACGTTGAAGCTGCAGACGTTGAAAAGGACAAGAGACCTCTGACAAAGCTCGAGAAGAACAGAGTCGTTGCTATCCTGATCCTGACATTCCTTTCAGGACTGTTCTGGCTGTTCTGGTACCTGCTGTACATGCCTGTATACTATGAATTCGGTCCTGCATCACAAGGTGGTATGGGATGGGCTAACTGGAACCTCGGTGCAAACTTCGAGATGCCTACAGCATGGTTCGACTCAATGAACGGACTGCTCTGCATCATCCTCGCACCTACAATGGCTACAGTTTGGAACAACCTCAGCAAGAAGGGCAAGGACCCTTCAATGATGACCAAGACAGCTCTTGGTATCATGCTCCTCGGACTCGGAGTTGCTATGATGGTAGTAGGCGCTGGAATCTACAACGGCACAGGCAAGCCTGTAGGCGTATGGATCATCATCCTCACAGCTATCCTGATGTCTGTTGGTGAGATGCTGTTCTCGCCACTCGGAAACTCATTCATCAGTGAGTATGCACCTAAGAAGTATCTCGGTACACTCCTCGGAGCTTGGCCGTTCATCATCTTCTTCGCAGGACTTGCATACGGACCTCTGTACAATGCAATGAGAGTTAACTTCTCAAGATCATTCCTGATCGCTGCAATCATTGTATTCGCATCCGGCGCACTGATGATCTTCTTCAAGAACAAGTTCGAAGCTATGGTCAATGGTACTGAAGAGCAGAGAGCTGAGCTTGAAGCACTGGAGAACTAATAATAATACACAAAATGTTGTATAATATAACCTGCCGTGTAATGCGGCAGGTTATTGCTTAAAAGCGATAATTATAATTCGGATGCACCCGCATAACACTATCCTGTGCCGTACGCACAGAAAGGGAGAATCAAATGTTTGGAAAGAAAACAGCAGTAATATATTTTTCGCGTTCCGGAGTTACCAGGAGCCTGGTCGAAAAGTTTCCGCTCGAGGAAGGTGACAGAACGATAGAACTGATCCCGTCCGATCCGTATCCGAAGTCATACTTCAAGACTCTGGCCAGAGCAAAAGTAGAGATAGAAGGCAACGCGGATGTAGGCCTTGAGAACGGAAAGCAGGACCTCGGGCTGTATAACAGGATCCTTATAGGATTTCCGATCTGGTTCTGGACATGCCCTAAGATCATAAAGTCTTTTCTGACTGAAAACGATCTCAGAGGCATGACTATATATCCTTTCTGTACCAGCGGAGGCATTGACATCACCGAGGCGGTAGATGAGATCAAAAGAAATGCTGACGGCGCGACAGTAAAAAAGGGAATGAGATTCAGAAAGTATTCTGAAGAAGCCCTCAAAAAATGGCTGGAACAGTAAGGAATAATACTGACGCCGGACATATGCATCCGGAAATGCAGTTTGAAGGAGATCATAAAAATGAAAAAGGAAATCGTTGAGCTTAGACAGCTGATGGCTGAAAAAGGCATCGATGCCTACTATGTACCATCAGGAGACTTTCACAGCTCAGAATATGTAAATGACTATTTTAAAGCACGTGCTTTCATGACCAACCTTACAGGTGAGTCCGGTGAGCTGATCGTCACTCAGGACGGGGCATGGGTATGGACAGACGGAAGGTACTTCCTCCAGGCTGAAGAGCAGCTGGCAGGCACAGAGATAGAGCTCATGAGAATGGCAGAGCCGGGAGTTCCTACTGTAGAGGAATTCATGACAGAACTCGTCAGAAAGCACAACGGGACACAGGCTGACAGGAAGTTCGTTCTCGGATTCGACGGAAGAGTCGTACCGGGAAGCTTTGATGCAACAGCAAAGGATATCTTCGGAGGATTTGATAACGTTGTAATAAAGTGGGATGAGGATCTTGTAGATACAGTATGGAAGGACAGACCTGAGCTGAAGCCTACTGAGATCTATGAACTGCCTCTGACATCCGCAGGTATCAGCGCAGAGGATAAGATCGCTGCTGTAAGAGCAGAGATGAAGAAGGAAGGTACAGATTATCTTCTTATCACAGACCTGATGGAGTCCGCATGGCTCTTCAATCTGCGTGCTGCAGATATCCTGTACACACCTGTATTCTTCGCTTATACTATCCTCACTCAGGACAGTGTAAGGCTCTATGTCATGGACGGAGCTCTGAAGAACGGTCTCCCGCAGCATCTGGACTTTGTAGATGTCCGTGACTATAACGACATCTATAAGGATGTAGCAGCTCTCCCTGCAGACAAGACCCTCTGGCTTGATTCAGGTTCAGTCAACTATGCACTTTATCTCAGCATCCCTGAAGGAATGAAGCTGCATGATGCTCTTACACCTGTAGCTCTCATGAAGGTCATCAAGAACGAGACTGAGATCGCAAGCTCAAGAAAAGCTCACATAAAGGACGGTGTTGCCGTAACAAAGCTGATCAAGTGGCTCAAGGATACCGTTGACAAGGAGACTCTGACAGAGATCGGCGTAGCTGACAAGCTCAAAGCGTTCAGATTCGAGCAGGAAGGCTGCTTCGACCTGTCGTTCGCAACGATCTCCGGATACGGTCCTCACGGAGCTATAATCCACTATGAGCCGACACCTGAGACAGATATCGAAGTGGAACCTGAAGGATTCCTGCTTCTTGACTCCGGTGCACAGTTCACAGACGGAACCACAGATATCACAAGAACGGTCGCTGTTGGCCCACTGACACAGGAGATGATCGATGACTACACATATGTACTGAAGTCACACATCGATGTATCGCTGTGCAAGATCACTCCGGATATGACCGGTGTGGATTTTGACGCGGTTGCAAGAAAGCCGCTCAGAGAGGTCGGCCTTGACTTCAAGCATGGCCTTTCCCATGGCGTAGGTCATGTACTCGGAGTCCATGAAGGACCGAACATTCTCAGAAGAGTGCCTACACCGATCGAGATCAAGGCAGGCATGATCATGTCCAATGAGCCGGGCGTATATATCGACGGTAAATTCGGCGTCAGGATCGAGAACCTCATTCTCTTCAAGGATGATGGAGAAGGCCACGTCGTTAACGAGCCTCTGACATGTGTTCCTTACGAGCGCTGCGCGATCAACGTATCGCTCCTGTCAGATGAAGAGCTCGAATGGCTCAACAACTACAGCAAGTGGGTAAGAGATACACTCGTTCCGCTTCTGGATGACGAGACTGCAGAGTTCGTAAAGGAAGAGACAGAGCCTTTCACAAGATAATTCTGTAACGGTTTATCGGTAAACTTATACTGAACGATGCCCCGGATCCGCATAAACACGCGGAACCGGGGTATTTTGTTGGTGAATATGACAGATCATTGTGCTATAATTAAACGGTTATTATTCAGAAACAAGGAGATAACGCAAAATGTCTTTCAGATATTACTACGCCGACAGAGTACGTGAGAAAATGCCGGAGTACAGAGGCACTGATGAGGAGCTTCAGGATGCTATCGATGACCTGAGCCTTCTGTACCAGTCTGCTATAAGAGAGGTGGAGACCAAGCTCCAGATACTCTCCGATGATTTTGACAAAAAGCATTCCTACATGCCGATACATCATGTCCATTCCAGACTCAAGACGATCGAGAGCATTATGGAGAAGGCTGTGAGATACGGCATAGAG
>Ga0256404_1005171_pt1 | contig 23504 bp, 22 predicted proteins | sample RumenRJG_01DNA_FD_185990 | JGI IMG/M metagenome (GOLD analysis project Ga0256404, IMG submission 185990) | Bovine rumen microbial communities from Lethbridge, Alberta, Canada - RJG_01 | ecosystem: Host-associated > Mammals > Digestive system > Stomach > Rumen | place: Canada: Alberta | collected... | reverse complement strand
CCTTCGGATAAAGGTCAAAGCATAGAAACCTATGTCCTCACTATGGAATCACGTGCTATCTCACAATAGAAAAGCGGAAATATTCCTTGAACTCCGTGTCCACTCTACGGGGTACAGTTTACAGAAAAATGGCGGATAAAAAGACCGAAAGCCGGGATTTTATCCGCTGCGACGTTTATTTCCGTCCGGAACCGCCGTCGCCATGGCGTTTATTTACGGATCCTCAGCAGCTGCGACTTCTATTTTCGGATCCCCAGCAGCCTTTCGGCTTTTTCTACCTGCTGATCCGTAGGAACCGGAACACCGTCCAGGGAATAAGAAAGTCCCAAAGCCTGCCATTTGGTTATCCCCAGCGTGTGATAGGGAAGGACCTCCACCCGGTCGACTGTCTGTAAGGAATCGATAAACTGGCGGGTGCGGACCAGGTCGTCCTCGTCGTCTGTAAGGCCGGGCACCAGGACGCGGCGGATCCACATGAGCTTTCCGTGGTCGGAAAGATAGGAGGCCATAGCCAGGATCGACTGGTTGGACCAGCCGGTCAGGGCCTTGTGGCAGTCAGGATCGATTTCCTTCAGGTCCAGCATAAACAGATCGGTCACGGCCATCAGCCGGTCAAATTTTTCCATAAAAGCCGGATCGTCCGGAGCAAAGGGCTGTCCTGCCGTATCTAACGTGGTATGGATGCCCTTGCTGTGAGCCTGCTGGAAGATGGAAGTGACGAAAGGCATCTGCAGCAGCGGTTCTCCGCCGCTGATGGTGATGCCTCCGTTATTTTTCCAGTAGTTATGATAACGATAGGCCCGTTTGAAGAGGGCTTCGGCTGTCCATAAGGTGAAGGTGCATTTAGCCAGCCTGCCTTGAGTTTTTTCTCCGACGGCGGTCAAGGACCCGGACTGGGTGATGCTGTCCGGGTCGACAGGGGACGAGGCCACGGGAAGCGCATCGACATGATCAAGCGAAGGGATCATCCAGGTCTCGGGGTTGTGGCAGTAACGGCAGCGCATACGGCAGCCCTGAAGAAAGATGACAAAACGAACGCCGGGGCCGTCCACCAGCCCGAAGGATTCGAGCGAGTGGACAGCTCCGACGACAGAAGTTTTTTGATTCATATTTTCCTTATAAAACGGCGTGGCAGGTGCGGGCGATCACGTCCAGCTGCTGTTCGCGGGTCAGATCGATAAATTTAACAGCGTAACCGGAAACGCGGATGGTGAAGTTGGCGTACTCTTCTTTTTCCGGATGTTCCATAGCGTCGTAGAGCTTTTCTTTACCGAATACGTTGACATTAAGGTGATGAGCGCTTTGATCGAAATAACCGTCCAGGACCTGGACCAGATTGTTGACGCGTTCGTCTTCAGTATGGCCAAGAGCATCGGGGTTGATGGTCTGCGTGTTGGAAATGCCGTCCAGGGCCCATTCGTAAGGCAGTTTGGCGGTGGAGTTTAAAGAAGCCAGAAGACCGTTCTTTTCAGCACCGTAGCTGGGGTTGGCTCCGGGGGACAAAGGTGCTCCTGCCCGGCGGCCGTCAGGCATATTGCCGGTTGCTTTTCCGTATACGACGTTGGACGTAATGGTCAGGATCGAAGTCGTAGGCTCGGAATTACGATAGGTGTGATGCCTGCGGATCTTGGTGATGAAGGTATGCAGCAGTTCAACAGCGATATCGTCTGCCCGGTCGTCGTCGTTGCCGTAGCGGGGGAAGTCGCCCTCGGTCTGGTAATCAACGGCAAGACCTCTTTCGTCGCGGATGACTTTGACCTTGGCGTACTTGATGGCGCTCAGGGAATCGACTACATGAGAGAACCCGGCGATACCGGTCGCGAAGGTGCGGCGTACGTTGGTATCGATCAGAGCCATCTCAGCAGCTTCATAGTAATATTTGTCGTGCATGTACTGGATCAGGTTCAGGGTGTTGACATACAGGCCTGCCAGCCAGTCCATCATACGGTCATATTTGGCAATGACTTCATCGTAATCCAGGTATTCGGAAGTGATGGGACGGTATTCGGGTCCTACCTGCTCGCCGGTACGGGCATCGACTCCGCCGTTGATGGCATACAGAAGGCATTTTGCCAGGTTGGCGCGGGCCCCGAAGAACTGCATCTCTTTACCGGTCTGGGTAGCGGAAACACAGCAGCAGATGGAGTAGTCATCACCCCAGATAGGACGCATGACATCATCGTTTTCATACTGGATGGAGCTTGTATTGATGGAGATCTTGGCTGCGTAGTCACGGAAAGCCTGAGGCAGCGAAGAAGAAAACAGGACCGTCAGGTTAGGTTCGGGAGAAGGTCCCATGTTTTCAAGGGTATGCAGGAAACGGAAATCATTTTTGGTGACCATGCTGCGGCCGTCGGTGCCCTTGCCGGCTACCTCCAGGGTCGCCCAGACGGGGTCTCCGGAGAAGAGCTGCTGGTAAGAAGGAATGCGGGCAAACTTGACCATTCTGAGTTTCATGCACAGATGATCGATCAGTTCCTGAGCTTCGCTTTCGGTAAGAGTACCTTTGTCCAGATCGCGCTGGATATAAATATCCAGGAAGGTGGAGATACGTCCGATGCTCATAGCCGCGCCGTTTTGGGTCTTGATGGCGGCCAGATAGCCGAAGTAGAGCCACTGGACCGCTTCTTTAGCGTTTTTAGCCGGTTTGGAAATATCGAAACCGTAAGAAGCTGCCATGACCTTCATCTGCTTCAGAGCCCGGATCTGCATGGAAATCTCTTCGCGAAGGCGGATGACATCGTCTGTCATGGTGCCGTCGCCGCAGTTTGCAAAATCTTTCTGCTTTTCAGCAATCAGGTTGTCGATACCGTACAGGGCTACCCGGCGGTAGTCGCCCACGATACGGCCGCGGCCGTAGGTATCCGGCAGACCGGTGATGATCTTGTTATGGCGAGCCTTTTTCATCTCGGGAGTGTAAGCGTCGAATACACCATCGTTATGAGTGCGGCCGTATTCGGTGAAGATCTTATGAAGTTCCGGCGAAGGAGTATAACCATTGGTAGTGCAGGCTTCCTCGGCCATACGGATACCGCCGAAAGGCATGAAGGCTCGTTTTAGCGGCTTATCGGTCTGAAGGCCGACGACCTTTTCCAGATCCTTTAATGTGTCGTCGATATATCCCGGTTTATGGGAAGTGATCGTGGAAACGATGTCGGTGTCCATATCAAGGACGCCGCCCTTGGCTCTTTCTTCCTTCTGCAGCTGCTGAAGACGGCCCCAGAGTTTATCGGTAGCCTCGGTCGGGCCGGCCAGGAAGGAAGCATCCCCGTCATAAGGTTTGTAGTTTTTCTGGATAAAGTCTCTTACGTTGATTTCCTCTTTCCAGAGGCGTCCTTCGAAACCGCTCCAATCGTCAGATGAAAACATATCATGAATCCTTTCTTGTGAGAAAGTTATTGCCGGAAGCATCGCTCGTGCACAATACACAAAATACGGTGCTCTTGACAAAGAAATAACGTTAAATTACAGACCGAAACCACAACATATTGTGTTCATTAAAGAAATATAACCACAAGATATTGCGGTCGTATTCTATCATAGGATAGTAAACGGCGCAATCTTTTTTTACATCGGATCTATATAAAAATCTGATGGAAACATAAGAAAAATTATTTAAATTACCCGTTCCCGGCATGACCGCGCCGAATAAAAAGTCATCCCTTCGCTTCTTCTGCTCCGCGGTCAAGACCATCGTGAGCCTGACGGACGATCTGAGCGATCATCCCGTCCGAAAGCGCGATGCCGTCCTGCGGGCTTTTCGAGAGCCAGATCAGATATTCTATGTTGCCTTCCGGGCCCTTGATCGGAGAATAGGTCAGTCCCCGCACCGTAAGGCCGGATGCCTGCGCCAAGTCCCGGATCTTCCGAATAACTTCCTCATGGACGCTGTGGCTGCGGACGACCCCTTTTTTGCCCACCTTATCACGGCCTGCTTCAAACTGCGGCTTGATCAGTGCGACCATCTCTCCCTTATCGGAAAGGACGGAAACGGCCGGCCCGAGGACCATTGTCAGCGAAATGAAAGAAACATCGACGGAGGCAAAGTCCGGCCGGTCCGGAAGATCCTTCGGAGTCAGATAACGGACATTGAAGCCTTCCATGTAGACGACACGCCTGTCATTCCTCAGTTTTTGGTCCAGCTGTCCGTGTCCCACATCGATCGAGTAGACTTTGGCAGCACCGTTTTGGAGCATGCAGTCGGTAAATCCTCCCGTGGAAGCACCGATGTCCATGCACACTTTGCCTCCCAGGCTGATGGGAAATGAGCTTAAGGCCTTTTCCAGTTTCAGGCCGCCTCTGGAAACATAGCGGAGGGTCTGTCCGCGCACCTCGATCTTCGAATCGATGTCGAACTTTGCTCCCGGCTTTTCTTCTTTCCGGCCGTTTACATAGACCTGGCCGGCAAGGATGCCTTCCTGTGCCTTCTGCCTCGACGGAAAGGATCCGTTTTTTACGAGCAGTACATCCAGTCTCTCCTTCAAGTTCCCTCTCCCTTATTTACCGCTGTACATGTAAATGAACCAGCAGTCTCCGGCGCCTTTCTGGTATTCGTCTGATTTTTGAACGCTGGTCAGGCTGTCATCGGTGACCTGAATGACCTTAAGGCTGGCAGTCTGCCCCTCATAAGCGGGCTGGGGGTCGATGTCCTTATAGAAAGTTTCCAGATCGGATTGTGACAGTTTGGTTTGCAGTATCAGACAGGCAAAAACACTGCCGTCCGTATTCTTTTTACATTCCTGGTCAAGAAGAATCGAATCCTGAGGGAGTTCGTGATCATATAAAGGGGCCTGAAAAGAGCTAAGCACCTGATCCGTTTTTTCATCAACGTTTTTTCCGATCGCAATACCGACCAGACAAGCTGCCAGTATGACGACTATAATGATCAATCCATAATATTTTTTGGCTCCCGTAGGAACTTCATCATTCTTATCATCCGGATTATGGATCAGGTTTTTTAAAAAATCAGCCATGGTAGTGTCTCCTGCTTATATACGGGCCACGCCTGTCCTGCGGGCAGCATCGGCAACAGCGGAAGAAACAGCCTTGCAGACACGTTCGTCAAAGACAGACGGGATGATATAGTCGCTAGTCAATTCCTGATCGGAAATGAGATCTGCCAGGGCCAGAGAAGCGGCCATTTTCATTTCGTCGTTGATCTGGCTTGCGCGTACGTCAAAAGCACCGCGGAAGATACCGGGGAAGGCCAGAACGTTGTTGATCTGGTTGGGAAAATCGCTGCGGCCGGTCGAAACGACAGCAGCACCTGCAGCCTTGGCCTGGTCCGGATAGATCTCCGGCTCGGGGTTGGCGCAGGCAAAAATGACAGCATCCTTATTCATAGAGCGGACCATATCCTGAGTCAGCGACTTGGGGGCGCTGACACCGATGAATACATCCGCCTTTTTGATCACATCTCCGAGTCTGCCTTGTTCTTTGGAAGGATTGGTGACTTTGGCCATTTCTTCTTTGATCGGATTCATATGTTCGGTCCGGCCGTCGTATATAGCACCGCCCCGGTCGCAGAGGATGACGGTTTTTACACCGTAGGAAAGCAGCAGGCGGCAGATAGCGATGGCGGCTGCCCCGGCGCCGTTGATGACGACTTTGATCTCTTCTTTTTTCTTTCCGACGATCTTCAGAGCATTGATCAGACCGGCCAGAGTAATGACCGCCGTGCCGTGCTGGTCATCGTGGAAGATGGGTATGTCGCATTTTTCTTTCAGTTTCTTTTCGATCTCAAAACAGCGGGGAGCGGAGATGTCTTCCAGATTGACACCGCCGAAAGAACCGGAGATCAGATAGATCGTGTTGACGATCTCATCGACATCATGACTTTTAATGCACAGAGGGAAGGCATCAACTCCGCCGAATTCCTTGAAAAGAACACATTTTCCTTCCATTACAGGCATGCCCGCCTCGGGGCCTATATCGCCCAGACCCAGCACAGCGCTTCCGTCTGTGGCAACCAGGACCGTATTCCAGCGGTTGGTGTAAAGATATGATTTACTGATATCCTTCTGGATCTCGAGACAGGGAGCGGCCACGCCGGGCGTATAAGCGATCGACAGATCATCCTTGGTTTTTACCGGTACTTTAGGAACGATGGTGATCTTGCCGCGATTCTCAGCATGGAGTTTCAAACTTCTTTCATAATAATCAGACATATTTATATTACCTTTCTATACGGATAGTTAATGATGGATCCGGCAAGGGCATGCCGGCCGCGCTTAGGTCATTATATCGCTCCGGCACCCGTTCGTAAAATAGAAAGATAATATGACGTGATCTATTTAGCCGATTTGGTACGGCTCTCTTTTTTGACTTTGTCCGGGCCGGCTCCCTTGACCACGGACATGCCGGCGCCGACCGTTTTCTGAAAATCGTAACGGGACACAAAGTCGATAAAGTCAGAGGTCCCGCTGTAGACAACTTTATTCCGCTTCCATATCAGTCCGATGGTGATGGGGATAGGAGGGTCAAGATCGATGCCTACCATTTCGGGGTCCGCGACGACGATATCCTTGAATAGGAAAGAACCGGTCGCATTGTCACGGGTGAACTCTTTGATCGTGTAGATCTGAGAGGAGCGCAGGACGACGTTGGGGGTGATCCCGGCTTTTTTGAAACGGTTGATGATCTCGTTGCCCTGATAGGAATCCTGACGCATCAGTATCAAAGGCAGATCTGCCAGCTGATCGATCGTAATGGATTCTTTACCGGCCAGCGGGCTATGGGCGGAGACAGCCAGTACCAGCCTGGTCTCAAGGAGGGGCCTTACGTGGAAACGGTTCTTCAGGGAATCGTCTGCGATGACGATCGCTACATCGATCAGATCTTCCAGCAGCATCTGGGCCGTCTGCACAGATCCGTACTCCTGGATATCCAGACTTATATCCGGATAGCTGCTGCGGAAAGCGCGGAAGAGGGGAGGGAAGATGAAGGAACCGATCATAGGGGGGATGCCGATCTTGATCGTCTTTTCCATGCCGCCGAAATTTTTCATCGTCCGTTCCAGTTCGTCTGCCTGGGACAAAAGTTCAGCTGCCCGCTGGTAGAAATACTCTCCCTCGCGGGTCAGGATCATGTGTTTGCTCTGGCGGTAAAAAAGGTTGACATGAAATTCCCTTTCCAGAGATTGTATGGCCGCTGTGACAGAGGGCTGAGCAACAAATAAGTTTTTGGCCGCCTGGGTAACGTTTTGGACTTTGGCGACTTCTGTAAAATAACGGAGCTGTATCAGTTTCATAAGGATTCTCCACTTAATTTGAACAAAAGCGGGAAATGATGGTTTTCTGTATTCTACCACAAAATATTAGGAAAAACATCTTGACAAAGGATGTGTTTGTCCCATATAATCGTACTTGCGTTTTGCGACGAGGATTTGGAGAGGTGTCCGAGTGGCTTAAGGAGCTGGCCTCGAAATCCAGTGTCTCCGTAAGGAGCCGTGGGTTCGAATCCCACCCTTTCCGTTACCAACAGATCTTGCGGCAGATACGATACCGTCTGAAATGCTTGGCAGTTGACCGACAATTTCACACCGACTACTTGATAGTAGGACACATGGAGATGTACCCAAGTGGCTGAAGGGGCTCCCCTGGAAAGGGAGTAGGCCGTTAATAGCGGCGCAAGAGTTCAAATCTCTTCATCTCCGCTTCTGAAAACGGCAAAGTTATATTTGCCGTTTTTTGTTTGCTGCGCGGCGGGGCATGTAAGGGAGAACGTCGGCTTTTTGTGAACAAATCATGAAGGAGCTGTTAAAAAACCTCGCAAGTTTTAGCATTTTTTGCTTGACGAACAAAAGGCCAATGTTTATAATTTGCTTAAAATTCAAGATAGATCGTAGAAATGCATAGATCGGGATGCGAAAGCTGACCTGGACGCGCAGAGAGTTGTCGGATGGTGTGAGACAGCGCGAAGGGTCGGATTTTTTATCACCCGTGAGCAGCGGTGCTGAACAAACAATGACGTTAAGTAAGTACCGCCGGGACTCCTCCGTTAAGTAAAGAGGCCGGTTGTCTGACCGGTGGATGAAGGGATAGTGGCTATGTTGTAAATCTGTTCCGGATTCCCTGCATGAGAGTGGTGCGAAGCTGATGAAAAGGCTCCGTCTCTAATGAGACGGAGCCTTTTACTATCTTTGATCGAATGAAAAGCAGTAAGGATCTTCACTTTGGTAAAAGGAGGCACGGATGGCTCTTACCTATAGACCTGAGCCGGACAAGATCTTAAGTCCCGATAAGGCACTGGAAATCATCCTGAAGAGCTACCGGGGCTACTACGACATTACCGAGAAGCCGGACAGCGGAGAACCCCTGTTGGGAGCTTTCTGCGAGTATCATCAGCGGGATGAAAAATACGTCCTGACCAGCAAGGCCAAGCTTTGGGAGACCAACGAACATGAGTACGCTTATGTTTATCTGGTAGATCGCTTGGATGAAGAGACCGCCGCAAGGCTGGTGGCAGATACGCTTGTACGTGCCAAGGCTTTGGTAAAGCCGGTCAAAAACCATATGGCTTCCTATGCCTGCTGTCTGGTGCTCTGCGGTTCGATGACACCTGAAGCAGCCCGTGTCATCAAAAAGAGCCGCTATCGAAAAAGTTTTAGATTTTCGTGGTACGGCTGGATGGAACTCCGTTCAGCTGCGATCCCGCTTTCGGGTGGACCGATTGTATCCAACCGGGTCGGCAGGGATACCGCGAAATTCTTATACCGGGTCTTTCAGCCCCGGAAAAAAACATTCTTCGGAAAGAAGGGAAATTAATGAACACAGTTGTACTTCTGCTGGTGGGCATTGCCATTCTTGCCTGTGGCTATCTGTTCTACGGCCGCTGGCTGGCAAAGACCTGGGGCGTCGGAGAAGGAGACCCGACCCCCGCACATACCATGGAAGACGGCCAGGACTACGTCCCGGCTAAACCCGCTGTCCTTATGGGACATCATTTTTCATCCATCGCCGGAGCCGGCCCCATCAACGGACCTATCCAGGCAGCCGTTTTCGGATGGGTACCGGTTGTACTTTGGGTACTGATCGGCGGCATCTTTATGGGCGGCGTTCACGATTTCGGCGCTCTGTTCGCATCGCTGCGCAATAACGGACAGTCTATCGGTGAGATCATCGAAAGCTCGATCGGAAAACGCGCCAAGACCCTGTTCCTTATCTTCGCATATCTGGTTCTGCTGCTGGTCGTTGCAGCCTTTGCGGCTATTGTAGCCAGCACTTTTCAGGCAACCTACACCGATGCCGGTGTCGTTGATAAGGTCGCAAGCTCTGCTAACGCTTCTACAGCGATGATTTCGCTGCTCTTCATCCTGCTGGCCGTCGTCTTCGGTTTTGCCGTTTGCCGCCGTCATGCAGGCGTCGGCGTTTCCACGATCATCGGCATCGTTGGTATCGTCGCTATTGTTATCCTTGGCCTCAACTGGCATCCGATCTACCTGTCCAACAAGACCTGGATGATCCTTCTGGGTGTTTATATCGCGGTCGCTTCGGTCACTCCTGTATGGATCCTGCTGCAGCCCCGTGATTATCTGAGCTCCTTCCTGCTTTACTTCATGATCATCGTTTCCGTCATCGGTATCATCGGCGCACATCCGTCCATGAAAGATATGCCGGCATTCACCGGTTTCGTTGATACTCTTGCTCCTACCGGAAACTCCTTAGGTTTCATGTTCCCGGCTCTGTTCGTTACTATCGCCTGCGGTGCCATTTCCGGTTTCCATTCACTGGTAAGCTCCGGAACGACCTCCAAACAGTTGGATAAAGAAAAAGACGCCCTGCCGATCGCTTATGGCTCTATGCTGATCGAGTGCGTCGTAGCCATCATTTCCGTCTGCGCGGTTTCCTTCATCTGGAAAGAATATGTCGGCGGTGAGACCGTTGCTCCTACCAAAGTTCTTGCCCGCGGTATCGGCCTGATGCTGCAGAAGATCTTCGGCGGCAGTGAGAAGGTTTACAGCGTTGCTTATTCCATGCTGGTCCTGGCTGTTTCCGTATTCTGCCTGACTTCTCTGGATACCGCGACCCGCCTTGCCCGTTATATGTTCCAGGAGTTCTGGCTGGAGCCCGGTGAGACCTATAAGGATAAGAAAGGTATCAAACGCCTTCTGGCTGATCCTTATTTCGCAACCATCCTGACCGTTGTTCTGGGCATTTCTCTTGGTATGACCGGATATTCCAAGATCTGGGCTCTGTTCGGAGCTGCCAACCAGCTGCTGGCTGCCATCGGTCTGCTGGCTGTATGCGTATGGCTTGGCAAAGTTGGCAAGAAGAACCAGATGTTCTACTTCCCCATGATCTTCATGCTGATCGTTACCGAGACTTCTCTGGTACTGACCGTACGTTCCAACCTTACCCAGGCAATTGCAGGTGTCGAAGGTGCCGGCTGGTGCTGGGCCCGTGCGATCATCGCCATCTTCCTGTTTGTTCTGGCTCTGTGGCTGGCTGTTGAAGCTATCATGGCTCTGAAGAAACAGCATGACGCTAAGAAAGCTGTTAAAGCAGCTGCAAAATAAAATATCATGCAGAAAGAAGGAGAGCTTTCTGCAGGCAGGATACCGGGACTTGAATAGGTCCCGGTATCTTTTTTATTGCTTGTATAGTAACTTTGTAGTAGAATGATTTAATAAAGGTACAAACAGTCAGGAGGATTTATGAAGGATCCCTGACGGCAGAAGCCGTCTCTTGAACACTGCAGAAGCAGTACTGTTTGAGAAGGGGTGAATTTATGGATCATAAACACGTGAAGGACCTGGTGCTGGCTGCTTTATTCCTGGCTTTAGGATTGGTGCTGCCTTTCCTGACAGGTCAGATACCGACTATCGGAAAGATGCTGTCTCCTATGCATATCGCTGTTTATCTGTGCGGTCTGGTCTGCGGCTGGCAGTACGGACTTCTTGTCGGATTGATCTGTCCGATCCTGAGGTCTGCCTTGTTCGGCATTCCTGTCCTGTATCCGGTCGCTATCGAGATGATGTTTGAATGCGCGACCTACGGAGCTGTCATCGGTCTGATCTATCATCACATCCGCCATCAGGGGGTATGGGCAGTCGTTCTATCGCTGATCATTGCCATGCTGGCGGGCCGAGCCGTCTACGGACTGGCTATGGGCTTTCTTTTAGGCTTCGGGGGAAGCGGCTTTACCATGAAAATGTTTATGGCAGGTGCCTTCATCAACGCGTGGCCGGGAATCATCCTTCATCTGGTTCTGATCCCAACTGTCATGGTAGTTCTTGACAAAACGAAAACGGTACCTTTCAAACGATAATGCAAACACTGACGATCCGGGAGGCGGCAGAAGTCATCAAGGCTGATGCCGCCCTTTTATTAAAGGAAAAACACGACGGCCCCGTTATCATCGCGATCGACGGACGGTGCGGATCGGGCAAAACAACGCTGGGCAAGTTTGTCGGAGAACGTTTCGGATGGACCCTTGTCCATATGGACGATTTCTACCTGCAGCCCTTTCAAAGGACAGGGCAGCGCTACAAAACGCCCGGTGAAAACATCGACCACGAACGTTTTATCAAAGAAGTCCTGATCCCCATGAAAAGGGGACAGGATTTCGACCTTCGCCGCTATGTTTTTCCGACAGACGAGTTCCTGCCGGTCATCCATATGAAAGCGACACCGGTCTGTCTGGTGGAAGGGTCCTACAGCCTGAATACCTATCTGAGACCTTACTATGATTGGAAGTTTTTCGTGGATATCGATAAAAATCGCCAGCAGAAGAGGATCCTGGCCCGCAACGGCAAAGAAGGCCTTGCTGATTTCAACGCCCGCTGGATCCCGTTGGAGGAACTTTATTTCGCAAACTGCCGTGTCCGCGAGTGTGCGGACAGGGTCATTTCGATCGATGGCTAAAGGAGGTACTGCAATGAGCAAAGTGTTGTATCAGGGACATGGGTCTTTCCGTCTGACTACCGCAAAAGGAACCGTCGTCTATATCGATCCTTACGCGGGCAAGGGCTACGACAAGCCGGCGGATCTGGTCCTGGTTTCTCATGAACACAGCGACCATAATGCCGTTTACCTGATCAAAGTCAAAGCAGGGGGCCGTATCCTCAGGTCTTGCGATTTTCTGAAAAACGGCCGTTATGAAACGGTCCGGGCCGATGACCTGACCATCAGCGGCGTGCCGGCGGGGAATGATCATCATGATCCATCCAAATGTGTCGGATTTGTCATCGATACCGGAGACAGCCGTTTATATTTTTCAGGCGATACGTCCAAGACCGATTATATGAAGACCATGCCGTCATTACAGTTGGACTATGCCTTTCTTCCGACCGACGGCATCTACAACATGGGGCCTGAAGAGGCTTCCGAGTGCGCTGCCTTGATCAAGGCCCGTCATTCGGTCCCTGTCCACACCAAACCGGGAGAACTGTTTGACCAGAAAGTAGCCGACCGTTTCCATGCGGACGGTAAAGTCGTTCTTGTTCCCGGACAGGAAATCGAGGTCGCTGAATAATGATTACAGGGATCGGCCCGGAGAAGATCTGGGCTGTCATTCCGGCCGCGGGGACCGGCAGCCGTATGATGGAAGCCTTGAAGCAGCCGGAATACGATGATATCCGCCGTATGCTGGGACAGCCTCAGAAAAAGCAGTTTATCCATCTGGGAGACAAAGAACTGCTGGTCTATACGCTGGAGGCCTTTCAAAACTGCCCTTCGGTCAGCGGTATCGTGCTGGTGACAGGGAAAGAGGACCTGACTCATTGTAAAGATCTGGTCGCCTCCAATGATCTGGATAAGGTAAAGAAGATCATTCCCGGAGGCAGCCGCCGTCAGGAATCCGTTCTGATCGGCCTGTCCAGTCTACCTAAAGACTGCACTATGGCTGTTATTCACGACGGGGCCCGTCCTTTTATCGATATAGATATAATAGAAAAAACGATCGAGGCGGCCGCAAGAAGCGGAGGCGCTATCGCGGCCGTCCCGGTCAAGGACACGATCAAGATCGTCAGCCGGGGAAAGGTGGAATCGACCCCGGACCGGTCGCGTTTATACAGTGCTCAGACTCCCCAGGCCTTCCGCTATCCGGATATCCTGGAGGGCTACCGCCATGCTGCCGTGATGGGCGATTTCCGCTGCACGGATGACGCTCAGGTCATGGAAAAATATATGGATACCGACATTGAGATCGTTGAAGGGTCCTATGAAAACATCAAGATCACTACACCGGATGATCTGAAAATGGCCGACCAGATCCTGCGCAGTCGTCAAAGACTGGAGGAGAGCCGCGCCTGATCCGAATAAGGAGCCGTATGTATGACCATCAAGATTTATGATACTCAGCCTCATCAGGCACGCTTTACGGCATCGGTCCTCAGCGCCTTCAAGGGGCCCAATAAAGGGGAGATCTGCCTTGTCCTGGACCGGACGGCCTTCTTTGCGGAAGGGGGCGGACAGGCCTGCGATACGGGGGAGATCGGTTTATCGGATGGATCCGGCGATCCGAAAGGCCCCGTCTTTCCGGTAACGGATGTTCAGGAAAAGGAAGAGACCGTTTATCACTATATGCAAATAGGGGATCAGGATCCGGACGCAGTGCTTGCCCTTTTCGGCGAGGGATGCAGGGTTATCGGTCAGATCGATTATGAAAAGCGGTTTGACCGTATGCAGCAGCATTCGGGGGAGCATATCTTTTCCGGGCTGGCTCATAGTTTGTACGGCTGCACCAACGTGGGCTTCCATCTGGGAGATCAGGTGACGACGCTGGATCTTGATAAGGAACTGAACCAGCAGCAGATAGATCTGATCGAGGAAAAGACCAACCGGGTCATCTATCAGGACCTTCCTATCCTTGTTTTTTATCCCTCGAAAGAGGAATTGGCTTCGAAGGATTATCGCAGCAAGAAGGAGCTGACAGGCCGTGTCCGTATCGTGGATATTGGTCAAAATGAGCAGCGGGTGGACCGCTGCGCCTGCTGCGCTCCTCATACGGCATCCACCGGCGAGATCGGCATGGTCCGCATCCTGCGCTGGGACCGTTACAAGGGCGGGGTCAGGATCACGATCGTCTGCGGTATGAGAGCGCTGAAAGCTGTCAGAGAACGTATGGACATGCTCAGGGAAACGGCGGATCTGTTAACGACCAATCAGGATCAGGTCAGCCGTTCGGTAGCGGCTCTTAAGGATCAGCTCAAAGAGGAAAAAGAAAAAGTCAAAGACCTGTCAGGCCGGCTGATCGAGGCAAAGGCGGAAAGTCTGAAAAAACTGGGAAAGGATCAGAAAAATCTGGTACTGACGGAGCCGGTCGAAATGGCTCAGGCCAGAAAGCTGGTCAATGAGCTGATGCCCGGTTTTGAGGGCCTGGCTGCCGTTTTGATGCCTGCCGGGAAGGATGAGTATACCTTTCTGATCGGGTCGGAGTCGGCCGATATGACGGCATTTATGAAAGAATTTAAAGAAGTGTTTAGTGTCCGGGGCGGCGGAAAGGGCAAAATGGTCCAGGGCAGCGTGACAGGCCAGGAAGAAACGCTTGTAAATTTTCTGTACAACTGGCGATAATCATAAAAATCTGCCGAAAATTATTAATATTTCAGTGTATTTTTGGTAATTTTGGTAGAAATTGCTTGACACCGTATCAAAAGTATAGTATGATGCAGGCGTAAACTAAGTTATACCAAGTGATCGAAATGACCGTATGCTTTTGCAAGCTATCTTGCAGATGTTTGTCATCTCGTACAGATGGTTGCCAAAAGTATATGGTTTTTTTATGGTCATATACCCAAATCACAACAGGAGGTACCAACATGAATCAGGGTACAGTTAAATGGTTCAATCCGGAGAAAGGCTATGGCTTTATCGCCAACGATGATGGCGGAGATGACGTATTCGTTCATTTCTCTGCAATCCAGGCCGATGGCTTCAAGACTCTGAATGAAGGCCAGAAGGTTACTTTCGATATCGAAGATGACCCCAAGAACCCGGCTAAAAAACGTGCAGCTAATGTTGTCGTTGTAGGCTGATCAGATCCAGAGGACCATTTTTCATATAAGACCGATCTCGTTCGAAGCGTCCAATCACGCTGGTACGAAGCGTGCTTACTATGAAGAGGCGAATCAGGCTTGTCAAAAGGCAGGCCTGATTTTTTTGCCCTTTTCTATAGGCCTTTTAGTATCTTTGTGATACAATTCGCTTATGACCTAAAATATTTTTATTGTATGTTTTACTGGAGAGGAGCTTATGATGGATTATAAAGATTATCTTGACCGCTTTGTATCGGATGTACAGGCCCTGACGGATGTTGTCACCGAAAAAACCAAGCAGAAGGCTTCCGAAGCCAAGCTGCATATCGATATCAAAAAGGCGGAGACAGACCGCGATAAAGCTTATCGCGCTCTTGGCCGCATCATGTACCAGATCGAAATGGGAACGCTGCGCCGGGATGAAAATATCGTTAAAGCTGCCTGCAGCCAGGTAACCGAGCAGGAAGAGGCTATTGCCCGCATGAAAAAAGATCTGGAAGCCCGGAAAAAAGAAGAAGAGACCGGGGCTCCTACTGTAAACGCACAAGAGTCCTCCGACGGATCCGATGACAAGGATGAGGATACTGAGGATGCCGATCCTGACCCTGGCCCGGAAGAAAAGGCTGATGGCGCCGAAAAAAAGGACGGGATACCGGTTTTGAAATTCTGCCCCAGCTGCGGCACCGGCAATGACCCGGACGCTAAGTTCTGCAAGAAATGCGGCCGTGAAATCTGAAGGATACTGGATCTGTCTTCACCCGGATCATAAAACGGTGCTGGAGCTGATCGCGGATTCAAAACTGGAGAAATTTCAGCGTCAGGAAGGCGGATATATCACTCTTGGCCATCGGGAGGACCGCGAAAGCGCACTGAAAGAGATCCAGGATATGCTTATGAAGGCTTATCATGAAGACCCAGATATGAAACGGGTCAAAGCCGTACTCCTTGACCTGTATGGGAAACAGTCGACCTGATCGGACCATCTAATTCATTGAAAAGGAGGAAGCCATGATAACATGCCTGACTGCTGCCCTCAGCCTGTCGGTCGGGACCGTCGTCCTGTCGGTCTTGAAATGGATCCTCCTGATCGTAATGTGGATCGTGATCGGTGTGGTCGGACTGGCATTGGTACTGCTTGCGATTCTTTTGTTCTGCCCTTTGGGCTATCATGCTGATGCCTCCAAAGAGGGAAAGGACATTCAGGTACAAGCTAAAGCGGCCTGGCTCTTCCATCTGCTCAGGGCTAAGGTTTCTTATAAGGATAAGAAACTGGTATGGAGCGTAAAGCTCGGCCCCAAGCAGCTGGCAGGATCCGAAGCAGCAGAAAAAAAGAAACCTAGAAAGAAAAAAGAAGAACGCTTTTTCAAAGAAGAACGCTTTTTCAAACACGGTTCTTTAGAGGAAGAGGATCTGGACAACCGGGAAGAAAAGGCGGAGCAAAAAGATCAGCCTGGATCCTATCTTCAGCCGGATCAGGCAGCGGAGCCTGAACCGCTTCAGCCGGAAATCAGATCGGAGCAGGAAGTGCTGCCCCGGACTGAACCAGAACCGGAGCCGGAGCTGCACAGCCATGTTGAAGCGGTACCCGGTAAGGAAAATCCTCTTCAGGCAGCAAGGCGGATCGTGGCAAACGCTCAGAAAAATCTGGAGCAAAAAGCAGCGGACCGCAAAAAGAGGAGCGAAAAAAGACAAGAGGAAAGGCTTCTGAAAGAGAAGAAAACCAAAGAGAGGAAAGGAACACGAAAGGAAGCCCCCAAGGCCGGACCTAAAAAGGATCGAAAGACTCTGGCCGACCTGGCGGATAAGGTCCTTGATCTTTCAGATAGAGGCCTGGATCTGGCCCTGGACTTTATCGATCGTCTTTTGGATGCCCCGGATACGATAGAGGACTTTATCGCAGAAAAAACGAAGCCCATTCGTCCTTATCTGGATGCCTGGCAGAGCTTCCCCGATAAAGAAGCCACCGGCAGGGACCTGATGACGCTGGTCAGAAGGATCCTGAAAGCTCTCTTTTTCAAACATATACAGGCGGATGCCGTTTTCGGAACGGGCGACCCCTATTGGACAGGCAGGATACTCGGGTATTATGATTTCTTATCCCCGCTGCTCTTTCCTAAGCAGACCCGCAGGGACTATATAAGCCTGGAAGGGGATTTCGAAAGTAAGGTCATCGATTTTACCCTGACGGGAAACGGGCATTTCTGTTTGTGGACTTTGCTGGTATGGCCGGCCTTACGGGCACTTGCCAGCAAACGGGTGCGCCTGCTGATCAAAACGGTCAAAGGGCTGGTCAAACAAAAGAAACAATCAACGAACCAAAAGGAGACAGACGATGTCACAAGCCAACACGAATGAATCTCTCAGAAATCTGCTGAATCAGATGGAAGGCTTTGTATCGACCAAAGCGGTCATCGGGGAACCGGTCACCATGGGCGATATGATCATTTTGCCTCTGGTCGACGTCAGCCTCGGAGTCGGCGCCGGACAGCGCAATAAAGAAAAGTATGCCGGCGTAGGAGGAGGCGTCAGCGCAAAAATGTCTCCCAGCGCCGTGCTGGTCATTCAAAACGATAAGATCCGTCTGGTCAATATCAAAAACCAGGACACCGTCAGCAAGGCGATCGATATGGTCCCCGATATCATCGATAAGATCCGGGGGACCCATAAGGACGACGACAAGGCCGTTAAGGACGTCGTCGAAAAGATGGACCTTAATAAAGAAAAAGACTAACTGAAAAGCACAGGCAAGAGAAAGGCAGACAGATATGATCAGAAAAATCATCAATGCGATGATTTATGACGGAACAGGCGCCGAGCCTTTTTTGGGCTGCGTGGAAATCAAGGAAGGAAAAATAAGCCGTATCATCCACGGCCCTTCCCGCGAGACGGGCAGCCAGGTGATCGATGCCAAGGGTAAGGCACTGACTCCCGGTTTTGTCGATATCCACCGTCACCACGACCTGGCCGCTTTGTTCGACCCGGATTTCGGCAAGCTGGAGCTGGCCCAGGGGATCACCAGTGCTGTCGCGGGCAACTGCGGGCTGGGGGCTTTTCCCAATCAGCCGTCCCGGGCAAAGGAGCAGTTCGCCTATATCGAACCCTGTCTTGGTAAAGTGCCCGAAGGGTGTACCATGTCCACGTTTGCCGAATTTATGGATGCGCTGGAAGCCAAAAAACTTCCGATCAACGTGGCTTCGCTTACCGGTGTCGGCGCCAACGCGACGGCTGTCATGGGTTATCAGACCCGCGGCTTTACCGATCAGGAAAGGGCGGAAGCGGTCCGTCTGGTCGAAGACGCGATGAAGGCCGGAGCTGTCGGGCTGTCCTTTGGTATTATGTATACGCCCGAGTGCTACCTGTCTCACCAGGATTTTACGGCTATGGCAAAAAAGTGCGCGGAATACGGAGGCATCATGTGCACTCATATCCGCGGCGAAGGCGACAGTCTGGTGGAGTCGGTCAAAGAAGTGATCGGTATTGCAAGGGAAGCCGGATGCCCGCTGAACATCAGCCACTTTAAAGCGACCGGTGTCCGCAACTGGGGCAGTGCGATCGGGGAAGCTATCGGCGAGATCGAGAAAGCCCGGGCGGAAGGTCAGATCGTTACCTGCGACGCTTATCCTTATACAGGCGGTGCGACAACAGCTCTGTCTTTGATCCCGCCCAGTGTTTTGGAAGGCCATGACCTTGCCTGGCTTGGGACGCAGGAAGGCGGCCGTAAGCTGGCTGACCAGATCATGAAAAAGCAGCCGGGATGGGATAACATGGTCGAAAGCATCGGCTGGGAGCGTGTTGTGATCGGCAGTGTCAATCTGGAAAAGAACCGCTGCTGGTGCGGTAAAAATGTACAGGAGATAGCGGATCAGCTGGGCCTTGATGATCCGGCCCCCTGGTTCGGCTCCCTGGTAGCGGAAGAAGAGGGCAAAGTCGGCATCACCATCATGAGTATGAGCCAGGATGATGTGGACCGGGTCCTGTCGCTTCCTTACTGCGCGGTGATCTCCGATTCCCTGTACGGGGGAGGCGACAGCCCTCATCCCCGTCTGTACGGCTCTTTCCCCAGGGTGATCCGCGAGTATGTCAATGAACGCCATATCATGAATCTTGCTCAGGCCATTCACAAGATGACCGGCATGCCTGCTGCGCGGGTCGGCCTGAAGGACCGCGGCCTGATCCGGGAAGGCTATGCAGCCGATCTGAACGTTTTTGACCCGGCAAAGATCCGGGATACGGCGACCTATACACAGCCCAAACAGCTGGCAGCCGGCATCGATTACACCCTGCTGGCCGGTCAGATCGCAGCCAGGGACAATATCAAAGAAGAAGAGTCCTTCGGCCGGTTACTTAGAAAGCAGTGAGGTTTTTCTGTGGAACTGAGACACAGTGTGATCGTAGGCATGAGCGGCGGCGTTGATTCCAGCGTAGCCGCTCTTTTGCTGAAGGAAGAGGGCTACAGCGTCATGGGCGTTACCATGAAGCTGTACTATAATGAAGATATCGGAGTTGCCAGAGAGAAGACCTGCTGCTCTTTGAGCGATATCGAAGACGCCAGGGAAGTGGCGAGGACGCTGGACATTCCTTATTATGTCTTCAATTTTTCGGACGATTTCGAACAGCATGTGATCGCGGATTTTGTGGAAGAATATGAGCAGGGGCGAACGCCTAACCCCTGTGTGGAGTGCAACCGTTATCTGAAATTCGACCGGCTCTTGAAACGCGGCATCGAGCTTGGCTTTGATCATGTCGCTACCGGCCACTATGCCCGGGTCCAGCAGGATCCGGATACGGGGCGCTATCTTTTGAAAAAGGCGCTGGACACGTCCAAAGACCAGACCTATATGCTTTATGAGCTGACGCAGGGTCAGCTCAGGAGGGCCTTGTTCCCGCTGGGACAGCTGACTAAACCTCAGGTACGCCGGATCGCAGAAAAGGGAGGTTTGATCACGTCTCACAAAAGGGACAGCCAGGATATCTGTTTCGTGCAGAACGGGTCGTATGCGGATTTTATCGAACGGTATACCGGCAGGAAATGGCCGGAGGGCAATTTTGTAACGGAGGACGGTAAAGTCCTGGGGACCCATAAAGGAGTGATCCGCTATACCCGGGGCCAGCGGAAAGGACTGGGCCTGGCTCTTCCGGAACCTATGTATGTCAAGCGGATCGACCTTGCCCGCAATGAGGTTGTTTTAGGCAGGGACAGCGACCTGTATTCGTCGGTCATGACCGTCGATCATTTGAACCTGATCTCGGCCGACCGGCTGGAAAGGCCTATCCATGCCATGATCAAAGCCCGCTACAGCGCTATAGCACAGCCGGGCCTGGTCGAACAAACGGATGACGATCAGCTGAAAGTTACCTTCGATCAGCCTCAAAGAGCTCTGACCCGCGGCCAGTCTGCCGTTATTTATGACGGCGATACCGTTGTGGGCGGCGGCAAGATCAAATCTATATAGAAACATTGCAAAAAAGAGGGACGCCTAAAGCCCTGCGTGATCACAGCTTTGGCTTCGGGTGTCCCTTTTATATGGGCAGTTTCTTAGACAGTTTAATTCGACTTCACGGCTTTTTTCCCTTCTTTTACCTTGATCCCGTGGGCTTTCTGAAAGGCCGGCAGGGCTTTCTTTCCTTCTTCGGAAACCGGCTTGATCCATTTTCCGGAGTAGAGATGGACCTGCATGAGGATGTAGCGGATGGGTTCGTCGCAGAACATGCAGTAGAAGACGACCAGAAAAGGCGCTTTGAACAGGTAGTTGGACAGGTAAACGGCGGGGACGACCATGCCGAACATGAAGCTGAGCTCCAGGATGGATCCGTAGGCGGAATCTCCCGCAGACCGGTACATATCGTTATGGGTCCAGTTGCCCAGCCGGACGACGGCCACGCAGCTGTAGATCAGAAACATATATTTAGCGTACCAGTAGGACTGGCCGGAAAGGCCCATTGCGGTCAGAATGGGACGGTGGAGGGCAAAAATGACCGCACAGGCGATGGCGACGACAGCGCTGGAAAGATAAACCAGGCGTATGCCCCGCTGGTATGCTACTTCCGGTTCGCCGGCTCCGACTTTGGACCCGACCAGGACTGAGGCAGCGCTGGAAAAACCTCCGAAGAAGGCGATGATGACGCCCTGAAGGACATTGAATACAGCAACGGCGGCAATAACCGGTTCGATCTGGCGGCCAAGCACGATGTTGATCAGTAAAAGTCCGATACCGATGCCCAGTTCGTTGGCAATGATAGGGGCGCAGCGGCGCAGATAAAGGCGGATAAAGGCTCCGCTCCACTTGAAATGCTGGCTGAATTCAAAGATATAACGCTGTTTTTTGATCAGGCAGGCCGCCGCGATCACGGCACAGTTGACAAAAACAGCGATCGACGTAGCCAGGGCGGCCCCTTCTATGCCCATGGCAGGAAAACCGAGTTTGCCGAAAATAAGGACATAATTAAGAAAGATGTTGGCAATCAGGGAGGCGATGGAAGCGATCAGAGGGACTTTGACTTTTTCCATACTGCGCAGCAGAAGGCTCATGACGGTCGACAGCACGGAAAAAATGTAGGAAGCGCCGGCGTAGTGAAGGTAGCGGATGCCGATGGCCTGGATCTCGGGATTATCGGTATACAGTCTCATGGGGATCCAGGGGAAAAATGTCGCCAGGATAAAGTATATAAAGGAAACGGTCATCATAAAGGATAAGGTGATGCCGTAGCTGCGGTTGATGCCTTTGTCGTCCTTGGCGCCCCAGTACTGGGAGATGAACATGACGCCGCCGCCCGCGAAGCCCCAGTAGCAGGAAAACATCAGGCTGGCAAAGTTGGAGCACAGGCCGACCGCTCCGACTTCGCGTTCACCAAGGCGGCCCAGCATGATGGTATCCACCATGCTGCCGGTCGTTGTCAGAAGGTTCTGAAAGGCAATGGGGATGGCCAGAGCAGCCAGCCCTTTTAAAAACGGGCCCCATTCGAAAGGTTCTTTTGTTTTGCTTGCAGTTGTCATAAGCCCCTCTTGCGGAAAGAGTTACATATTAATGTATAAAAATCGCGCATTGAAATTAATTTTAACACGTGCATGAAAAAGAGTCAATTGCAGGCGAGACGGGCACGCTATTGCCTCAGGCTTGTCCCAGGCAGGGCAATAAGATATAATATCCTTATGTTTTTTCGGGAAAGGTAACAATATGAAAGCAATCAGCAATGAACTGTTGGACAGATTCCGTTCGGAGTACGACAGCGACTCCCATGCCCGCACCATGACGGCGGCCGCTTCCAAAACCGATATCACCGATCTGGCTTATCTCCCTATGGAGGCTGCTAAATTGAGCGGTCCCTTCCGAATCGAGGTCAGGACCAGAGGGATCACGGCTCAGGAGAAGAGCGGGCGCTGCTGGGCTTATGCGGCGCTCAATATCCTGCGCGAAGTATTAGCCGACAGATTTAACGTGGATGAGTTTACACTGTCTGGTAACTATATGGCTTTTTATGACAAATTGGAAAAAGCCAATAATATGCTGGAGATGGCGATCGAATATGCTAAAGAGCCTCTTGACAGTCACATCATGGAATTTTTACTGGGAGGACTGGGGGACGGAGGGCATTTTGACATGGCCAGGGATCTGATCCGCAAGTATGGTATCTGCCCGGCACAGGCAATGCCTGAGACTTATGCCTCCGGTCATACCGCCTCTTATCGCCTTAAGATCGACACCCTGCTGCACAAAGATATAGCGGAACTTCGCCGTCTGGTCAAAGAAGGCAAAGATCCCCAGCCCCGTAAAGAGGAGATGATGAGCCAGATCTACAAGCTGCAGTGTATCGTTTTCGGCCAGCCTCCCAAGACTTTTGATCTTACCTACAGGGACAAAGACCAGCAGTATCATGTCCTGCGCGGTCTGACGCCTCAGACTTTATATACCGAATATGCGGGAAGCGCTTTGGATAACCTGGTATCTGTCGTCAGTGAGCATGCTCAGGGCAAAGAATTTGGCCATCACTATGTTTTCCATTATAAGGGATCGATGGCGGAAGGAAATGTTGACTTTATCAATGTACCTTTTGACGAGGTGGAAAAGCTTTGCCTGGCCCAGTTGAAAGGCGGCGTCCCTGTCTGGTTCGGCTGCGACTGCGAAGCCTTCGAAAACCGCAGCGAAGGTGTCTGGGATCCGGAAAGCTTTGATTATGACGGCGTTTTAGGCAATATCGACCTGTCCCTCAGCAAGGAAGACCGTCTGGACTATCTGGATAGTTATGCTAACCATGCCATGATCCTGGTCGGCGTGGACCTGGATGAAGAGGGAAGACCCACCCGCTGGAAGATCGAAAACAGCTGGGGCGAAGAAGCCGGACGCAAGGGCTACTTTGTCTGCAGTGAGCATTGGTTCAGAGAATACGTCTATGAAGCCATCATAGACACCGCCTATCTGACGGATGAAGAGAAAGCTCTGAAAGAAACAGAGCCGGAAGTTCTGGATCCCTGGACTTCCATTTGATCTTCTTTGAAAGTATCAAAGAGGGTTATTTGAGAGTGCCAAAG
>Ga0256404_1005170_pt1 | contig 23508 bp, 18 predicted proteins | sample RumenRJG_01DNA_FD_185990 | JGI IMG/M metagenome (GOLD analysis project Ga0256404, IMG submission 185990) | Bovine rumen microbial communities from Lethbridge, Alberta, Canada - RJG_01 | ecosystem: Host-associated > Mammals > Digestive system > Stomach > Rumen | place: Canada: Alberta | collected... | reverse complement strand
TTCAGCCTTCAATGTCCGCATCGCTGTACGCCGACTCGTCGTACTGGCTGGCCATTTCGGGCAGGCGGGAAAGGTTTTCAAGCGCTTTGCTGAGGGTTTCGTCCTTTTTTGCAAAGTGCAGCCGGATCAGGTTGTTCACATCCTCCGCAAAGAAGCTCGAACCCGGCACGGCGCCGACGCCCACGTGCTGCGCAAGCCAGTAGCAGAATTTCACGTCGTTTTTCACATGATACTCTGAGATGTCGACGAGAACATAATAGGCGCCCTGCGGCTCGACAAAATGAAGGCCGAGGCGGCTCAGTCCGCCGCAGAACAGGTTCTTCATGTGGGTGTAGTGGGCCTGAAGTTCCCTGTAGTAGCTGTCAGGCAGTTCCAGCCCGGCGCAGACGGCTTCCATCAGCGGTGCGGGCGCGCCGACGGTCAGAAAGTCATGTACTTTCTTCGCGCGCTCAATGATCCGTTCCGGGCCGAGGATATAGCCGATTCTCCAGCCGGTTATTGAATAGGTTTTTGACAGGGAGCTGATGCTCAGCGTGCGTTCTCTCATGCCGGGCAGGGAAGCGAAGTAAATATGCCTGTACGGCTCATAGACAATGTGCTCATACACTTCGTCGGTCAGCACATAGGCGTCATATTTCTCTGCCAGACGGGCTATGGTCATCAGTTCGTCCCGGGTGAACACATGGCCTGTCGGGTTTGACGGATTGCACAGCACCAGGGCCTTTGCGCCCTGCCGGAACGCATTTTCCAGCGTTTCGGGATCAAAGGTAAACGCAGGCTGAAGCAGTGGCACATAAACGGGCTGCGCGCCTGAAAGAATGGCGTCGGCGCCGTAATTTTCGTAGAACGGCGAGAAGACGATCACTTTATCGCCCGGATTGACGACGGTCATCATGGCGCACATCATGGCCTCAGTGCTGCCGCAGGTGACCACCACTTCGGTTTCCGGGTCAAAGTCCATGCCCATGAAGCGTTTCTGCTTGGCGCACAGGGCATCGCGGAAGTGCTTGGAACCCCACGTAATGGCGTACTGATGCGGGCCGCTGACGGCCACTTCTTTCAGGCGCCCGGTGATTTCCTCCGGCGGGTCAAAATCGGGAAAACCCTGAGACAGGTTCACGGCTCCGCAGCCGCTGCAGACGCGCGTCATCCTGCGGATCATGGAATCACTGAATGAACCGGTTCTTGTCGATAATTCTCTCATGCTGTATCACGTGCCTTTCACAGATTCCTCTTCCCGTCTTTCGCCGGAAACGCGGGAAAATGCAGTCTCTCCGGAAAAACAGCTTCAAACCGCCGCAGCAGCGCCGAAATTTCCGGCACATCCGCCCATGAAAAAACAGAGTACAGCGGTGTTTCCGCTTTTTATTCTGACTAGACTGATTAGTCAGACATTTTAACACCGGGATTTAAAAACATAAAGTCCCATTCCTGTGAACAAAATCAAAAAAACACAAAAAATCCAAAACACGCCGGGCGGCCTGCAAAAGATCGCTTTTCCGCACAATTCTGCCACTCATGTCCTCGGAGACGATGAACGCTCTGCCGCGGGCAGTCTGGGCTGTATTTTCTGCAGGTCTGTCAGTTTCACGGAAACTGGCGTTTTTGTTGTTTCTGCCCTTACGGCGGGACAGAACCTTTACTGCCCGCCGTTTTTACCGGATTTCCCGTCTGCGCCCTGCGGCAGTTCCGGCAGAAGCCTCTGAGAGCGCCTGTCCCTGCCGTCTCCTGCATTTTGTGCGGCCCGGCACGTCCGGCTCTGCGGGCGGAACGGTTTTACCGCCTTCCGGCGAAAAGACCGGCCGCTGTTTCAGGTTCACGCGGACCGCAAAAGTTTTTTACATAAAGATCATCTGACATCTTGACCTGAAAGGGCATTTTGGTTTATGCTGAACATAACAGGCGTGCGTATCTTCACACCGCTGCCGGACAGAAGGTTCTGCCTGGCAGCGTGTAATAACAGAAAGCGGCGTTTTCAGCGCCGCGGACAAATGCGGGGGTTAGACAATGGAATACAGGCAGCTTGGGAACAGCAATCTCAGAGCATCGGTCATCGCGTTCGGCACCTGGGGCATCGGCGGCGGCAGCGTCTGGTCTGACAGAAAGCCGACGGCGGGCGATGTTTCATCGCTTCTTGACGCAGCAAAGGACGCCGGCATCAACTATATCGACACGGCGCCGGTTTACGGCACAGGCGCCAGTGAAGAGCTTCTCGGCGAAGCGCTGAAGGGCCGGCGCGGAAATTTTCTGCTGCAGACCAAGTGCTCGCTGAACTGGCGCGGCGACGGCGGAAACTTTCACTATGAGCGTGACGGCTTTACGGTGAACAACGACACCAGTGCCGGGGCTGTCAGGAAAGACGTTGAGGATTCTCTGCGCCGGCTGAAGACGGATTATATCGATATTATTGTTGTTCACTATGTGTGCCGTTCATGGCCTGTTTCCGAAACCATGGGCGCGCTGATGGATCTTGTCAGAGAAGGAAAAATCCGCGCTGTCGGTCTTTCAAACTCCCAGCCCGCCGATCTTGATGAGTATTCAGAGTACGGGCCTGTCGCCCTTGTGCAGGAACAGTACAGTCTGCTCGCGCCGCGTCACGGCATGGCGTATTTCCCGGCAGCGGAAAAACATGGCGTCACGTTTCAGGTCTACGGCGCACTTGAAGAGGGGTTTCTGACCTCGCCCGACTTCGTCGACCGCACTTTCCCCCGCGGCGACATCCGCGGACGCCTGCCGTGGAACACGGAACCTGTCAGAAGCCGTGTTCATGAGATGTTCAGAAAGATCATGCCGCTCACTGAAAAGTACAGATGTTCTCTGTCCAACCTGATTCAGGCGTGGACACTGAGGCAGTACCCTGATCTCAGCCTGCTGACGGGATTCCGCCGTGCCGAAACGATCCGCGACACGGTCAGATGCCTTGACGTGCGACTTTCCGACGAGGATGCCGAACTGATGTGGAACGCAGCGCTGCCAGCGCAGGTCGCCGAAATCAGCAAATAGACTTTTTCCGGAGCAGAAAGCTCAGCCCCTGAAACACCACCGGCGTTTCAGGGGCCGGCTGTATTTTCTGTCAGAATCACCGCACCGGCAAGTCAGAACGCCGCGCGCTCTGCCCCGAAGCATACAGACTGTTATTTTCCGTCAGGTTCCTGTAAAATAGAACGAATTACAACTGCAAGGCGGTCAAAAAAAATGAACAGCCAAATTGATCTGCTCCACGGCTCTCTGCCCGTGGGGATTTTAAAATTTGCATTTCCTCTGGCGGCAACCGGCATTCTGCAGCAGCTTTTCAATGCGGCGGATATTGCCGTGGTCGGCCGCTTTGTCGGCAAGGAAGCGATGGCAGCCGTCGGCAGCAACGGCGCGCTGATCAATCTTCTCATCAACCTGCTGATGGGAATTGCCATGGGAACGACGGTTGTCGTCGCAACGGCTATCGGCAAGGGCGATGAACAGACGGTGCACCGGGCTGTCCATACGTCAGTAATCATCTCGGTCATCGGCGGCATTGTGCTGGCGGTGATCGACGAGCTGCTGGCGGTGCCGATGCTGCGTCTGATCTCTGTGCCGCCTGAAGTCATTGGGCTGGCTTCAAAGTATCTCCGCATTTACTTTGCCGGACTGCCGCTGATTGTGCTGTACAACTTCGAAGCCGCAGTGTTCAGAAGCTGCGGCGATACAAAAACGCCGCTGACTGCCCTGAGCATCTCGGGTGTGCTGAATGTGGCGCTGAACCTTTTCTTTGTGCTCCGTCTGGGCATGGACGTTGACGGCGTCGCCTGGGCAACTGTGATTTCAAACGGCCTCAGCGCCGTCTACCTTTTTATCGCACTGGTCAGGACAGACGCGGTCATCCGCTTCAGAAAAGAAGACCTGCACATCGACAGAACTCTGCTGAGACGGATTCTGCGCATCGGCATTCCCACGGGCATTCAGGGCATGGTGTTCTCCATCTCAAACATCATTCTCCAGGCCGCCATCAACAGCCTCGGCACCGTCTACATCGCAGGTTCGGCGGCGGCGCTGAACGTCGAGATACTGAACTACTTTCTGTTCAATTCCTTCGGGCAGGCCTGCTCCACGTTCGTCAGCCAGAACAACGGCGCCGGCAACTATGAACGGTGCCACAAAACGCTGTTCTGGTGCTTCGCACTGAGCATTCTGTTCACCGGCACGTCGTCAGCGCTCATCATTATCTTCGGCAGAGACATTCTCGCTTTTTTCAACGCCGATCCCGAGGTGATCAGCGCAGGCTATGTCAGAGTCAAAATTCTCTCATCGACATTTCTGTGCAGCATCATGCACGAACTGATGTCCGGATACATGCGGGGCTACGGCGTCACTCACCTGCCGGCGGCCTGTGCAGTGTTCGGCATCTGCGGCGCAAGAATCATCTGGGTCAGCACTGTTTTCAGACGTTGGCACACGTTCTCGGTGCTCATGACGGTTTACCCTGTCACGCTGGGGCTCACAGGCACTGCCGTCGCTGTCGCGGCATACTTTTACGAAAAACGCCGCGGGCTGATCTGAGAGAGCATAAAAAACGCTTCAGAAGCGGCTTTTCCGCCTCTGAAGCGTTTTTCATTTCCGTCCCTCCGCCGGCGCGCCGGCGTTTTTCCTGATTCTTCTCTCGCAGGCCAGTGCCGCCAGCGCAATGGCCGATGCCGTCACAATAAGGCTGACGGGATAAACCTGCATAATGCACTGAAATGTGCTGTGCGCCCGGAAAACAGTGTATATCCACAGGATACGCGTGCCGCAGATTCCGGCCATTGAAAGGACCGCGGGCAGCGACGACACGCCGTACCCGCGCATATAACCTGAAAAAACTTCCTGAAAAACACTGAAGATATAAGCGAGGAAAATATATTTCAGGCGCACCAGCCCGACAGCAATTACCTCCTTGTCCGGATTGAAGCAGGCCAGAATGGCGTGCCCGAAGCAGAGAATCAGCAGACAGGCAGCCGCGTTGAAAATGCTGTCGAGCAGCAGGGACTCCCACAGGACGCGGCGGCACCTCGGCAGATTCCGGGCGCCGAAATTCTGTCCCACGAATGTAGTGCAGGCCTGTGCAAAGGCATTAATCACGCAGTAAGCGGCAACCTCCACGTTGTACGCCGCTGAAGACGCGGCCATGACTACGGTTCCGAGGCTGTTGATCGCTGTCTGGATAATGATGTTTGAGATGGAAAAAATCATGCCCTGAACGCCCGCCGGAAGGCCGATGCGCAGAATTCTTTTCAGGGCGCCCGCGTCAATGCGCACTTCACGGAAATTCAGCGAGACGGCGCTTTTATCCCTGACAAGGAGGAATAAAAGCATTGCGGCGCTGATGCCATTGGAAATCACGGTTGCCCAGGCGACGCCGTCAACATCCATCCCTAAAACGACGACAAAAAAGACGTTCAGAATCACATTGACAACCCCTGACACTGTCAGCGCGGCCAGCGGCGTCCGCGTATTGCCTACGCTGCGGTAAACGGCCGCTTCAAAGTTATACAGCATAATCACCGGCAGCCCCGTGAGATAAATTTTCAGGTAAACCTCTGCCATGCTGTACACTTCAGCAGGCACGTCCATCATTCTTACGAATGTGCCGGCGTACAGTTCGCACAGAACCGAAAGAGCGCAGCCCACGATGACCGAGAAAAGAAGCGACGTATGCACCGCCCGGCGCACCATTTTCAGATCGCCGCGTCCCACTGCCGAAGCTATGACGACGTTCGCCCCGAGAGACAGCCCGACAAAGAGATGGACAATCAGCGCAACAATGGGGCTGTCGCTGCCCACCGCTGCCATGGCTTCCCTGCCGACAAAACGGCCCACAACGGCAATATCGGCCGCGTTGAAAAGCTGCTGCAGGATGCCTGTGAACGCCAGCGGCAGCGCGAAGAGAATCAGCTTGTCCGCAAGAGAGCCGTGCAGCATGTCAATCTGTTTTTTCCGTGAAGAATTTTCAGCCATAAAATCACTTCCCTCAGGTGCCTGCATCCCGGCACGGCGGCTTCAGTGCCGGGGCGCACTTTTTCCGCGGGATGCTTTCAGTGAATGCTATTTTAGCCTGAAACTTCCGCGTGACAAACTGCGGCAGTTTCACAGCATATGTCTGAAATTCTTCAGGCCGGCCGCCCGGCCGCTGAATGCAGATTCAGCTGCCATAAGCATCTGCAGGTAAAACGGCATTTCTGCAAAGGGCGTTTTCCGGCATGCGGTGCATGCCGGCTTAAACGTTTCGGAAATGTCTATAAACTAACTTTCATTGCCGTCATGCATCAAAAAGGCGCCGGAGCGGAAGATTTTATCTTCCGCCCGCGGCGCCGCAGTTCCTGCATCTGTTTATTTTTCCGGCAGCACGATGTGCCGCCGCAGGATTTCTGTTCTGTGCGTATTATTTACGCGGAATAGGTGATGTTTCCGGCGGTCATTGTGAGCACCGGCCTGATGTTTCTGATTTCCATGGGGTCGCAGCTGAAAATATCCGTATCAAGGACTGTCAGATCCGCGGCAAAACCGGGTTTCAGGCGTCCCTTGCTGTTCTCACGGAACTCCATGTAAGCGCTGCCGGACGTATAAGCATCAACGGCCCTGTAAACGTCAACGCACTCCTGCGGGAAAAATCCGCCTTCCGGCCAGCCCTTTTTGTCTTTCCGCGTGACGGCGGAATAGAGATTCGGGAACGGATTGCAGTCCTCGACAGGCGAATCGGTGCCGTAGCCCACATGCCCGCCGAGGTCCTCGACAGTGCGGAAGGCGTAGGATGTGGAAGAAAGTTCCTCTCCGCAGCGGCTCAGCAGGATATGCATGTCATAATCGAGGAAGATGGGCTGATAGAACACAACGATATGGTCTTTCACAACGCGCTCGACAAGCGGCCGGCTGCTGATCTGGAAGTGGATCAGCCCGTGGCGGTTGGGGTTCGTGCCGTTTTTAATGAACTTTTCGTAAACCTGGACAACCTCCTCAGCGGCCCTGTCACCGATTACATGGGTCACAACCTGCATCCCGGCCTTATCAGCCAGCGCACAGTACTGTTCCATCACATCGGACGGAGTGACGTCAACGCCGGTGTTTCCCGGATCATCAAGATACTCATGGCACATCAGCGCAGTGCGCGCGCCGAGCGAGCCGTCCTTGAACAGCTTCAGCGATGCCCGTTCTAGCAGGGGGGCGCTGCTCAGCCTGCCATATTTTCCATCGAGATAATCACGGAAATCTTCAGGCGTGATGAAGCGCATCTGAGGATGGTAGCGGAGCTTTGCCTTTCCGCTGCCGTACACGCTGTTCAGCATTCTGATGTCGCGCGCATAATCACGGCCGAACGTGCCGACATCGTTGGACTGAACGCTGGTGATGCCCTTTGAGGCAGCATAGTCCATCGCCTCAAGGAACATCTTTTCGTACTCGTCCTGAGTGGGTTCCGGAATGACGCTCTTGATTTTAAACCGTGCGCTCTCGGCAAAAACACCGTCGGGGTAGCCGTCGGCCTCAACGCCGAATTTTCCGCCTTCATACTGCGGTGAATTGCGCCCCAGCCCGAGCATTTCAATGGCCTTTGTGTTCGCAACAGCGATGTGTCCGCACACCCGCGTCAGGACAACAGGAACTTCTGTGGAAATTTTGTCAAGATCGTGACGGTTCGGCAGACGTTTCCCGTCAGTAAAATAATCCTGATTCCAGCCGCGCCCCTGAACGCCCTTGCGGCAGTATTCCGGATGCTCCTTCATAAAGCGCCGCGTGATTTCAATTATCTCGTCAATGGATTTCGCCCCGTTCAGCTTTGCCTGAGAAAGCGTGACGCCGATGTTCAGAAGGTGCATATGGCTGTCATTCAGACCGGGGATAACTGTGCGGCCGGCGCAGTCAGTTTCCTTCGCGCCGCTGCCGGCGGCGGCCCGCACAGCGCTGTTGGAACCGACCGCACGGATGACTCCGTCTTCTATATACAAAGCCTGTTCAAAATGTCCGCGCTCAACGTAAATTTTTCCGTTGCAGAGAATTTCCTTCATCGTTCAGCCCTCATTTCTTATACACACCGCCGCTTATGCCGACGTACGGGACATACAGCGGACTGTTCTGCCTGTCTTGCCGGTGCAGAGTCTGCCGCCGGCCTGAATTTTCTTCAGCGGCGGCAGTTTTCTGTTCAGTTTTCCGGCAGCCCTGCGGGAACAGGTCTGCGCAGCCCGGCTGCCGGAACCGTTTTTTCTCCGCGGATTTTTCCGCAGAGACAGCCGGAACGGTCAGCGTTTTTTCTCGGCCTTGAGCTTTCTGTCAAAGTAGAGGTAAACCAGGCAGCCGATAAAAGGCACGCTGAATCCCATGAGGCAGGTCACCGGATCTTTGACAAACGTGTTGATCAGAAGCGCCGTGTAAACGACAATTGTCAGATAGACAGTGAATTTTCCGCCCCAGACTTTATACGGACGCTCGGCGTCGGGCATCGTCCGGCGGAGCTTCAGCACAGCGACAAAAACCAATACCTGATAGATCATCGCTGTGAAGACCACCAGCGACGTCAGCTGATCAAGGCTTCTGATCCAGATGAGAAGCAGCGTGATGAAGCACTGGCAGAGCAGCGGCACATAGGGAACCTTGTATTTAGGATGAAGTTTCGTGAAGCTTTTGAAGAAATGGCCCTCATGAGCCATGGCGTAATAGTTGCGCGGGAATGCCAGCGTCATGCCGTTGATTGAACCGAGCATTGAAATCATCATGCCGACAGTGACGATAATGCCGCCGGCGCTTCCCAGAAGCCGCTTAGCCACTTCCGTGCCAAGATAGAGGTTTTTGTTTTCAACCATTGTGCGGATTTCAGGAAGCGGGATTACGCGGAAGATCGCGTAGTTGAACAGCGTGTAAAGAACCGTGATTCCGCCGATTGCAAGAATAATGGCAAGGGGAAGGTTTCTTCTGGGGTTCTTCAGTTCCTCAGTGACGGCGTTCAGATTTGTCCAGCCCGTGTAGGCCCAGAGCGTGGCAATAGTGGCAAAGGCAATCATGCCGAGAATTTTGCTCATTGAGGCTCCGCCGTCCATGGGAGTCATGCTGAGCACAGGATCTGCCTTTCCCAGAAAGAGCGCGGCAAACATGATGATAAAAATGGGTATCAGCTTGGCGATCATCGTAAGATTCTGGAACCAGGATCCCAGTTTCACGCCGTAGTAATTGTAGGCCGTAAAGCCCACGACAATGACTGTAGCCACAATTTTTCCGGTTGTTCCCTTGAAGCCGAACATCGCCGTCAGAGCCAGAGCACCTGCGGAAATTGACCCCGGGCCGCTGCAGAGCCAGCTGTTGAAGCCCGACAAAAAGCCGAGCAGCGGATGAAATGCCGTATTAAGGTAAACAGTCACGCCGCCGGCCTTCGGAATCATGGCGCCCAGTTCGGCAAAACAGATGCCGCCCAGCATTGACACTATTCCGCCGAGAACCCAGCACAGCAGCGAAAGCCCCAGGCTGAATCCCGTGCGCATCAGAACGTAGGAGCCCAGGTAGAAAATGCCTCCGCCGATCATAATGCCGCCCAGAATGCTGATGCCTCCAAACAGCGATATTTCCCGCTTAAATTCGGTCTTTTCAGAAAAAAGTTCGGACATCTGCTCTTTATCTGCCATTCTGCCGTTTCTCCCGTCAGTAAAAAATTTATCCGCCATGGGGCAGCCGCAGCTGCCCCGCCCCTGTCAGGCAGACAGCCCCTCTGCCTGCAGCCGCATCTATACAGTGCCTTATGACAGCAGCTTATACAAGCAGCGCACTGCCGCGCACCCGGGTCTGCACAATCTTTCCGTTTTCAACGCGCGTATCAGAGTGAATGATGCTCGGGCGTCCCATGGCAAAACCCTGCATGATGGTAATGCTGTTCCACCCTTCGGAAACAGGCAGAACCTTATTCAGCGTTACATACGCGCCCAGCGCCGATGCAGCAACGCCCGTCGCCGGATCTTCCGGGTAGCCCGCGCGCTTGGGGAACTGCCGCGCAAAAAATACAGGCTTTCCGTCAGAGTCCTTTTCCAGGGCAAAGACATAGAAACCAGTCGTGTCATAAGCGTCACAGAGATTCCACAGCGCCTCAAAGTCAGGATTCAGGCCGTCTACCACGGCGCGGCTGCGGAGCGGAACAATCAGTTTGTAGCGTGAAGTGCGGACCGACTGAATCGGCCCGTTTGAAAGGGCAAGATCGTCTTTCGAAATACGAAGCACCCGCGCTGTTTCCTCAGGAGTGGGATTTTTCGCCGCAGTTTCCGGCAGAAACTGCTCTACGGCCACATCTATGGCGCCGCCGCGGCGTTCCCAGTCAATGCGGACCTTTCCAAGCGGAGTCTGATAAAACAGGGGCGACTTTGTGACCAGCCCCTTTTCCACAAGTACCGTTGCGCTGCCGATCGTTGCATGAAGGCACATTTCCATCTCGTGGAGCGGCACAAAGTAGCGGGCTTTAAAATCGCAGCCGGCCAGATCCGGCTTCATGAGAAACACAGATTCCTGACCAAAATTTTTGGTCATTGCCTGCATCTGTTCCGTCGTAAGACCGTCAGCGTCCAGAGTGACAGGGCAGGGATTGCCGCCGCCTTTTTCCGCCTGAAACACCACCGTATGAACTGTCTGATACATGATCCTCATCCTCCCGCTTCTCAGATTTATTTTCTTAAAACTGCCGCTGCAGCCGGACGCCTGTCTTTCAGAGCCCAGAAGCCCATCACTACCAATACTGCAGCACCTGCAACCTTGCAGACTGTCCAGGGACATACGAGCGCCGCCGATCCAAGAGCAGCGGCGAGACGCTGTGCCATGGAAAGTGCCGAATCAAAATAGCCGATAACCGCACATGCCATGCCGAGCATCGCCAGAATCGTACAAAACGTTGACACAGCGCACTGTACCGGCGTGCCTAACCCCAGCAGAGCAGGCGAATAAGCAAAAACTATCGGGATCAGATACACAGGCACGGCAAGTCTGAAAGCTTCCATCCCTGTCTCCCAGAAAGGTGTTTTGGCAATGCCCGCAGCTGTATACGAGGCAAGAGCCACAGGGGGCGTAATAGTAGAAAGGTTGGCATAGTAAAAAATAAAGAAGTGCGCAACCAGAGGCGGTACGTCCATTTTCTGGAGAGCCGGCGCCAGAAGCACGGCAGACATAATATACGCGGCACTCGTCGGCATCCCCATTCCCAGAACAATGACCATAACCATTGTCAGAATCAGGGCCAGCATCAGATTTCCCTGTGAAACTCCCACGATCAGCGCACTGACTTTCAGCCCAAATCCTGTATTAGTCAGCACACCGGCGACAATGCCTGCAACGGCGCATGGAACTGCAATAATTGTTGCAGATATTGCGCCTGAAGCTGCAGTCCTTAAAATTTTTGCAAAACCCATGCGCGTATCTTTACGGAACGAGCAAAGCACAATCAGAGCACCGATCGAAAAAACCGCCGAATACATCAGCGAGCGCCCTGCGGCGATCATAACGACCAGCAGAACAAGCGGCAGCGACAGGTACGAATATGAGCGGATCTGCTGCCTGACCTCTGCCATATTAACTTCAGGAGCCGGAATATTGCAGCGTTTTGCCTCGAAGTGAACAAGAAAATAACAGGCAGCTACATAAAGCAGCGATGGAATTATCGCGCAGGTTACAATTTTAAAATAGCTCACGCCGAGGAAATTTGCCATCAGGAACGAAGCCGCCCCCATAATAGGAGGAATCAGCTGTCCTGAAGTACCTGCAATGGAGAGAATTGATGCGCCGAAAATCGGCCGGAAGCCTGTTTTTTCCATTGGCGGATATGTAAGAATTCCGACGGTAGCCACATTTGCGGCCGCGCTGCCGGAAATCATGCCAAAGAGCACGCTGGTCAGCACAGATGCCTTGCCGGCACCGCCTTTTGCGTGGCATGTCAGACACTGGGCCAGCGAGATAAACAGCCGGCCAGCAGGTGTGGCTGACAGGAAAGCGCCAAACACCATGAAATAAAAGATTGTGTCAACGGAAACACCCGCGGGGGAACCATAAAGCCCGTTTGTGGTCATAAACTGCAGTTCGATGAAATTGCTCAGCGATGTGCCGCCGTGGTTGAAAATCCCCGGAAGCCACGGGCCGACAAAAGAATAGCCAATAAAGAACAGAGCCACAAGCGTCATGCCCATTCCCAGAGTGCGCCGGCACGCTTCTATGACAAGCAGGATGGTCAGCACTCCCATAACCAGATCTTCAGTATAAACATTCGCGATATAGGCAATGCGCGTCAGGTACCTCTGACCGTTAAACAGGAAAAAGAGTGCCGTGCTCAGACAAAGAAGCGCGCAGAGCATATCGAGACCGAACCCGGCAGGAGTGTCATTTTCCGACACTGGTTTTGTCATAAACACAAGACTGCATGCAAACGCGACGTGCACAGCTCTCAGAATGTTTGTCGGGATGCCTGCAAATACGGCGATGTAGCATTGAAAGGCAACCCACATCAGGGCAATGATAAAAGCACTGCCGTTTCTGAACTCCTTTTTCCACGAACTCTCATCAGAAATAATTGTCATAATAATACTCCTTTTCTGATTATTTCACCAGCCCGATCTCTTTGTAATAACGGAGAGCACCGGGATGTATCGGAAGTCCGCCGTTGGAATTTGTGTCTGCCGCAAGACTCTGCTTGAAATTGGCAAGCCCCTTGTGCCCCTGCGCGAGTTCCTCAGGATGCTCATAAAGCGCTTTTGCAATTTTATAGGCAGCATCGTCCGAGAAGGACGCATTACAATTTACGGTAGAATTAACCCCTGCGCAGAGGATGTCTTTCTTTTGCTTCGGGAACGTATCAGCCGGCATGACCGCCAGCGGATAGCCGTTGTTTTTCATGAATTCAAGAGACTGTTCGTCGAGCTGTCCGACGTGGAAATCCGCAGTAAGCAGCAGTTCAGTAAACGATGCATGCCCTGCCGAAATCTGCTGAATGAACAGGTCGCACCGGCCATCCTTGGCTGCATTGACAATACTCGCAAAATCCGTATGCTCAACGCTGCCGCCCCAGGATTTTATGTCGTCGTAGCTGCATCCGATGGATTTCAGCACCACCTGAGCCGTAAATTCGCTTGTCTGCCCTTTTTCAGCGGTAAATAAGTGCACCGGCATTTTCTTCTCGGCAATATCGCGGAGGCTGTTGATTCCGCTGCCGTTTCTGACCGCCACTGCCACGTACATCTGGTCAAGCATTCCGATGATGCAGCGCAGATCAGGATTGGGGCCTGTCGCAGCAAAAGCCATGATTCCGTCCTTTGCCCATGCATTCGTGATGTTGGAACTGATGCTGATATCCGTTTTGTTCTGCGCCTGCAGCAGAGCATTGCCAATACCGCCTGAATAGGGAAGCACATCGAAATCCAGTTCAGGAACGTGACGATGCACAACATCCGCAATAGTCGCCCCGTACACATACCACGACGAACCTGTACCCAGCGTTGCAAAACGGATTTTATGCTTTGCAGGCGCCGGAGAATCCACGGATGCCGTTTTCACGGGTGTTTTCATGCGCGCACGCGACAGAGCATACATCCCGCCCCCAGCCACAACCAGCACTGCCACAAAAACCAGAAAAGCTTTTTGTGCTTTTTTCTGCATCAGTCCTGCACCTCCAAATATTATTTCATTATACGAAATTAATTTCTTATTACGAAATAAATGCTACCATAAACTTTTTTGAATGTCAAGAAGTCTGCACGAGTGCTTTTCGATGCGATAATCTTCATTTAACAAAGTGAATGCAGCAAAAAACATCTTCCAGAAATTGCCGGGAGAGACTGCCTCCGCACCTGCTGCTCTGCCTGCTGTTATTCTGTATTACAGAATTTTATTATATGTATTTCACTTTATGGAACACAAAAAAGCATCCGCCGCACTGTGCTCTTTCAGTGCAGCGGATGCTTTCATATTCTTCTGCTTTTATGATTCTGCCTGTGAAGTTTCGATGCTCCCGCGCCAGGGCGTCCTCACCGGATCGCCGCCTTCATATCCAAGCAGCGCCGACAATTCTGCGGCGCATTCAGATATCACTTTTTTGTGGTGGCTGATCTTCGCTGAAGTCACCTGAAAGGCGGGGCCGCTGGTGCCGATTGAGGCGGCTATGCGTCCGTCCCTGCCGAACACCGGGGCACTGACGCCCATGGCGCCTTCTATAAATTCGCTCAGCGAAAAGCTCGTTTTCTCCTCCCTTATTGTTTCCAGCTCCTCGCGGAGCATCTGAGGATTTGTAATCGTTGTAGATGTATACCTTTTCAGGCCCCTGCCGATGTACTCTTCAATGAACCGGTCGCTTTGAAACGCCAGAAGCATTTTTCTGTTTGCACCGCAGTGCAGGTCGCTGTTGGCCTCGAAACCGGACACAATTTTAATGCGGTTGGGACCGTCAGCCTTAGCCACCACATGGCTCTGGAAACCCGAAATCACCATGAGGAACGCATCATCCCCCGTCTCGCCGGCAATCCGCTGAAGATAAGGCATTGCCAGCGCGGCAAGGTCGTTCTTTCCGCCTGCTGCACGGGCCAGTGCAATCAGGCCCGGACCGAGACGGTACAGGTGGGTTTTCGGGTCGGTCAGCACATAGCCGCCCGACAGAAATGTCTGCAGCACGCGATAGACGGTGCTCGGCGGCAGCTTCACTGCCGGAGAGATCTCAGCAATCGAATACTCCTGCCTGTTCTGCTTTGCCATATACTCCAGAACGCTCATGGCACGCTTTAAACTTTGTATCATCTGTTCTGTACCTCATGCATTTCATAAATTTACATCTGTTTCACATAATGAAATTATACCACAATCAGACCGGTTTTTCATAAAAAGCTGCAGCCTTTTCTGCACCGTTCCGCCGGTCAGCAGTGACCCGGCGGCAGGCAGCAGCCGAAATTCCTCAGTTCGGCACTTTCCGGCTGCTGAAACTGCACCTGAGCTCTTGACGAAATTCACGAACAGGATAATATTAAGGTATCTTAATTTAAGCCATCTTAAGGAGTCTGTCATGGATAATCTCAAACTTCTTCATGCGCTGAACCTCGCAAACCGGCTTTACCGGCGTGAAAACCACACCATTGCAGAGCAGGACGGCCGGCTCCGCGGGCAGGATCTTTACGGCAGCGGACGGCTTCTCCAGTCGCTGATCCGCCACGGCGACCAGACTCAGAAACAGCTTTCCGAACGGCTTGAGGTCCGTCCGCAGTCGCTGACTTCCGCACTGGAAAAGCTTGAAGCAAAGGGATGCATCGAACGTTTCCGCAGCGCTGACGACCGCCGCGTGCAGATTGTGCATGTCACTGAGAAGGGAAAATTTCTCGGTGCGGCTCTCCACGAAGCGCGCGCAGAAACAGCCGATCTGATGTTTGCCTGCCTTTCCGAGCCCGAAAAGGAACAGCTTCTGGCGCTTCTGCATAAAATTGCGGAGGCCCTGCAGTGAATGCGGTGCTGCGCCTCGCCTGCCGGACAAACAGCAGGCAGGCGGCGCTTTTCACGGCCGCCGGGTGTTTTATCGCGCTTCAGGTGTGGCTCAGCCTGAAAATACCTGACGCCATGGAGACGATCACACGCCTGGTGAAAACCCCCGGCAGCAGCAGCGCCGCAATCTGGCGGAGCGGAGCGCAGATGCTTTTCTTTGCGCTGAGCTGCGCTGCCGCAGGGATTGCCGCAGGACGGTTTGCTGTTCGCGCCGGGGCTGCCTACTCCCGTGAGCTGCGCGCCGATATTTACAGTAAAGTAGAAAGTTTTTCAATGAAGGAAATGGACACATTTTCCACAGCGTCGCTGATCACCCGTTCCACCAACGATGTGGCACAGATTCAGAACTTTCTCGGCCGGGGCATGCAGGATTTTATCCGCGCTCCGTTCATGGCCGTGTGGGCGCTTCTGAAAATTTCAGGGCGTCACTGGCAGTGGACGGCGCTGACTGTCTGTTCGATTGCCGCCATGGGCGCCGTGATCGTCTTCATGGTGCTGTACGCACACCCGCGTCTGCGCCGCCGTCAGAAATACACCGACGAAATCAGCCGGATTCTGCGCGAGAGCATGACCGGCGTGCGGGTCATCCGGGCTTACGGCGCCGAAGGCGCACAGCAGGAAAAGTTCGACCGTGCCAATCAGATACTGACTGACAGCGAGCGCAAGGCCCACCACGCCATGAGCTTCATGCGCCCCACTGTGCGGTTTATGAACAACGCGCTGATGGTCGGCATTTACCTGACGGGCGCGGCAATCATCGCGTCGTCGCCGTCTCCGGACCGCATCGGGATTTTTGCCGACATGGTGGTGTACTCGTCATACACTGCGATTCTGATCAGAGCGTTCATGAGTCTGAACATGGCCCTCAACCAGTACCCGCGCGCTGCTGCGTCAGGCGAACGGATTCTGGAAGTTCTTGACACGCCGTCTGCCCCGCCGCCGGCACTTTCGCCCGGCATGCCCGCAGAGCCGGGAACGCTTGAGTTCCGCAATGTTTCATTCCGTTATCCGGAAGCGTCAGACGACGCTCTCCGCGGAGTTTCCTTTACGGTCAGGCCGGGCACAGTCACAGCTGTCATCGGCGCCACCGGCTCAGGCAAAAGCACGCTTGTAAAGCTGATACCAAGGCTTTATGAGCCATCTGAAGGTCAGATACTCATCGACGGCGAGGACATCAGGGCCATGACGCTTTTCAGACTTCATTCGCTGATCGGCTACGCTTCTCAGACTGCCGTCCTGCTGAAAGGCACTGTGCGGAGCAACGTCGCATACGGCGACAACGGCCGTGAGCGCAGCAGCGAAGCTGTCCGCAGGGCGCTTGAAACAGCACAGGCTTCCGCTTTCACAGACGCCATAGGCGGCCTTGACGCTCCTGTCAGCCGCGGAGGTTCATCGCTTTCGGGGGGGCAGAAACAGCGTCTTTCCATCGCCAGGGCTGTGTGCTGGAAGCCTGAGATCTTTCTTCTTGACGACACGTTTTCGGCGCTTGATTTCAGGACTGACCGGGAGCTGCGGGCGGCGCTCCGGCGCGAGCATGCATCAGTGCTGGTTGTCGCGCAGAGAATCAGCACGATTATGAACGCCGATCAGATTCTTGTGATGGACCGCGGGCGCATTGCCGACCTCGGCACTCATGAACAGCTGATGCAGCGCTGCAGCATTTACAGGGAAATTGCGGAGTCACAGCTTTATGGAAAGGAGATCGCCGATGCCCAGAAATAACTATGAACTTGGCTCACTGAACCTGAAAACGCGGATCGGCGGCCCCCGTAATCAGGCGGCCGAAAAGCCGCACGACCTCAGGAACGCGCTGAGAATGCTGCTGAATTACACCCGGCGCCAGCGTCTTCTGCTCGCCGCCGCAATTCTTTCGTCGCTGGGCGGCGCGCTGTTTTCCCTTTTCGGCCCGGCCCGGCTCAGCACTGTCACTGATCTGACAGAACAGGGCATTATGACCGGAAATTTCAACATGCCGCAGATTTACGCCGCCGGATTTTCGCTGCTGGGGCTGTACGGCATCAGTTTTCTGCTGACCTACCTTCAAACCTATTTTATGGTTTCTCTCTCTCAGCGGACAGCCCAGGAAATGCGCCGGGACTGTTCACGGAAGCTCAGCAGGCTTCCTCTTTCGCGCTTTGACTCGCAGAACTTCGGCGACCTGCTCTCGCGCATCGTCAACGACATTGACACTGTCACCGACGGTCTGCGCATGTCGGTTGTAGAGATCGTTTCAGCCGCGGTCCTTTTCGCCGGCGCAGCTTTTCTCATGCTGTTCACGAGCGTTCCGCTCGCGCTCATCGCGGCGGGCAGCAGTGCGGGCGGTTTCCTGCTTTCGGCCCTGCTGCTGAAGATCTCACAGAAATATTTCATCGGCAATTCCTACTATCTCGGGCAGATCAACGGTCACATTGAAGAAATCTATGCCGCTCACGCCATTGTCAGGTCATACAACGGCGAAGCCATGGAAAAAAGGAAATTCAGCGAATTCAACAGCCGTCTCTACGAAAACGGGTGGAAATCACAGTTTCTCTCAGGCATCATGCGCCCAGTCATGGAATTTGCCGGAAATTTCGGCTATGTTGCCGTGTGCGCTGCCGGCGCCGTGCTCGCCCACAGCGGAAGCATCACGTTCGGCACCATTGTTGCCTTCATAGTTTATGTCAAGCTGTTTTCAATGCCCATGGGTCAGGCGGCACAGGCTGCCTCAAGTCTCCAGTCAGCCGCTGCGGCAGCCGAGCGGGTTTTTGCATTTCTTGACGAGGACGAAATGGATCCCGAAACGGACAAAATCAGCAATTTCAAACCCGCAAAGGGACACGTTGTCTTTGACCATGTCACCTTCAGCTATGTGCCTGGCCGGCCTGTCATCAGGGATTTCTGCTGCGACATTGCCCCCGGCACCCGTGTCGCCATTGTCGGCCCCACCGGCGCCGGAAAGACAACCCTCGTCAATCTGCTCATGCGGTTCTATGAGCCTGACAGCGGACGCATTCTGGTGGACGGCACAGATCTGCAGAGCCTTACCAGAGAAAACGTTCATGCCATGTTCAGCATGGTGCTTCAGGATACCTGGATCTTTGAGGACACAATCAGAAACAATATCGCCTGTTCCCGCGCCGTGAGCGACGAGCAGATCGCCAGAGCATGCCGCGAAGCAGGGCTTGACTGGTATGTTCATTCGCTGCCCGACGGCCTTGACACTGTGCTGAAGGAAGGTTCAAGTCTTTCCGCCGGACAGCGTCAGCTTCTGACCATTGCCCGTGCGATGGCAGCTCATTCTCCGCTGCTCATTATGGACGAGGCGACTTCATCGGTTGACACGCGGACTGAGCACATTGTCCAGCGTGCCATGGAAAAGCTCACTGCCGGGCGCACTTCATTCACCATCGCCCACAGGCTTTCAACCATCCGCAGCGCCGGGCTGATTCTCGTCGTCGACGGCGGCAGGATTGTGGAACGGGGGACTCATGACAGTCTGATGAAACAGAAGGGATTCTACTATGAACTCTGGCAGAGCCAGTTCGCGGCCAGGTAATTTTACGCTCTTCAGGACAGGCCGCCGCGCGGAAATTTTACATAAAGCACGCGGAAACAGTTCCGCGCAGAATTCTGCATCGGGGGGTGGCTGCAGTGAAGCTCAGCCGCATTGACCATATTGTCATCACCACAGAGCACTTTGAGGAGTGCCGGCGCTTCTACACCGAGGTTCTCGGCATGAAATACAGCGAGACCGGCGGACATGCTTCTGTCAGTTTCGGACAGTGCAGGATCAACATTCACCGGAGAAAGGGAGAGTTTCTCCCCGCCGCCGCGCATCCTGCCGCCGGCAGTCAGGACATCTGCCTGACCGCTGAAGGAAACATTGAAGAAATCATGGCCGAACTGGAACGCCGGGGCTGGCCTGTCGAACTGGGGCCTGTCACGCGGAACGGAGCACTCGGCGCAATGGTCAGCGTTTACATCCGTGATCCGGACAAAAACCTCGTTGAAATCAGCGTGTACCGCTGATTTCTTGAGGACATTCCCCGCAGACACAGCGAAGTTTAACTCATCAACATCCATTGCGTCGAGGCTGAATGTCCTGCCGCGATCCTGAGTCAGCGTATAATCACAATATTTCAGCATGACGGATCCGCGATTAAAGCCCTTGTCACAGTCATAATTCGCAAGGCCGCCGGCGCTGATTTCAGGCATGCGCACCGTGTCACCGCCGTTGTTTTTCACCTGTCCTGCACTGGCTTCCATCCAGCCGGACTTCGCCCCTCAGGCATCTGTTTATCCGGAACCATCCGGAAGATTTTTGCCATTTCAATTATGTTAATTGCCTAATTTACGGCCCCTTTTATTTTTAAATTCCTGCGGCAGATTCAAACTGTTTCTGAATATCGGCAGCTCTGCCCGGATTTCCATTATTTGAACCTCCATTTTGAATCGACTGTCAGCGGTTATTCCCTTCCAGTTAATAAATGCGCCGGGGTCTTTTGCAGTCCAACCTTTATCTTTCATAGTCTGAAGAATCATCATGTTCTGAAGCATGTGCCCGTATTCATGCGTGGCCGTGTAGAACTTCACATTTTCTTCTGCGCCCGGCATACGCCAATTAATCTTGCCCCAACTGTCTAGTAACTCAGAGTATTCTTTCACCGACTTATTAAAGTACTTAGGCGAAAAAGTATATTCTTCGTCGGTCAGATCAATCAATTTAAAATGGACAAAAGCGACTGCTCTCTTTCTAGAATTGCTAACACAGAATCTAACGTCAGCAGCCTGCTTCACAACCCCAAATTTGTCCTCTAGCTTGTTTATCCATTCCGTAATAGGTTCTGTCAGTTCTACGTTTAACTTCGTTGTAACGGCGTTCTGCACATCTGAGAAGCCTATTTTTTTGGCATTAGCAATAATATTATTAATCATATCCTGCTTTGACTTCGGCTTCGATGCTGATGCGGACTTCGGCGTTGATTTCGGCGCCGGTTTCAAATACTTTTTCTCCCATTCCTGGTAAGTCAGCCTTGCATTAACAAATTTTGTCTTGCCATCTTCGTTCTGCCGCATCGCCACGGTCTCCCCCTCATCATCTGTTATTCCGGGAATGTAAGGAACCGTCGTAGAACGGCAGCTGCAGTGAAATGGCGGCATCGTCAGTCCAGGCTTAGCATCTTTTCTGTCAAATATCTTCCCGTCAAGCTTCTGGCGATCTCCGAAGTCCGACTGTCAAGCACAGCATCGATCTGATACTGCTCAATGCCAAGCTCATCATAAGTATCAAGCATGCACTTTTCCTGGACATAAGCTGTCTCTGTTTCTACCAGCCGACGAGCGTTGTTGTATGATACATTAGACCGCTTCGAAATACGCTCCGTCAGAGGATCAACACCCTCTTTTGCCATAAATGAAAAACTCATTTCGCGCTGTAATGTGCTGGCTAGATTTTCACGATCTTTCCAGATACGCTGTAAAAAATCCTGCCCGTCAGATGCCCACGGTTTTTTAATCACAGTATTGGCAGTTTTATCATCCACCTGTGCGAACGTTTCAAACTTCCCGCGCATTCGCTGGGTTTCATATGCAGTTTTATACACGTTGTCCTTATATATATATCAGGGAGCAGCTTTTCGAGTGATGTATTAGTTTTCTTTGCCAGTTCTTCAACGTAACGAATCGATCTGATATACAGTTCTCGCTGCGTGTCAGCCTGGCGCGGATTGATGCTTTGTCGGGCAGCTTCTTGTATTTCTGCGATAGTTTTTTATCAGAAGCCAGCTTTGCATATTCTTCAAGATCAAGTTTAAATGCTTTCAACTCACGAGCAGTCAGTTCTTTCAGCGCATCAGCATAGCTCATATTATTTTCTCTGGCATATCTTTCGTATCACCCGACAACATCAGTCCGCAGCTTCTGCAATGACTTGGAATATTCCTTCAGCAGTTGTGCATTTACATTGTCTGCCTTTTGCATCTCCTGCTGTTTCAGACGCGCAAATCCTCAGCCCAATAATCATTATTCTGCGCCATCTGAGCCGCCAGCACCGGCAGCAGAGTTTACATAATCAGGCATCAGATTATTCTGCTGCTCTTTTTCAAGTCTCTGCAGTTCTTCCTGAGTATCACGTGTCCACGGATGATTTGCCACAATCGTTTCAGTACTGATAATGCCTGTACTATTACGGCAATTATTAATAGCTTCGCTCTCATTCGTCAGCATATCCCGATTGAAGATGAAATTGACATCACTTGTCGGTGTTATGTGTTTTACTTCCCTCAAATAGGTATCTGCAAACCACACACAACACATGCTGCAGACTTGAGCGGAACTGCGTTTCCATCTGGTTCGCGTCCAGGTCGATGTCAGAGTATGCAGCTTAAATGTTCATCTGGTTCGCCGCGCCAGTCATAAAACGATCGTTCTTCGCGTCAAATCCGCGTCCATTTTCAATAATGGCCCGTTTAAGCAGTTTCTGGATCAACTCAAAATTCTGGGGATTAACTTCAATGTGCAGCGCTTCTACTCCGCCGTTCTGTCCGTCATCACGGCGAATTTTAACAGCTCCGTAGGCCATGAGATTGCGCCGGAATTCCGCCAGAGGCGCATGACAGACACCAGAATTCCCGCGCCGGCAGAAATGTCCGGGAACAGAAGCAGGCGCGGCGAATCATGAAAATTTAAACGAACGGAGGAAAAGGACATGCGTCATGAATGCAGAATTACAGTTTTAGAGACAAAAGTGTTCCCCGAATATCAGGAAAAGTATCTGGCCGACCCGAAATCCGGTCCCTGCCCCTGCTTCAAGCCGGGCGACACTTTTCTTCTGAAGAGAACTCCCGAACAGGATGATTTCTACCATCTGATGAACGGAAAGTTCTGCGGCGAAGCATGGGATGCCATCAGCCGGTATGTGTACACTGCACTGCAGGGCGGCTCCGTCATGCACAAATGGACAAACGACGAACGCATGATGATCGCCTGCTGCAACGACGGCACCCGGCCGGTGATCTTCAAAATCGAAAGAATTGACATTCCCGAAACTGACGAAGAGCGGGAATGGCTGGCGCGGCAGAATTTCACCAACAGCGCGGACTCGGCCTACACCGGCTGAGATAAAGCGCATCGGAACCTGAGACCGCAGCATACAGATACGGAAAGCCGCCGCGGGAAAACAGAACGCGCTGCTGAAACCGTAAAACTGAAAGACGGGCTGAATCCGCACGGATTCAGCCCGTCTTCTGCTGCCCTGTCAGATGCTAGGCAATAGCCGTAACTTTATAGTCCTGTGCCTCGACGGCATCCTTCAGAACTTTATTGTCAACATCCTTCGTCAGCGTCACAACCGCAGTGCCCTTCACATGACTCACTTCAGCAGAGGCCACACCCTCGACTGCCTCGAGTGCTTTCTTCACGCGGGCCTCGCAGTGTCCGCACATCATGCCTTCAACGTTCAGTGTCTTGATCATTGTACCATGCTCCTTTTCAAATGTGAGATTGTCCAGCTCAACGGGCCGGATTCTTTTATCGCCCTTCGCACTGCGGATATTGAAGAAATTCAGCCGCAGAGCGTTGGAAACCACGCAGAAACTCGACAGACTCATGGCCGCGGCGCCGAACATGGGATTCATCTTCCATCCCAGAAGGGAAATCCACGCGCCGGCCGCCAGCGGAATGCCGATGACGTTGTAGAAAAAGGCCCAGAACAGATTTTCATGAATGTTGCGCAGAGTTGCCCTGCTCAGGCGCACAGCTGCTGGAACGTCGCTGAGCCGGCTGTTCATAAGAACCACATCGGCAGCGTCAATGGCAATGTCTGTTCCGGCGCCGATGGCAATGCCGATGTCAGCGCGAGTCAGTGCGGGCGCGTCATTAATGCCGTCGCCCACCATGGCTGTGCGGCCTTTCTTCTGAAGCTCGCGGATCACTGCCTCCTTGCCGTCAGGCAGAACGCCGGCCACGACCTGATCGACGCCGGCCTGGGCGCCGATGGCCTTTGCGGTGCGTTCATTATCGCCGGTCAGCATTACCACGCGGATGCCCATGTTCTGCAGT
>Ga0256404_1005169_pt1 | contig 23512 bp, 19 predicted proteins | sample RumenRJG_01DNA_FD_185990 | JGI IMG/M metagenome (GOLD analysis project Ga0256404, IMG submission 185990) | Bovine rumen microbial communities from Lethbridge, Alberta, Canada - RJG_01 | ecosystem: Host-associated > Mammals > Digestive system > Stomach > Rumen | place: Canada: Alberta | collected... | reverse complement strand
CGAGATGAAGGCCAAGCTGCATAACCAGTGCTACATCAACCTGTCCAAAAAGACCGCATTGCCGAAGAAGATCGTCATCGATCAGTTCTGCGAGGAAAAAACCTACTACCGCTATCTCAGGGATATGCCGTATGTGGTGGGAAACATCTATTTCACCCCGCGTGCCGAAAACCAGTTTCTGGCCGTGGCCTGCGGAGCCATCATCTCCCGCTACGCCTTTTTAAAAAGCATGGAGAAGATGAGTGAAACCTATCACTTCAGCTTCCCGAAAGGTGCCGGAAGCGCCGTGGATGAGGCCATCCTCAAGTTTGTCAAGGAATACGGAAAAGAGGAGCTGCGCAACGTCGCCAAGCTCAACTTCAAGAACATACAGAAAGTCGGTCTATAAACTGTCGAAAACGGAAACAGGATTTCCTCACGGAAATCCTGTTTTATTTACTTCTTTCGAATAATAGTATTTTCTTAGGAAATATGTCGGTGTACAGCTCCAGGCATGACAGAAACTGTGAACCACAATTCCGCCATACGGGGATTCTTCCGGATTCTTCGGGTTGTAAAGTTCCCAGAAAGTATCGGTCCCTGTTTGGACCATGCCGTCCCAGTAATCATGCATGCAGCGGTATGCCTTTTCTTTTTGACCCGTCTGGATCAAAGCTTCAATGTAGTGATGATAGGCATACGGGGATACCATGCCTTCGGCATCCTTGATTGTTTCCAACTTGTCCAGAATGGTTTTCCCTTCTGCAGGAGTTACCACCCCTGCCAGGATCATCCAGATCTGTGAGGCATAGGAAACCTGCTTCTCTTTCCCGCTGATAAATACACCAAGCGTTTCATCGAACAGCGTTCTGGCCGCTTCCGTCTTCTCGGAAATCTCCTGTTTCAAAACGGAGTTGTCTTTTCCAAGCACATCCTGCATTTTTTGAAGTGCCTTTAAGGCATAGATGTAGATGGCCTGCCCGGCTGCCTGCGGATCCAGCTTCAGATTCCAGTCCACAAAGATGCGGTCGGTTTTCTCCGGGTTCAAAAGATGATTTTCGTTAAACGCCTGGCGCAGCAGTTCGATCTGCTTCTCACAGACCGGTTCCAGCTCTGAGAGCGTCTCATTATCTTTTGTCTCTTCATAATAGTCCCATAAGGTATTAAGGAAGAAGAGCGTGTAGTCAAACATCGACTGGAAATCGCATTCGACTTCCGGCGTGATAAAGATGTTGCTGGCCAGTTTTCCGTCCGGCAGTGTCGATCCCGCAAAGAGATAGAGACAGCGCTTGACTAAGCTGTAGTTGCGGTAAGTCTGATAGTTGGCCAATGCCTGCAAGCGCAGATCGCCAAGCCATAATCTCCGGTCCCGTTTCGGCCCGTCTTCAAAGACTTCCTGCATGCAGTTATGCAGCGTGCGGATGGAGATCTTATCGAGCAGTGCGTCTTCCTCTTTCATCCTGACTGCGCTTAAGGCATAGTCATTGACACTGCTGACACATCGCGCGGATACCTGCGGAATCAGGACCGAGTAATTGGAGGAAACTTCCAGAATCCGTATCTTTACATAACGGAACGCATATCTTCTCGGCAAAGCAACGGTGGCAGGAAGAACGTCCACATGGATCTTTTCTTCCTGGATCCAGCTTTTGGAGATCCAGCCGTTATAACTGTCCGGATTCTGATTTAATTCGTCCCTGATTTCCGCAAACTGTATCTGGAAATAGAGCGGCGCATCCTGATGATGGCCGGTAGAGAGAAAGTCGATGCTGAGATAGCCGACATAGTGGTTTCCAAAGTCGAAGATCACCTCATCCCCTGTTTTCAGAGGACGGGAACTTCCCAGAACGGTTTTCAGTTCTTCCAGAAGAACCGGTTTGAGCCGTTCCGCCTTTTCTAAGAAATATTGGTTTTTCATATCCGTGATCCCGTACTATTCCGCCTTTCTTTTCGGCAGGAACGCTTTCAGTCTTCCCTCATTGTTCAGATAGATCAGGAAGCCCACCAGCATTAAGGCGCTGACCACCTGCTGAACGGAAGAGTTCACCATCAAACGGACATACAGCAGGGAAATGAACGATGTGGAGACAGCTCCGAGCAGATAGCCCAGCTTGTCGGAAGTGAAGCGGCCGATATATCCGCCGATAAACATCGGAAGGAATGCCATGAACATCGGTCCGATGGATCCGAAGTTCAGTGCCATCTGCACCGAACCGGTCGTGGTGGCAGACACAAAGCCCTGCGCACCCATTAAGAGTCCTGCAATCGCATAGCAGATGACGGCATTTTTCTTTTCGGCAATGCCCGTATTGACCGCGACCTTCTGGCCGCTTAATAACGCTTTGTAGTGATAGCCGAACTCCGTATGGTCAAAGATCAGTATCATCATTCCCAAAGCCAATGCAATCATGACAAGATAGCGCGGAATACTGGCAAAGTTCAGCAGTTCCCGGTTATTGATGAAGGAGACTCCGTGCCCGCCCGTAACGGAATAGGCCAGCCCTTCAAAGAAGAGCGCCATCCCGAGTGAGACGATCATCGGAGGCAGTTTCACCGACACGTAAATGATGCCGCTGAACAGTCCCAATAGTAAACCGAAGATCAGGGAAAAAACCAGCATCGCATAAGGCCCCAGATTCATCTTCAGCGTCAGCTGAGCACTGAAGACGGATGACAATAAGGCAATTGAGCCAATCGAGAAGTCAAACCGGCCGGAATTCAGGTTGATGGACAGAGCGTATGTCACTAACACCACGTTGCATACGGCTCTGACATAGGTCAGCCAGTTCAGCTCATTATTATCAAACAGTCTTACTCCCTTGCTGAGACAGATGATCTCGCATACGGCAAACACCATAAGCGGAATTGCCACAGCAGCGAAGAGTTTTTTCCCTTTCTTCATAAACGTACCTCTTTCAGACAGCAGTTATTTACTGTCAATTATTTCTTTAAATTCTGAATGTCCTCAAATCCGTATGCACCGACGAAGGCTGCGAAGTCATCATAGGAAGCTCCGAACAGCTTGTCGAGCATTTCTCTTGTGTATGCCGGATCAGTTGTGGAAGAGTCAACGGCATAGTACTGTTTTGCTTCTTCCGCTGTAGTTGCGACCCAGTAACCCTGGCTTAAGGCCAAAGCTTCATTGTTGGCTGTACGGATCGGTTTGCCCTGAACAGCGGATAATGTCGCCATGAAGATCGGGCCGATGGAGGCAGAGAATTTGCCTGCCAGATAGTTCAGAGTACCGGCTTCCATAGCGCCGACCGCTGCTTCCGTATAGGCATCAACCGTACCGAGAACCTGGTTTTCTTTCTTGAATGCTGCAAATGTATCCAGACCGCTGCCGACCGCAAGTAATACTTCCGTATTCGGATCGTTTGCGGCTGCCGCCAGTTTACCGAACCAGGCATCGTCGAAGTCGTAACCGCCGACATAGTTGACCAGTTCCACGGAACCGATCACCGCCGGATCCAGCTGGCAGTTCATTTCGTAGATCTTACCAATCATGGAACCGAAATCTTTCGCACCGTGATAGTCACCGTTACCGGCTTCACACATGGCAACTAAGATACCGGCCATACGGTAGATGTGCATGTCAACGAAGTAAGGTGTGGCACCGCCGAATACCGCGAATTTGGTCTTGCCTTCATCGAGATAATGTTTGGCCATGTTGTAGCCGGCCATGTATTCCGTATATAGATCCGGTCCGATGGCACCGACATAGTATTCACTGTCTTTGAATTCTTTGTATTCGTCATCAGACAGTGTACCTGTAGCTACCGCATAGTAGACCTTGTTTTCAATGCACTTACGGATCTGAGCCGGACGGTCAGACGATGCGAAGGAAATGATGGCCTTGCAGTTATTGGCAATGAAGTTATCCAATGCGCTCGCTTCCGCTGCGGCATCAGTGAGTTCATCCGAGTACATGAATGTGACATTGTACTGTTTCTGGATGTAGTTTTCATAATAGGAACGGAACGCCAAAGCCTCAGCTCCGGTTGCGTCGGCAACCAGCACACCGATCTTAACGTTTGTCTTGTCATCGATTCCGTCCGTCGGAGTATCGGAAGAACCGCTATCCTTAGAACAGCCGATCATACCGACAACCAGCAGAACCGTGAGCAGAATGGCAAAATACTTTTTGATCTGTTTCATTTCTTTTTCTCCTTTATTTGAAATTATCTCGGTAACATATTCTTGCTCTGGTCGCTCATGGAAATATAAACGACAAACAGGAATATGATTGCCTTTATCATCTGACTGATACCCGAATTCAGATTCAGCATCAGCATGATCTGACTCAGCAGAGTCATGGACAGGGCTCCCACCACTGCCGAATAGATTTTGGAACGGGCGCCGCCGGAGACCGGCATACCCCCGAAGACGATGGATATGATTACGTCCATACCAACGCTGGACGCCGTATTTCTTGATAATGTCGGGGCATAGGTAATTGTCAGGAAGCTTCCCAGCCCTACCCCGATGCCGGCCATGATGAAGGCCAGAATCGCCAGCTTGCTGTTATTGAGTCCGGTCAGTCTTGCACATTCCGGATTGCCCCCGGCAAACTTTTCCTGCCGTCCCAGCTTCAGGAAACTGAAGACGAAGATGCAGACCACCAGATACACTAACATGATTAGCAGTTTAAACCAGACCGTATTCAGTCCGCTGACTGCCTGGGCACTGACCTGAATGATATCGCCGGTACCGTTGGCACCGATCAGCATCAGCACGCCCGCATTCAGCAAGGACAGCATGGCGATCGTGGTAACGAAGACCGGTAAATGGAAGACCGAAGCCAGCACGGAGCATAACAACGCAATCGCCACTGCCGTAAGCACGCAGGCCAGCAGCATGACGATTAAACTTCCCGTGGCGTTATAGGCCATGGCACCAATCAGAGCGCTGACGCACATGTTTGCGCCGAGCGAGATATCGAAGGATCCCAGGGTGTAGATGAAGATGGCACCCGTAGCTACCACCACAACGATCACGGACTGGTTCAGGATGTTCTTCATACTGTAGGAGATGTTGATATCCTTAATGACTGCCATTGCGAAGAAGCCCGCAAACAGCAGTAAGAGTCCAATCAGTGGAGCGATCTGGAATATTCTGTTTTTCAATTGTTCTTTTCGAATCATCTTTTCGTTATCCATATGCAGCTCCTAAATCATATACTGAATGACATCCGCTTCCGAAAGCTCTCTGCTTCTGAGAAGTTCCTTTTGGATCTTCCCATCTTTCATGACGAGGATTCTGTCACTCATTCCGATCAGTTCCGCCATCTCTTCGGAGATCAGCAGAACGGATTTTCCTTCCATGCGCATCCGGTACATCAACTGGTACATCGCCTGTTTCACGCCGATGTCCACACCTCGCGTCGGACAGTCGAGAATCAGAATCTCACTTTCCCTGCCCAGCCACTTACCGAAGGCTACCTTCTGCTTGTTCCCTCCGGACAGTGCGGAGACATACTGATTGATACCTGCACATTTAATGCTTAAGGCGTCCACCTGTTCCTTCACGTAAGCGGATTCCTTGTTCGGCAGGATCACATGCATGTTACCGGCAATTCTGTCGAGTCCCGCAATCGCAATATTGTCTTTGATGCTTGCTTCCAGATTCAGCGATTCCGTATCCCTGTCCTTCGCCACGTAGCCGATCTGATGCTTCATGGCTTCGGCAATGGAATGAATCGCACCGTCCTTTGTCGATACGCAGCCGCTTTCCGGTTTGATGGCTCCGAAGAGCACCTTGCCAAGCGGATGCATCCCGCAATGGGACAGACCGCCGATGCCGAGGATCTCGCCTTCATGCAGCTCCAGCGATAAATCAATCAGCTGATCGCCGAGGTTGATATGTTCCGCTTTCAGTGCCACTTTATCGGAAACCGGTGTACCGTAATCGTCACGGTAGTAGTTTCCCTGCAGTTCTCTTCCGATCATGGAAGTCTTAATGGCATTTTCTTCAAATTCTTCTTTTGTAAAGGTACGGATAATATTCCCGTCACGTAAGACTGTCAGCCGGTCGCAGACACGCATGATCTCATCCAGATCATGGGAGATGAAGATCACTGTCTTCTTCTCTTCCTTCATGCGTTCCATGATGGAATAGATGATGTCTCTGCCCTTCTGGGAAAGTGCCGTTGTCGTCTCGTCCACCACCAGCACCTTCGGCTGATTGGCCATGACTCTGGCGATCTCCACCAGCTTTCTGTCCTGGAAGTCCAGCATGCCGGTGATCATCTCCGCACGGATATGGTCGGCACCGATGTCGTCCAGTGCTTTCTGCGCATCCTGCATCATCTGTTTACGGTTGATGAATACACCTTTTTTATAGCGGTTCACTTCTCCGAGATAAATGTTCTCGGCTACGCTGATGCCCGGAACCGTTCCGTTTTCCTGTACGATCATTCCCACGCCTTTTTTCAAAGCGTCGTTCATGCTGTCCGGCTGCCACGCATTTCCTTCAAAGACCATGGTTCCACTGTCCGCTTTCTGCATACCGGCATAGATGGATGTCACCGTGGATTTTCCGGAACCGTTCTCGCCAATCAGGCCAAGGATTTCCCCTTCATAGGCACTGATGTTCACGTGATTCAGTGCAATGGTAGAACCAAAGCGTTTTGACATATCCGAAATCTCAACAACTTTTTTCATTCTTCAATCCTCATTATCAGATGCATTTCTTTACAATTACATGATAGCGAAATCTCATGAAATCAAAAATTGTCAAAAGAAACCGTTTACATTGACGTTTTATGTCACAAATGTTAATTTATATATGAGTTATTGATGTTTTTTAATCTATCGGAGGTAAAATACCGTGAATAAGATCGAATTGCTGCAGAATCTGCATAATCTGAATGAGAGCGAACAGTTCTACAAACGCTATCAGGAAGCGAAGCAAAATAAAAAGACATTTGAGAACTACCTCAGATCTCTGAATGTTGCCGAAGCGGTACAGGCGCACTACATCATTCCCGAAATTGCGGAAACCATGCCGCCGGCCATGAAGGACGAGTACTTCTTCTCCGCCGGTGATATCGGGATCCGCCTGCAGAAGCACAACTGCTTCACACCGGAATTCCGCCACTTTCACACTTACTTTGAGGCCTTCTATGTCTACGAAGGTATCTGCCGCCATGAGGTTAGTGGTCAGTCCCGGCTCTTGCAGATGGGTGACTTTGTCATCATCCCGCCGGGCACGCTGCATACGATCTCCGTTCAGGATACCAGCATCATCATCGACATGATCCTTTCCAGCGAAGTCATTGAGAATGTCTTTAAGAATCCGGCCTACTATAAAAACAACCCGCTGGCCGAGTTCTTCTTACGGAATATCCGCTATTCTTCCGACAACAGCTTCATGCTGTTCCATACCGGAAACGACCAGGAGCTCAAGGACCTCATCCTGGAGATGATGCTGGAAAGCGTGAACCGCTATCAGGAATACGATGTCATCCTCTATTCCCAGTTCGCCATCTTCTTTGCGAAACTGATGCGGTACTATCAGAGCACGATCGAATCCGCCACCTCGAGCGAGGTTAATTCCAATCTAGCCTATGACATCATCGCCTTCATCCAGGAAAACCATAACAGTATCACGCTGGATGATATCGCCGCAAAATACCATTACACGCCGGAGTACACTTCCCGCTTTATCCGGAAGATCACCGGCAAGACATTCATGGAACTTTTAACCGACAGCAGGATCAAGCATGCCGTGGCACTTCTGAAATCCACCTCCCTTTCCGTCAGTCAGATCTCTTTCCAGGTCGGCTACGAAAACGTGGAGAACTTTATCCGCGTCTTTAAGAAGCATTACCACATGACGCCCAATGCCTACCGCAAAAATGCTTCATTATCCACTTATCTGCCGTAAAAAAAGCATTCCTTCGGGAATGCTTTTTCATACTATTCTAATGTTGCGGTGATATTGATCGTTTTCGGAAGCTGCTGCAGAGTCACGCCGCTGTCCAGAAGCATCTTCTTGCTGGCTTTGAAGTTTTCCAGATCCGCATATTTGTCGGATTCGTAAATGACGCGCTTGATGCCGCTCTGAATGATGGCCTTGGCGCATTCGTTGCACGGGAATAAGGAAACATAGAGTGTGCATCCTTCGAGCGATGTCGTGCTGTTTAAGATGGCATTCAGTTCCGCATGGACGACAAAGGCATATTTGGTATTCATGATACCGCCTTCTCTCTCCCACGGATAGGAGTCGTCATCGCAGCCGTACGGCATGCCGTTATAGCCTAAGCCGACGACTTTTTTGGCCGCATTGACAATGCAGGCACCGACCTGCGTATTCGGGTCCTTGGAGCGCATGGCACTCAGCTTGGCAAGACCCATAAAGTATTCATCCCAACTTAATACACCTTCTGAACGTTTCATCTCATACCTCCGACGATTTGATAATATTTCATAAGATTCTTCTCCGTGAGATTCGCAAACCAGCGGAGATCAAGCTCCCGCAGAGCGTTCACATACTGAAGATCCGTTCCAACATACATTGTACCATACTTTGGATCCCGGATAACGATGACAGCAACCAGCACCAGAAGCAGAACTGATGCGATCTTGCAGTTGCCGCGCAGTGTTTTCCATTCGTCCTTTTTCGAGAAGATGATACCGCAGAAGAGTCCCGCAACAAATCCTCCCAAGTGTCCCAGAAGACTGACCGATGGCAAAAAGGAAATGATGACATTGATTACAAGAACCGTTCCAAAGGTCCGCAAGACTCTCTGGTTTTTAATTGCACCGCTTTCAAAGGCGTAAGATCACCAGTAAGGCAAACAGCCCGTAGATGCCGCCGCTTAATCCCAGCGATACCTCATTATGGGAACCGGCCAGAATGAAGAGCCCTCCGGAAACGATGGATACCAGAAGAGTGATCAGGAATTTCTTTTTCCCGTAGATCTTTTCCAGTGTCGGTCCGATACTGTAAAGCGCATAGAGATTCATGAAGATATGGAAGAATTCCGTATGCACAAAGCCGTGCGTTAACAGTCTCCAGTACTCATGATTTCCCAGGATCAGAGTCTTATAATAGGAACCCAGCAGGATTCCGCCTAATACGTTATCATTGAACTTCTTCCCTGCCAAAAGAGCCAGAACGAAGACGGCCGTGCAGAGAATAATAATAGAGTAAGTCCAGGGCAGATCCTTCAGTTTCGGCTTATTTCTTTCCCGTGTGACCTTATTGGTTTCGTGGATCTCCTTTAAGACTTTCCGGTATTCCGCCAACGGATTTTTAATCTCCTTTAATAAGGTTTTCAGTTTCGGGAAGATATCGTCCAGCTCATGGGAGGACTGATACCCCTTCTCCATGCAGTATTCCTCAATGGCTTCGTGATACTGCGTCGGCTCCTCTTCCGAGATGTGGATGCAGAGCAGCTTCGGAATATCGATGTCCAAAGCATGCGAAACGGAATACTTGGTATTCATGAGCCGTTCGATTTCATAGCGGTCGCTTAAGGCCGAATACGGGGTGATCCGGATCAACGGGAAAACCTGCGATTCCGAAAGCAACCAGATTTCCTCTTCGGCCCGCTGCTCGTTTCGGATTCGCAGTACTTCATACCCGTATTCTTTCATCAGGTAGGAGGCTACCTGAAAACTGTAGATTTGTTTGTTATTGATGTCCATTCTCTCTGCGCAATTCCTCCAGAATATTTTTGAAATCCTCTGGCAGATCACAGTTTACCGTGATTTTCTTACCGCTGACCGGATGCGTAAAGGTCAGTTCGTAAGCATGCAGCAACTGCCCTTCGCAGTCCAGGCTTTTGCGCGGGCCGTATTTTTTATCCGCGGCCACCGGATGATGAATAAATGCCATATGAACTCTGATCTGATGGGTTCTGCCCGTTTCTAAGCGGCATTCCACCAGACAGTAGTTTTTAAACCGTTCTCTGACCGTAAAATGCGTTACGGCATTGCGGCCGTCTTCCACAACCGCCATCTTTAAGCGGTCGTTTTTATCGCGGCCGATCGGAGCGTCGATCGTTCCGAAATCGTGTTCGATATTGCCGTGCACAATGGCCAGATACTTCCGTGAGACACTCTTGACCTGTAACTGCTTGACTAAGGATTCATGTGCCACGTCGTTTTTCGCAACGATGAGTAAGCCGGTTGTGTCCTTGTCAATTCTGTGGACGATTCCCGGACGCAGGACTCCGTTGATCCCGCTGAGATCCTTGCAGTGATATAAGAGGCCGTTGACCAGTGTCGGTTCCTTATAGGTATCCGCCGGATGGACGACCATACCGCGTGGTTTATTGATGACGATGACGTCATGGTCTTCATAGACGATATCCAGATCCATCGGAATCGGTTCCACTTTCAGTTCCTTTTCCTCCGGGATCTCCATGCGGATCTCGTCATTCTCTCTTAACTTGTAATTGCTTTTGGTATCGGCGTCGTTCACCGTCACGTAGCCTTCATCAATCAAGGACTGAATGCGGCTGCGGGAGAGCGAACAGTGGGCCGTCAGATATTTATCGATGCGCTCCTTGGCGTCTTCCTTGCTGATCAGAAATTCCAACTCTTCCATACCCTACTCCTCATCACTTGTCAGAATGAAATAAGCTAACAGGAAAAAGCCGATGACCAGAAAACAGTCGGCAAAGTTAAAGACCGGATAGTTATATCCGAAAATATAGAAATCCAGAAAGTCACGTACGTAGCCGAAGACCAGACGGTCATAGAAGTTGCCCAGCGTACCGGCTAAGATCATAACCAGGGAAGTACGTAATAACGGCTTCTTGGTCTTCTCGTCAAACAGCATGACACCGATCAGAGCCACCACGACAAGCGTGACCACAAAGAAGAATTCCATTCTTCCGTTTAAGATTCCCCAGGCCGCACCCGTATTGTGTACGGTTGTAAGATAGAAAAAATTAGGAATCAGCTGAATGGAAGTTCCCAATAAAATAAAATGTTCCAGTAAATATTTCGACAGGATGTCTACAAAAAATAGTACACCCAGCAGAATCAACTCGTTTTTCTTCATAAAATCACCTTTTTTGATTATACCATACCCTTATTATAGTTTCCAAATTTGAAGACAAGGTGAAATCCGTGCTATAACACTTCGACTGCTTTCTTGAAGTTGTTTAATACGTAGTATTCGCGTTCTTTATCCGGATAGCCGTCAGGATAGTTGTCATACGGATCCATCACGCAGATGGTCCCGACCCCGGCATTCTTCGCCGCTAAGATTCCACTGGCGGAATCTTCAAAGCAGACGCATTCCTCCGCTTTCTTTCCCAAACGCTCCAAAGCTTTATAATAGAGGTCCGGTGCCGGTTTTCCCTTTAAACCCTTATGGTCATAGACGATGGCTTCAAACGGGAAATAGCGGTCCAGTCGGTAATAATCATATAAACTTCTCACTACGATATAAGGTGCGCTGGTTGCCATGGCAATCGGATAGTGATGCTCCTTGAGATACTGCAGAAAGTCTTCCAGACCGTCCGCCAGAGGAATCTTCTTTTCCTTTACCATATTGATGTAGACTTCCTCTTTTCGGTTTCCGTAGACTTCCGCCTCTTCATAGCTCATCTTGGGATCAAGAAAGTGCTGCATGACTTCCGAATTGATCTTTCCGTACACGTACTTCTCATATTCCTCATAGGTGACTTCGCGATGAAGCAGTTCGCTTAAAAAGGCAACCCATGCCTCGATCTGCACCTTGCTGTCAAGAATCATTGTTCCGTTAAAATCAAAAATCACACCTTTATTCATATTGATACCATTATATCGAATTTCTTACTCTTTCTCATCTTTTACGCAAAGCAGGACCGCCTGATACGGTTTCAGCTCCACGTTATCACCGGCAGTTGTATAACTGTCGTAGTTATCCAGCACGACTTCGGCACCCTTGACTTCCTTTGGCAGCGGATAGGAAAGGAAGGACTTGCTGAAATTGGCAATCAGATAAAACGTTTTGTCTTCCCCTGCTCTTTTATAAGCTACGACCTTCTTATTCTCATGGTCGATCTCTTCCGTTGTTCCAAAGATCAGAGCATCCTCTTTTGCGCGCAGGGCCAGCAGTTTCTGATAGAAGCGATAAACCGATTTCTCGCTGTTCAGATCCTTTTCGACGTTGATTTCCTTATAGAGCGGATTGACGCACTGCCACGGAGAAGCTCCTTCATTAAAGCCGCCGTTGACACTGTCATCCCAGGCTATCGGAACACGGGCATGGTCTCTCGCCCCGTACTTGATAAAATGCAGCGCCAGCTTTTTCGGGACACCGTAATGGCATAAAAGATCATAGACGAAATGGCTGACCGGATCCTTCATATCATCTATGGACACAAAGTCCGTATTTACGGCGCCAATCTCCTGTCCCATATAGATAAACGGTGTTCCGCTTCCGCAATAGGTAATCATCGCCAGCATGGTTGCCGCTTCATAGCGGTACCGTTTATAATCAATGGAAAAGCGGCAGACCGCACGCGGGTTGTCATGGTTCTCCAAAACCAGCGTATTCCATCCGATGCCGTAAAGCTTTTTCTGCGGATTTAGCAAGCCTGATTTGAACTGCAACAGGTCAAACGGCTTTTTGAAGAATTTGGCACCGCCGATATTGTCGGAATCCAGATGCGCGAAATTGAAGATGGCATTGAGCTCTTCATTGTCTTTACGGACATATTCCACAGCATTCTCTTCGCTCGGATGATAGGATTCCCCGACGGAGAAGCAGTCGTAATTGGCCATACTGTTCGCCGTGAGTTCCTTTAAGAACTCATGCATGCGCGGGCCGTCCACAAAGTATTTTGCGCCTTTCTGGAAGCTTTTTCTATCATTGTCATCCTGCAACGGGTAGACTTTGGAATACATGTTGAAGACGTCGAAACGGAAGCCGTCCACGCCCATTTCCAGCCAGTAGTTTAAGATTTTGGCCATCTCCTTGCGCACTTCCGGATTCTCCCAGTTCAGATCCGCCTGCTCCTTGCAGAAGAGATGCAGATAAAAGTCATCACTTTCCCCCATTCTCTCCCAGGCGCTGCCCGTAAAGGTGGATGCCCAGTTATTCGGCGGCAAAAGCTTTCCCTTTTTGCGGATGCCCGGACGGATGATGTAATAGTCACGGTACTTGGAATCCGGATTGTTTAAGGCGTCCAGAAACCACGGATGCTCCGTGGAGGTATGGTTCATGACCATATCCATGATGACTTTCAGACCTCTGTCATGGCATTCCTTTAATAAGCGCCGGAAGTCTTCCATCGTTCCGAACTTGGCGTCAATGTTATAGTAATCGGCAATATCATAGCCGTAGTCATAATCCGGAGAGACATAGAGCGGAGAAAACCAGATCGCCGTTACTCCGAGATTCTGAATATAGTCCAGCTTGGAGAGAATCCCTTCAATATCTCCCCAGCCGTCGTTGTTGCTGTCTTTAAAACTGAACGGATAGATCTGATAGACCACCGCTTTCTGATACCAGTCTGTTTTCATATGATTCCTCTGTCTTTTCTACTTTCATTATACAATCGGAACCACTAAGAAAAAAGAGCAGGTGATTTCTCACCTACTCTTTGAGTAATTTTGTTTTGACAGTGAATTCGCCATTCTTGGCATCCACGGTGATTTCCGCATCTTCCTCGATGGCATCGCGGATGATTGCTTCCGCCACCTTGGTTTCAATGTTCCGCTGGATAAACCGCTTCATCGGTCTGGCACCGAAGTTCGGGTCCACACCTTCCGCCACGATCAGCTTCTTGGCCGCATCCGTGACGACCAGCTGGATATTTCTGTCTTTCAGACGGTCCGCTGTCTGCTTGAGGAACTTATCGGCAATCTGTACCATGACATCATCCGTCAGTTTATTGAAGATGATGACTTCATCGATACGGTTGATAAATTCCGGCTTGAAGAAGTTACGAACCTCTTCTTCATACCCTTTCTTACGGACTTCCGCATCTTCTTCAAAGGCGTACTGGGAACCCAGGTTACTGGTCATGATGATCAGTGTGTTCTTAAAGTCGACCACGACACCCTTGGAGTCCGTAATACGTCCGTCATCCAGAATCTGCAGCAGGATGTTGAAGACATCCGGATGGGCTTTTTCCACTTCGTCCAATAAAACGATGGAGTACGGTTTTCTGCGGACGGCTTCCGTTAACTGGCCGCCTTCCTCATAACCGACATATCCCGGAGGAGCACCGATCAGACGGGACGTGGAGAATTTCTCCATGTATTCGCTCATATCGATCCGGATGATCTTGCTCTCCGAGTCAAAGAGCTGTTCCGCCAGGGCCTTGGCAACTTCCGTTTTACCGACACCGGTCGGACCTAAGAACAGGAAGGAACCGATTGGACGGTTGGCATCCTGAATGTTGGCTTTCGAGCGCAGGATCGCTTCCGTCACAAGACGCAGTGCTTCATCCTGACCCATGACTCTCTTGCGGAGCGTATCTTCCAAAGTCAGCAGTTTATGACGTTCGGAGTCCATCAGCTTGCTGATTTCGATATGTGTCCATTTGGAGACGATCCGGGCGATCATTTCGGCATCGACCGTTTCCGGAATCAGCATGTCTTCAGAACCCTTCTTTTGCTTCTTCGCTTCAATCTTTTTCTGAAGTGTCGGAATCGTATCGTACTGCAGTTTGGCTGCTTCTTCGTACCGGGCTTCATTCTGAGCCTTTTCCAGGTCCAGTTTCGCCTTTTCCAGAAGTTCCTTATTCATCTTGCTTTCGGCAAGTTCCTTCTTTTCCTTATCCCACTTGGAATAGATGACTTCCCGCTGTTCCTTGTAGTTTTCCAGCTCCTGACGCAATTGATTCAGTCTCTCCTGCGTCTTGGAATCCGTTTCCTTCTTTAAGGCAGCCTCTTCAATTTCCAGCTGCATGACTTTCCGGTTGAGCTCATCGATCTCATCCGGCAGACTTTCCATTTCCACCTTGATGGAAGCGCAGGCTTCATCGATCAGGTCAATGGCCTTATCCGGCAGGTAACGGTCCGTGATATAACGCTGGGAAAGCGTTGCGGCCGCGATGATGGCTTCATCCAGAATCTGTACCCCGTGATGGGATTCGAAACGGTCTTTCAAGCCACGGAGAATGGAAATCGTGTCTTCCACGCTCGGCTCATCGACCTGGATCTTCTGGAATCTCCGTTCCAGAGCTTTATCCTTTTCAATGTATTCGCGGTATTCGTCGTAAGTAGTGGCACCGATACAGCGCAGTTCCCCTCTGGCCAGCATTGGCTTTAAAAGGTTGGCCGCATCCATGGAGCCTTCCGTTTTGCCGGCACCGACGAGGTTATGGATCTCATCGATAAAGAGGATGATGCCGCCGTTGGCTTCTTCCACTTCATTCAGTACCGCTTTTAAACGTTCTTCATATTCGCCGCGGAACTTTGCTCCGGCAATCAGAGCGCCCATGTCCAGTTCGATCAGTTTCTTATCCTGTAAGCTGGTCGGGACATCACCCTTCATGATACGCCAGGCAATGCCTTCGACGATGGCTGTCTTACCGACGCCCGGTTCCCCAATCAGAATCGGGTTGTTCTTTGTTTTCCGTGAGAGGATCTGGATAATCCGGCGGATCTCTTCGTCACGGCCGATGACCGGATCGATTTTTCCGTCCTTGACATCCTGGACCATATCACGTCCGTATTTTTCAAGAGCATTGAGATTACTTTCTGTTGTCGCATCAACCATTTTCTTCCCTCCTCTCCGCTTTTCTTCGATATCCAGTAACTGTTTCTTGGTTATCTGGAATGTTCTGACAATTTCCTTGGAGACAGAGGCATTGTTGAATAACAGATGGATCAGCACCAAGGAAACACTTAAGACCTTATCGCCGATGGACTGGGCATACACCTGGGCATCGACCAGTGTCTTGTTCACTTCATAAGATAAAGACGGCTGCTGATAATTGCTCACGATCGCAATCTGGTTAAAATACCGGTTCACGATCTGTTCCACGTCTCCCTTGTTCATGTTGGCTTCCTTGAAGATGCCGTCACACGTATCATCTTTCAGGATGGCCTTTAACAGGTGACTGGTTGTAATTTCCGGATGGTGGTTCTGCACTGCCATCTGGACCGCGTCCTGAATCACAACTTGCAGACGTTCACTTAAATCATCCATATTCATAATTCCACCTCCCTCTTATCGGAATGCTTTTTTAAATTTATCGAAGACGGATTCTCTGCTTTCGAGCTCCCGGATCTTCTCGTAATATTCTTTTTCTTTTAATGTAAGTTTTGTTTTGACCTGGACATCTACGATGACATATTCATCCCCGGCTCTTCCGCCGTGCATGTCCTTGACGCCCTTGCCTTCCAGACGTAATTTCTTGCCCGGCTGGATTCCGGCCGGAATCTTGACCTGGACGTCTCCGTAGACCGTCGGGACATCAATGGTGCAGCCCAGTGTCGCATCCACGGCACTGATCGGAACCGTAATGTAGATATCCTTGTTGTCTCTTTCGAAGTATTTATGGTCTCTGACGAGGACCTCGATATAGAGGTCGCCGTTTGGTCCGCCGTTGCTTCCGCGTTCCCCACGGTTCGGTACGACGATTCTCTGACCGTTGCGGATGCCTGCCGGGATCTTCGCATCGATCTTGATTCTCTTATGCTCGTAGCCTTTGCCGCGGCACCTCGGACATTTGTTGATGATCTTTTTACCCGTGCCGTTGCAGTCCGGACAGACCGACTGGCTCTGGAACGTACCGAAAGCGGTTCTCTGCTGTGTTACCACACGGCCGCTGCCGTTACATCTCGGACAGACCTTGATGTCGTCCTTGCTCTTGGCCCCGCTGCCGAGACAGTCCGGGCACGTTTCGTCCACTTCGATCGGAATCGTCTTGGTGACCCCGTTAATGGCATCCATGAAATCGATCTGGATGTCCATAAGTGTATCCTGCCCCTTCCGCGGAGTACTGGAGTTTCTTCTTGAAGAGGAAGATCCTCCGAACCCTCCGAAGCCGCCGCCGAAGAACTGGCCGAAGATATCCCCGAGGTCTTCAAATCCGCCGCTGAAGCCTTCAAATCCGCTTCCGCTGCCCATTCCGGCTCCGCCTTCCAGCCCGGCAAAACCGAACTGGTCGTAAGTAGCCTTCTTCTGCGGGTCGCTTAAAACTTCATAGGCCTCATTGATCTCCTTGAACTTTTCCTCCGCTCCCGGTTCCTTGTTTATGTCCGGGTGATATTTCTTTGCCAGCCGGCGATACGCTTTTTTGATGTCGTCTTCGCTGGCACTTTTATCTATTTCCAATACTTCATAATAATCTCTTTTTTCTGCCATACTCTCACCTTGCTTCACGGCAGAATCCTTTGGATCATGCCATTTTTACCGCCTTCTAATAAGACGGAAGTCCTAGCAAACGCCAGGACTGTTTTTTTATGCTTTTTCCGTGAATTCCGCATCGATGACATCATCGTCATCGTTCTTAGAGGAGCCGTTATTGGCATCCTGATAAGCGTTCGGATTCTGCTGCTGTTGCTGGTACATGGCTTCACCCATGGCCTGTGCAGCTTTTTCCAGCTCGTCGATCTTGCTCTTCAGAGTGGACATATCGTTGTTGTTCAAAGCTGTCTGCAGTTCATCTCTCAGTTTTTCGACCTGGGCTTTCTGATTTGCGTCGACCTTGTCGCCGTTATCAGCTAACGTCTGGTTGATCTGGTTGATGATGGATTCGGCTTTGTTCTTTAATTCGATATCTTCTTTCTTTCTGTCGTCTTCCGCTTTGTGTTCTTCCGCTTCACGGACCATACGGTCGATCTCATCCTGAGACAAGCCGCTGGAGTTCTGAATGACGATAGACTGTTTGCGGTTGGTACCCTTGTCTAATGCGGAGACATGAACGATACCGTTAACGTCGATATCGAATGTGACTTCGATCTGCGGGATACCTCTTCTGGCCGGTGCGATACCGTCCAGTTTGAATAAGCCCAGTGTCTTGTTATCCTGTGCCATCGGACGTTCACCCTGTAACACGTGGATATCAACAGCCGGCTGGTTATCGGCAGCTGTGGAGAAGATCTGAGACTTGCTTGTCGGGATCGTTGTGTTTCTCGGAATTAAGACTGTCATAACGCCGCCTAATGTTTCAATACCTAAGGACAGCGGAGTGACATCCAGTAATAAGACGTCGTTGACATCGCCTGTTAAGACACCGCCCTGAATTGCGGCACCCATGGCAACCACTTCGTCCGGGTTCACGCTTCTGTTCGGTTCTTTACCTAACTCGTTCTTGACAGCTTCCTGGACTGCCGGGATACGGGTGGAGCCACCGACTAAGAGAACCTGGTCGATATCGTTCTTTGTTAAGCCGGCATCGGATAAAGCCTGTCTGACCGGACCGATCGTCTTATCAACAAGGAACTTTGTCATTTCGTCGAATTTTGCTCTTGTCAGAGTCATTTCTAAGTGCAGAGGACCATTGGCGCCTGCGGAAATGAACGGTAAGCTGATCTGTGTCTGAACCATGGAGCTTAAGTCCTTCTTGGCTTTTTCAGCAGCTTCCTTCATTCTCTGTAAGGCCATGCGGTCGTTCTTTAAGTCAATGCCGTTTTCTTTCTTGAAGGCATCGTTCATCCAGTCAACGATCACGTTATCGAAGTCATCGCCGCCCAGCATGTTGTTACCGGCTGTAGCCAGAACTTCGAATGTACCGTCAGCTAAGTCCAGAATGGAGACATCGAATGTGCCGCCGCCTAAGTCGAAGACCAGGACTTTCTGTTCCTTATCTGTCTTGTCGATACCGAATGCCAGAGCTGCGGCAGTCGGTTCGTTGATGATACGTTTGACATCCAGACCGGCAATCTTACCGGCATCCTTGGTTGCCTGACGCTGTGCATCGTTGAAGTATGCAGGAACCGTGATGACGGCTTCCGTGACCGGTTCGCCGAGATATGCTTCCGCATAGGATTTCATATACTGCAGGATCATTGCACTGATTTCCTGCGGTGTGTACTGTTTGTTTTCCAGGGTTACTTTCTTGTCGGATCCCATTAAACGCTTAATGGAAATGACGGAATCCTTGTTTGTAACAACCTGACGTTTTGCCGCATCGCCGACAATACGGTCGCCGTTTTTGAATGCGACTACGGACGGAGTAGTTCTGTTTCCTTCCGGATTTGTTATAACTTTTGCTTCTTTGCCTTCCATAACGGCAACGCAGCTGTTTGTTGTACCTAAGTCAATACCGATAATTTTACTCATGTCTATTACCTCCCATGTATTTTTTATTCACTCACCTTGACGAGGGTTGCCCGTAAGATGCGGTCTTTCAATTTGTAACCTTTCTGTAATACTTCAATGACGATTCCCGGTTCCACGCCTTCCCGCTTCTCGGTCATTAAGGCATTGTGGAAATTGGAATCAAACGGCTTGTTGAGAGATTCGATCTCTTCCACACCTTCCTTTTTCAATGCGTTGAGCAACTGCTGGTAGACCATTTCGATTCCCTTGTAAATAGAATCTTCCTTGTCGGCGCTTGCCAGTGCCCGCTCCAGATTATCAATCACCGGAAGGATCTCCAGTGCGAAACTCTGAATGCGGTACTTGTTACGCATTTCGAATTCCGCCTGCAGACGTTTCTTCATGTTTTCCGTATCTGCGTAGGCCTTCAGATAATCGTTTCTGGTTTTATCGAGATCTGCCTGCACGGCACATAACTGATCCTGCAGCGCCTTAATCTCTTCTTCTGCGGAATTCGTTTCTTCCGCAGGTTCTTTCACTTCTTTTTCCACTTCTTCTAATGGAGTTTCTTCAGTGACTTTTTCTTTTTTCTCTTTTTTAGTCATTGTCCTCTCCCTTTCTCAGAATCTTTTCAACACGTTCACTCACGTATTTCAGAAGATTCACGACTTTATCGTAGTCCATCCGGCTCGGACCGACCAGCATCAGCTGAGCCACCTCATCCTTGGTCACATGGAACTTCGAAGATACGACTGCGAAGTCATCTTTCCAGACCAGGGAGTTGTTGGAGTCACGCTGCAGTGTCAGTGCACCGTCGCCTTCATGGATGGAACGGAACGCGGCGGAGTTATCCAATAACCGCATCATCGTTCTCAGCTTTTCAATATCCGCAAATTCCGGCTGGTAAAGGAGATTGTCCTTCCCGCTGAAATAGACGTTTTCATTTGCGAACTTGATGAACGCTTTCACAAATGCCCTGAAGAGGATGTCGTGACGCTGCACTGTCTTGGCCAAAATCGGCTTGATGGATTCCATCTTTTCCACGATCTCCACAATCGGAGTTCCGACTAACCGGTCATTCAGGATATCGCAGCAGTTCTGGATATCGCTGACGCTGACGGCTTCATCGAACTGGAACATCTTGTTCTCCGTGTGCCCCGTATCGGTGATGAAGACCGCCACGGCGCTCTTTTCGTCGATTGGGAACATCTTGATGTGCTGCAGCTTCTGCTTCTCTGCCTCCGGTCCCAGGACCATGGTAGTCAGATTTGTCATCCGCGAAAGCACATCGCAGCTCAGCTTGATGACTTCTTCCGTGTTCAGTGTATGAACCTGGAAGGCGTTCTGAATTGTCAGGGCCAAATTCTCATCAATGGAAGTATCCATCAGGTTTTCCACGTAGTAGCGGTACCCTTCGGTCGAAGGAACTCTGCCGCTGGAGGTGTGGGTCTTTTCCAGTAACCCTTCGTCTTCCAGAGCGGCCATTTCATTTCGAATGGTAGCCGTGGAGTATGGCAAGTCGTACTTTGTCACAAGGGTCTTGCTGCCTACCGGCTCTGCTGTTTCAATGAACTCCTCAACGATGGCTTTAAAGATATCAATCTGTCTGTTCGTTAACATCTTGTCGCCTCCTTTTAGCACTCTGACCTTTCGTCTGCTAAAATTATATGATATCTGTTTGGCAGTGTCAACACTTAACTGCTAAAAAGTCACGGTTTCGTTAAATATATATATCCTTATATAAAAAAGCCTTCACTCTCGTGAAGGCTGATCCTCTTTCAATTCATCCACCTGAATTCTTAGGCAGTTTACAACATGACTGTACGCTGTGCAGGCGTCCATGGCACAGATACCTTCATCAATAAACGGCGTGAAAATGGCATCCGGTGTGAATTCCCCGCTGCAGCTGCGATGCAGATGACAGTGGCCGTAGGAAGTATGCCAATGACCGCACCAGACAGTTTTTCCAACTTCCCCGTATCCGTTTGCCCAGGCCTCCATACCATTGACCCATGTGGCACTGTACCATTCCTTTTTTGAGGCATTTCTCCAGTTTGAGCGCTTACTCTTTCCCAGAATCTGACCATGAAGTCCCTCTCTTACATTTGGAATCCAGCCATGTACAAAAATATGATTGCCTACTTCCGCATAATAACGGCAGTCTGAGATATATCTGTTCCATTCTTTATGTGCCTTCATCTGATTCCGTATTTCTTCTTCACTGAAATCCCCTGTCAGCTGGATGGCCGTTGAGAACGTACCGTTATGGATGTCTCTCCACGTAAACCCGTTAGAGATGGCTTCTTCCATCAACAGCTCATGATTTCCCAGGATAAGTATCTTCTGTTCCTTTTTCAGACCGTTCACAAATTCCAGCATCTCTTTTGCCTGAAGACCTCTGTCAAACAAATCTCCAAGCGAGACGAAAACATGATCCGGATTCTCCGGGTCGAAACCTTCCCGATGCAGCGCATTCATCATTTCGTCAAAGAATCCATGGGCATCGCTGACAATAAAATACTGATTGTTCATACCATTATTGTACCAAAAGAAAAGTCGCATTCCGAAGAATACGGCTCTGACTTCAGTTTATTTAAGCGATGTGGCCTTTCTGGGAGATGACCGCAATGACATCATCCACATACTTCTCACATTCTTCATGCGTGCCGGCTTCCACCATGACGCGGATGACCGGTTCCGTTCCGCTTTCACGTACCAGAATGCGGCCATTGTCACCTAAGGCTTCCGCTACTTTCTGTACCGCTGCCTGGACATCCGGGTCGTTCTGCGCTTCCGGTTTCGATTTGACGCGAACGTTCTTTAAGACCTGCGGATAGAATACCACCGGTGCTGCCAGCTCACTCATCGGTTTTTCCTTTGCCAGCATGACTTCCATCATCTTAAGGGATGTCAGGATACCGTCACCTGTTGTCGCATACTTGCTGAAGATGATATGTCCGCTCTGCTCACCGCCGATTCTGTGGCCGTTGGCTTTCATGTTCTCATAGACATACTTGTCACCGACTTTGGTCTTTTCATATTCGATGCCGACTTTGTCGAGTGCCTTGTATAAGCCGAAGTTGCTCATGACTGTCGTAACGACTTTGTTGTTTAAGAGTTTTCCTCTTTCCTTCATATATAAGCCGTAGATGTAGATGATGTGGTCACCCGTGACGACATTTCCCTTCTCATCCACACACAGACATCTGTCCGCATCTCCGTCATAGGCGAAGCCGACATCCATCTTGTTGTCGACGACATACTTCTGCAGATTCTCAATATGCGTGCTTCCGCAGTTGGTATTGATATTGAAGCCGTCCGGTTCCGCATTGATGACATAAGTGGATGCACCTAAGGCATCAAAGACGCTCCGTGCGATCGCCCAGGAAGCGCCGTTGGCGCAGTCCAATGCGACTTTCTTGCCGGAGAAGGAATATTTGCTCAGGGAGATCAGATAGCCGATGTAGCGGTTTCTGCCGGCCACATAGTCCACTGTTTTACCGATCTCTTCGCGTGTTGCTAACGGGATCTCGTAAGCTCCGTCGATATACTCTTCCACCTGCAGGATCGTTTCCTCATCCATCTTTTCCCCGTCGCTGTTGATCAGCTTGATGCCATTATCATAGTACGGGTTATGCGATGCGGAGATCATGATGCCGCAGTCGAATTTGTCGACTCTGGTGATATAGGAGACGCTCGGAGTCGTTGTGACATGCATGATGTATGCGTCCGCTCCGCTCGCCGTGATCCCGCTGACCAGTCCGTATTCAAACATGTAGGAGGATCTTCTGGTATCCTTACCGATTAAGATCCTTGCCTGTTTGCCCTGTTTCTTGCCGTAGTACCAGCCTAAGAAGCGGCCGATCTTTACCGCATGATCATATGTCAGGTTGACATTCGCTTCGCCGCGGAAGCCGTCTGTTCCGAAATATTTTCCCATGTTACAGTCTTTCTCCTTTTTCAATATCCAGGAAATACTTATAGGTATCCACTGTCAGTTCGCCGCATGCCGCTTCATCGCAGGCAATGATGGCGCCGTTATGCAGCTGCAGAGCGGAACATGTCCACTTCTGGGATACGCCGCCTTCCACTGTTGCGGCCAAAGCTCTTGCCTTGTTATGTCCGCTGATCAGTACGAGTACTTCCTTGGAATCCGTGACTGTTCCGATACCGACGCTTAATGCCTGTGCCGGTACCTTCTTTGGATCGTTTCCGAAGAAGCGGGAGTTCACGATTCTTGTATCCGTCGTTAAGTCTCTTACGCCCGTGCGGGAAGAAAGAGAAGTAAACGGTTCATTGAAGGCCAGATGTCCGTCGACACCGATGCCGCCCATGAACAGGTCGATTCCGCCGTAGGAAGCAATCT
>Ga0256404_1005168_pt1 | contig 23512 bp, 20 predicted proteins | sample RumenRJG_01DNA_FD_185990 | JGI IMG/M metagenome (GOLD analysis project Ga0256404, IMG submission 185990) | Bovine rumen microbial communities from Lethbridge, Alberta, Canada - RJG_01 | ecosystem: Host-associated > Mammals > Digestive system > Stomach > Rumen | place: Canada: Alberta | collected... | reverse complement strand
AGAAGTCGGTGTTTATTGCGCAGAGGTCACACCCGTTCCCATTCCGAACACGGAAGTTAAGCTCTGCCGCGAAGACAATACTTGGCTGGCGACGGCCTGGGAAAATATTTCAATGCCGGCACTTATCCCCCTTCAGGTTTTCCTGAAGGGGTTTTGTTATTTCTTCTCCCTTTTTAACTGATTGTGCATAAGTGAAAGCTAAAGGCAGGATTATTTTTATAAAAAAAGCTGTATTTTTCGCAAAAAGGTTGAATTCGATATAGTTTTGTGTTATACTGTAAGAAGCGTAATTTTGCCTTATGGCAAATATTTCTATAATCGGCAGCGGCTGCACGCCGAATCAAGAGCAGTCACCGCAATGCGGTCGGAGTTGATATGAATTTTAATGATACAATTTTTACTCTTACACAACAGGCTGACGCTGAAAAACCGTCACTTTTTCCGTTCCCGTTTACTTTGCATCTGATATTCGTATGTATAAGTGTACTGTTTTTTGCATATAGATATATCGCTCAGAAGCGACCTTATCAGGCAATAATGTCAGTTGCAGTGCTTACTTCTATGGCGATCTGGCTTTCTGACAGCAGAAAGCTTTACTATGGTATAGGAATAATTGAGCTTTCGCTTATTGTTGTTGCACTTATAACTGCAATTATCTTCAAAGCTCCGCCTGTAACAGATGATGAAGAAGCTTCTGATGAAGATGACGATGATGATTCTGATGAAGATGACGATGATTCTGATGAGGATAATGACAGCGATGATGACGATAACGACGGTGACGAGGCTGAGGATGATGAGGATGCGGCTACTGTTCTGAATGCTGCAAATACCGTCAACAATCTTCTTAATATGTGAGAGGTGCAGACTGTGAAAATAGCAGTTCTTGACTGGAAAACCGTCAGCAACGGCGGTGATATTTCTTCTGAGGCACTTGAAAAGATAGGTGAGGTAAATATAATTCCTACGACCTCAGCTGAAGAAACTGCCTCAAATATCGGTGATGCGGATATTGTACTTTGCAACAAGGTACTTATCACAAGAGATGTAATGGACAAGTGTCCTGATATAAAGTATATAGGCTTATTTGCGACTGGATATAATAACGTTGACATTGAATGCGCTGCTGAAAAGGGGATAGTCGTATGCAATGCCGGACAGTATTCCACTAATGCTGTTGCGCAGCAGACATTTGCCTACATACTCGATCATTTCAGCCGTGTGCGCGACTACGACAGTGCAGTAAAGGATGGGATGTGGGAGCGTTCGCCGCTCTTCTCCTGTTTTCCGATACCAACTGCCGAACTGGCTGGAACAACTCTTTCAATAATCGGCTATGGCTCTATCGGAAAAGCTGTTGCTAAGATCGCTGACGCTTTCGGAATGAATATTGTTATCAGTACACGCACTAAGCCGGCGGACTGTCCTTATGAGGTAACAGATATGCTGACTGCTGCTGAAAAGGCTGATGTTATAACATTTCACTGCCCACTTACTGACAAGACAGTGGGTATTGTTGATCGTGATTTGCTTGGACACATGAAAAAATCTGCGATAGTTATAAATACTTCACGCGGCGGAGTTGTTAATGAAGCTGATCTTGCTTCAGCGCTAAATAACGGTGATATAGCAGGTGCTTACCTTGATGTGCTTGTAAAAGAGCCGATGTCTCCGGATACACCTCTGAAGAATGCAAAGAACTGCGTTATAACGCCTCATACTGCATGGGCTCCTCTTGAAACGAGAAAGAGACTGGTCGAAATAGTTTGCAGCAACATTAACGCATGGCTCAGCGGAAGTCCTATAAATAAAGTGAATTAAGGAAGTTATAAAATGAGAAGTATTTCCGAAAAGAAGCGAGTTGTTATAAAACTCGGAACATCTACTCTTGCCCACAAGACCGGTAAACTCAATATCCGCAGGATGACTAATCTTGTGCGTGTAATATCCGATCTTCATAACTCCGGCAAGGAGATAATAATGGTGTCGTCAGGCGCAGTAGGTCTTGGTGCAGGAAAGCTCGGACTGCCCGAAAAGCCCAAGGATACTAAGATGAAGCAGGCTGTTGCGGCTATCGGACAGTGTGAACTCATGCACGTATATGATGATATGTTTGCAAAATATAGCATTACTGTGGGACAGATCCTCCTTACCAAGGCGATCATAAATAATCCCAGCCACTGCGAGAACTTCAAGAATACCATTGAAAGACTTGTGGGTATGGATGTTATCCCGATAGTAAATGAAAACGATACCATTGCTATTGATGAGCTTGAACTTGAGATCGGCGAGAACGATTCGCTTTCTGCACTTGTTGCCGAGCTTTCCGGCGCTGATCTTCTTCTGATACTTTCCGATATTGACGGCCTTTATGACGATGATCCGCGTTCAAATCCAGATGCTAAGCCGATACACGTTGTTGAGAAGATAACTCCAGAAATAGAGCGCGTTGCAGGCGGTGCGGGTACAAGTCTCGGAACAGGTGGTATGTCCACGAAGATAAATGCCGCAAAGATCGCTACCGAAGCCGGTATAGACATGGTTATAATGAACGGAAGAGATCCCGAAAAGCTGTATGACCTCTTTGAGGATAAGGACATCGGTACTATCTTCCTGTCTAAAAATAAATGATATGGAATAATTGAGGTGAATATTATGAGTTATACTCTTGAACTCGGAAAAAAGGCAAAGGCAGCTGAAACAGTTATTGCTTCTGCCGGAACTCTTATAAAGAATAATGCTCTTGCAGCTATCTCAAAGGCTCTTATCGAGAACAAGGAGCGTATCATAGCTGAAAATACCAAGGACATCGAGGCTGCCAAGGCTAACGGTATGTCAGAGGCAAAGCAGGATCGTCTCAAACTTGACGAAAAGCGTATTGCTGATATGGCAAAGGGAGTTGACGATCTTATCGCTCTCGCAGATCCTATCGGTGAGGTAATGGACGGATTCACAAGGCCAAATGGTCTCAGAATAACTAAAGTCCGTGTACCTCTTGGCGTTATCGGTATCATATATGAATCACGTCCGAACGTTACTGTTGATGCGGCTGCACTTTGCCTTAAAACAGGAAATGCAGTTATACTAAAGGGCGGCAAAGAGGCTATAAACTCAAATGTATGTCTCGGTGCGATAATGCGTGAGGCAATTGAAAGTGTCGGTCTGCCTGCTGATGTTATTCAGGTAGTCGAGAACACTTCCCGCGAGACCACTACTGAGATCATGCGTCTCAACGGTTATGTTGATGTTCTCATTCCAAGAGGAAGCGCGAATCTGATACAGGCTGTTGTACAGAATGCGACAGTACCTGTAATTGAGACAGGTGCCGGAAATTGTCACGTTTATGTTGATGCCTCCGCAGACCTTGACATGGCTGTTGAGATCACTGATAACGCTAAAACTCAGCGTCCTTCTGTCTGCAATGCTATCGAGAGCCTTCTCGTTCACAAGGACTGCGCTGAGAAGTTCCTGCCAATGATCGCAGAGCGCTTCAAGTCTCATAATGTAAGAATATATGGATGCGACAGAACTATGGCTATACTCAGCGGTATCGAAAAGGCTTCTGAGAACGAGTACGCAACAGAGTTCAATGACTTTGTTATCGCAGTAAAGGTGGTAGACTCTATCGACGAGGCTATCGCTCATATCAGAAAATACAGTACAAGACATTCTGAATGTATCGTTACAAGCTCGCTTGCAAGCGCTGAGAAATTCCAGAAGGAAGTCGACGCTGCTGCTGTTTACGTAAACGCTTCAACAAGATTTACTGACGGAGGAGAGTTCGGATTCGGCGCTGAGATAGGTATCTCAACACAGAAACTCCATGCCAGAGGACCTATGGGACTAAGAGAACTTACAACAGCAAAATATCTGATAAACGGAAACGGTCAGATAAGATAAATAATATTTGGAGGTCGTAATGACTATCAGAAAAGATCTGGACGATATGCTCAACAGCCTGAAAACAGGCGGTCAGAGTCCGGCAGATGCAGAAAAAAGAAAACCGATCGAAGAGAAACACGTACAGAAAAAGAGTATCTATGACAGTATGTCAGTTGATGACCTGTTATCGGCGCTTAATGCTGAAAAAAAGCAGCCTGAACCGGAACAGGAGCAGTTCCAGAGACCGAAGCAGAATGAGGTTAAGCCAGTCGAGCCGGTAAGTGTACCGGAACAGGAGCAGTTTCAGAGACCGCAGCAGACTGAGGTTAAGCCAGTCGAGCCGGTAAGTGTACCGGTACAGGAGCAGTTTCAGAGACCGCAGCAGACTGAGGTAAAACCTGCCGAACCGGTAATTGCGCCGGAACAGGAGCAGCGTGAGTACAAGCCTGTGAGCAGTGGTATTCCGGAGCTGCATCATACTTCCGCTGTTCATGCAGAGCCTGTCACCATACAGGAGACTGTGAATGTTATTTCACGCGCACCTGAGATCACAGAGCCAAAAAAGGTGATCTTCGATACTGCAAAGAACGATCATAAGCATAGTTTCAAGCCGGCTGAGGAGAAGCAGTCCGATGATGCAGAAAAGCCAGAAGCACCTAAGCGTAAGAAAAGGATAGTCATAACCGGAGAGCTTCCGGATTATGAGGCTATACGTCAGCGCGAACTTGAAAAGGACCGTCTTGCCCGTGAAAAAGCTGAGGCAGAGAAGGCTGCTGAGGAAGCAGAACAGGCTATGCCTGAACCTGTACCGCCGGTCATTGAACCGGCAGAGGAGAATGCTGAGAATGCTTTTCCAGTTGAGGAGAAGTCTGAGATAACGGAAGAGAAATCCAAAAAGAGTTTATTTTCAAAGATCAAAGATAAATTCAAAGTCGAGGAACTCGGCGGAGATATGCCTGATCCGGAACCGCCTGTGATGCCTGTTCATGTTGAAAAGGACGAGGTGGACAGCTTCATAGACGAAGTAAATGCTGAAGCTGAAGAAACGGAATATCAGCCGATAAGTGAGGAAGAATTCACTGAGCCTGAATCTGAGATCGAGCCGGCTGCGGAAGAGGATCTTCCGTCTGCTGATGAGCTTCTTGATGCTGCTCTTGCAGCGATAAATGCTGCTGATAATCAGTATGAAGCTTCTGAGGAGATACCGTCAGAACCGGAGATACCTGAGCAGGAGCAGACTGAACAGACCGAAGAAGACGTTGAAGAGACAGAGAGCGATCCTGTAAACAGTATCATAAGCGATATGCGTGAGGATGCTGCAAATGCTATCGCAGATCTCGATAAGCCGCGCGAAGAAAAACAGGCTGAACAGACTGAGAGCGCAAAGGAAAGTGTTGAAGTCAATAAGACAGAGACTGTACAAAAAGAGGAAAAACCGGAAAAGAAGGGCGTATTAAAGAAGATACTCGATGAAGATCCGGAAGAGCTTATTAATGAGTGCAGTGAAAAATCCGAAGCCGATGAAGAGAATTCTGATAGTTCATTCAAGAATATCAGGTTCAAGAAGACGCTGTATACAGTTTTGGGTGCAGTATTCGCAGTATTTGCGGTTATAGGTATCATAGTGTCGGTAAGCAAGTGTGTAAGTACCGTTCGCAGCTTCACCTCCGGCGAAGTAAAGAAGGACGGCTTCAATGAGATAGTGTATCCTGCTGTAATAATGGATATTGAGTCGTTCAATTCACCGGCTGAACTTAGTTCAGAACAGATCATAACTGCTTCTATATGGTCGATAATCATGGATGAGGACCGTGTTTCAAAGTACACTGTAAATCCGGGTACTGATACTATCTCTATCCCGTATATGGACGTTGAGGCTCGTGCAGTTGAGATGTTCGGAACCGAGCATCCTGCATTTGAACACTGCACAGTCGGACCGGTCGATTCAAGATTCTTCTATTCCGATGGCGCATATAATGTAAAGATCAAGCCGATAACGTTTACTTATTCGCCTGAGATAAAGTCAATAGTCAAGAGCGGAAGCACCTATACTGTAAGCGTTGATTACATTGACGAACTTCCTGAATGGATGGATAAGAGCGTGTCTAAATCAGTTGAGTTCAAACTGACCGAGCACGATGACAATACATACAGCATTGATTCAATGAAGATCGAATACGTCAAGAGCAGTAACATATAAGCTGAACTGACAAACATAATAACAGAGGCGACCTTATGGTCGCCTCTTGTTCGTTATATCACGTATTTTCCTACATCTTCACGTATGTAAATTTTTGCATTTTCTTCGCCGAACATCTTGGCAAAACAGCTTTCATCCGCAATAATACGCAATTTATCCGCTTTGGTAAGCTGCTTTATACGGTATTCCAGTTTAGAAGCTTTACTGCGGTCTGATGTGCTCCACAGCGCTTCGAGTGCTTCTGCCTGATGTGAACGGGTATATTTCGCGCATTTTTCGCTCTTCCCGAAATGCTCAGCCATACGCCTTTCGACATTGTTAGTTATGCCGGTATATAAGGTGTTTCCCGAGCAGCGTATCATGTAGATATAGTACATTATTTTGCTGAAACTCCGGGGATCTCATCTGCACGGTGAGCGGCGCTGTCCTGCTGTGCAGCGAGATTGACTTCAAAAAACGCTATGGCGGTCATAAGCTGAGAATTGAAGGCAGTTCCCTCGTATTCGCGCATTACTCTTTCAAAATCGCCTGAGCGTCTGAGCAGATCAGCCTTGAGCAGTTTGAAGTTTGGATCGTTTTTGAAGGCTGCCGGATGAGAATCCATAACTGCCACTGCTGCTTTACGGCAAGCTTTAGCCTGCGGCTCACTGTTGTCATCATCGAGCATCCAAGCTGAATATAAATATGATTGGACAGCTTCTTTGTAGCAGTGTTCTTTCAGGCATACAAGCGCTTTCTTTATCATGTAGGAAGCTTTTCCGCTTACTCCGCCGATACCGCCGCAGGTCTTATACTCTTCGCTGTTCAGGTACTCCTTGTCTATGTCAGCCGGCATATCGAGCGAGGCGTTGCAGTAGCCGCATTCCGGACACTTCATTACCCAGTAGTTGATATATCCGCGGTGAGGTGCTGCCGGACGCAGGTCTATATCCGGAACTCCCTTCTGAGGATCTGATGAGGTTATAACAGTATGCGTTGATCTTACGCCGCAGATGCTGCATACAACTTCTTTTTCTTCTGTACAAAAAGGCATATCGTTTCTCCCTTCGGGCAGCAAGTATGATAGCGTTTTATGCCGTTGCTGCTTCGATGTATTTATCTATACTGATTATACCAGTAAAGCCATATAATGTCAATAAGAGACATCGTGCGTTCCATTATTTCCTTTGACGAGATATGCGAAAGCTGTTTACAAAACTCGAAAAATGTGTTATTATATAATCTGATGATAATGTTCATTTATCCACGGAGGTAAAAATGTCTGATAATATAAATATCAAACCCCAAAAGAAAAAAGCAAAGTCATTCAAGGGGCTTGCTATCTTTGAACTCATAGTAATTCTCGTACTTGTCTGCGGTCTTACATGGGATCTTTTCATACGGGAACGTGATAATAAGGATACTGCTGTCACTGCCAGCAAGATCGTTGCAGATCAGCCCGAGGAGGATCCGCAGGTAAGAAAAAGAGCTGTTATTGAAAAGGAAGAGACGTTCTATCAGCTGGATGGCAAAAAGATCCTGTATAATGACAGCGCTCTCGGACAGGTATATCTTCCTGTATTTCAGGATGTTCCGGCTTGTTCGCTTAATATGGACTCTCTCGTGACTCGTAACGGCTATTCCTTTTACCGTGAAAACGGTAAGGTGACCTCTATCGCCGGAATCGACATATCTGAGTATCAGGGCGATATAGACTGGGGAAAGGTAAAGTCTGCCGGTATTGATTTTGCAATAATAAGAGCAGCTTATCGTACATACGGAAACGGAGAGATAAAGCTCGATAAGAAATTCGAGGAGAATGTAAAAAAAGCGGACGAAGCAGGTATAAAAGTCGGAGTTTACATTTTCTCTCAGGCCGTGAACGTCGAAGAAGCTATTGAGGAAGCGGATTATCTGCTTGATGCTGTCGAGCCCTACAATATCACATACCCTCTTGTTTTTGACTGGGAAATGATCTACGGAGATGACGCAAGAACAGATTCTGTTTCAGTTGAAACTCTTGCTGACTGCTGTATCGCATTTTGTGAGAGAGTAAAGTCTGCCGGTTATGTTCCGATGCTTTACCAGAACAAGAACACTTCACTGATGAAGCTCGATCTTCCGCGCATCAAGGATTATGATTTCTGGCTTGCTGAGTACAATACACAGCCGACCTATTACTATGATTTTGATATATGGCAGTATTCGTCTCAGGCGTATATTCCGGGAATCAAAGGAAGCGTTGACGTTAATATCGCATTCAAGGATTACAGCAAACCGCAGAGTGTTGTTTCTGATACAACCGAAACAACTTCTGCTGCATCGGAAGAAAAACAATAAGCATAAGAAAGCCCTCCATTTCGGAGGGCTCGATTTGTACACAAAGTATTTTGGAAAAATAATGGGAATCTAAAGGGATTTTATCCCTTTAGCGGATTCCAAAGGCAGAGCCTTTGGTAGGGTGTGGGGCAAAGCCCCACAAATAGCCACAAAGCGCTCCGCAAAAGGTGAATTTCAAAACAGTCCGGTGGACTGTTTTGAAAGAGGAAACGCCCTGCAAGAGAGGGCGTTTCCTAATAAATCAAGCTTGTTGACAATTTGAGCCCTCCATTTCGGAGGGCTCATTTATTATTCGTATGAACTGCACATTACTTCTGTTTGATACGGAAGCTGCTGTTTCTCAGCTGAGAAGCATCGAAGCCCTTAGGCTTACGTTCCTCGCGCTTTTTCTGAGGTCTTGGACGTGACTGCTTATCCTGTTTTTTCTCCTCTTCGTCGTTGAGACGCATTGTGAGGGATATACGTCCGCGTTTTAGATCAACGTCAAGAACGCGTACCTTAACGACCTCATTTACCTTTACTGCTTCAAGCGGATGCTTGATATAGCGGTTGCATATCTGCGAGATGTGAACAAGACCGTCCTCATGAACACCGATGTCCACGAATACACCGAAGTCGATGATGTTGCGGACTGTTCCGATAAGCTCCATACCCGGCTTGAGATCCTTGATGTCCATAACATCACCGCTTCTGAGGAGCGGCGGCGGAAGCTCGTCACGGAGATCGCGTCCGGGCTTTTTAAGTTCTCCGATGATGTCAGTAAGAGTTGGAACGCCGATGCCGAGAGATTTGCTTATGTTCTCGATACCGAGTGATTCTGCCTTATCTGAAATGCCCTCTGCACCGCCGTTTGAAAGGTCAGCGAGCGAGAATCCGCACTCGCTGAGAAGTGATGAAGCAGCTGCATAGCTTTCCGGATGAACAGCTGTGTTATCGAGAGGATTCTTGCCGTCGCGGACTCTCAGGAAGCCTGCACACTGCTCGAAAGCCTTTTTGCCGAGCTTAGCGACCTTCAGAAGCTCCTTACGGTCGGTAAAGCGTCCGTTTTCTTCGCGGTAAGCGACTATATTCTTGGCAACAGTCGCATTGATGCCGGATATATACGAAAGGAGTGAATGAGAAGCAGTATTGAGGTCAACACCTACTGAGTTTACGCAGTCCTCAACGACTCCGGAGAGAGCCTCGCTCATACGTGCCTGAGGCATATCATGCTGATACTGTCCGACGCCGATAGCCTTAGGCTCGATCTTTACGAGTTCAGCGAGCGGATCCTGCAAACGTCTTGCAATTGAGATAGCACCTCTGATAGAAACATCGTATTCAGGGAATTCCTCGGCAGCGACCTTAGAAGCAGAGTAAACTGAAGCGCCGGCTTCGCTTACTACCATGTAGCTTACATTTTCCGGTATCTCCTTGAGTATTTCAGCAACGAAGCTTTCGGTCTCACGGGAAGCTGTACCGTTTCCGATAGAGATAACATTTACGTTGTACTTGCTGATGAACTGTTTTACCTTTTTCTTGGCTTCTTCAACCCTTGCAGCAGAAGCCGATTCTCTTACAGGGTATATTATAGCGTGATCGAGGACTTTGCCTGTGCCGTCGATAACAGCGGTCTTGCAGCCGTGAGCGTAACCCGGATCGAGACCGAGGATAACGCTGTTTTTGAGCGGCGGCTGCAAAAGCAGCTGACGAAGATTTGAAGCGAATACCTTTATAGCTTCCTCGGCAGCGTTAGCGGACATCTCTGAGCGTATCTCACGTTCGATAGACGGGAAAATGAGACGCTTATAGCTGTCGGCAGCAGCATTGCGAATGAGTTCGCCGCAGGCGTTGTTGCTCTTGATATATTTGCTGAAGATAATGTCGGTAGCAGCAGTCTCGTCAAGGACCACTGATACCTTGAGGAAGTTCTCCTTTTCGCCTCTGTCGAGGGCGAGAACACGGTGATTAGCGACCTTCGGGATAGGCTCGGAGTATTCATAGTAGTTCATGTAAACGCTCTCAGCCTCGGGATCGGCAGCCTTTGATACGAGCTCGCCCTTTTCGCCGGCGAGTGTACGGAGCTTCTTTCTGATGTCGGCATCATCTGAGATGTCCTCGGCGATGATGTCCATAGCGCCCTGTAAAGCGGTCTGAACGTCCGGAACGTTCTTTTCCTCATTGATGAAAGCCTCTGCTTCCTTTTCGGGATCTGAGGAATCAGCCTGTTCCATGATGATGACAGCGAGCGGCTCAAGACCGTTCTCGCGGGCGATACTTGCGCGGGTACGGCGCTTCGGCTTGAACGGACGGTAGATGTCCTCAACTTCGACGAGAGTCATAGCTGCATTGATAGCGGCTTCGATCTCTGGAGTCATTTTTTCCTGTTCGGTGATAGAGTTAGTGATCTCAGCCTTACGCTTTTCGAGGTTCCTGAGGTAAACAAGTCTGTCGTAGAGATCACGGAGTATCTGGTCATCGAGCGAGCCTGTAAGCTCCTTACGGTAACGGGCGATGAAAGGGATAGTCTTATCATCGTCGATGAGTTCGATAGTATTATCTACCTGTTCCTGTCTCAGACTGAATTCTTTGGCGAGTATCTTATTGATTTCCATAATATAATCCTTTCGTGTTTATGTCATTCAGCTGACGGCTGTTCGGTCTCTGCGCCGAAAGCAGCATCGGACTGAGAATCATTATATCTGTCGATCCATGAGAAGAGGGTTTTTGCGATGTCCTTCCAGACATTGATATTGTTCTTCTCGTTGAGCACCTCATGGCGCATACCGTCGAAAAGTCTGTGGGAGATGCTTTCATATCCGAGCTTTTCGAGCATATTAACAGCCTTGAAGAATTTCCTCTCCGAGAGCATACACGGATCCTCCTTGCCGGAGATAAAGCGTATAGGCAGGTGAGGATTCTGAACGTTCCAGCCCTTTTTGGAGTAGGTCTCGCGGAGCAGATACAGAAGTCCCTCATAGCCGTTGAGAGTATACCTGAAATTGCAGAGCGGATCGGCATTGAAAGCCTCAACGACCTGTTTATCGCTGCATATCCATGAATGAGGCAGATCGCGGTTGAATTTCTTATTGAGGATAGATTCCGATACCTCATAGATCTTATCGCTTCGGAAGCGGCTTCCGAGTTTTTTTGAAACGGCAGATTCGATCGCACGTACAAAGCCTGAGAATCTGCTGTAACACGGGCATCCGAGAAGTACAAGACCGTTTATTCTGGAATCGTTGTTTTTAAGGAAACACCTTGCGCCGAGAGAGCCCATACTGTGACCGATCATGAACAGCGGTTTATCGGGATAGGTCTCTCTGACTATCTGAGTAAGCTGAGCGATGTCACTTACGAAGCCTTCACCGCCGTCGCGGAACATGAAGCCGAGGTCATCGGGGGTGCAGATACTTTTACCGTGACCGCGGTTATCGTGTATCACAGAGACAAAGCCCTGTTCAGCGAGATAGTCCATGAAAGGGAAGTAGCGTTCCTTGTGTTCGTTCATTCCGTGGATTATCTGTACAACGCCGCAGATGTTTTCAGACGGAACAGCGATTGCAGCCGAGACAAGAAGTCCATCAAATCCGGAATTGAACTCAAATTCTTTCAGATCAGCATTGAGCATAATGATCCTCCTGTTATGGTATATCGCTCCATAAGTATAGTACAGGAGCGGTAACGAGCATTTTCACACATGGAATTATACCATATTATAATAAATAAATCAAGTGATATTGAAAAAGACTGGCTCAGAGAGGGAAAACGTGAATTTACCGCTGTGAATTTCAATAAATAGATTGACTTTTCAAGAAAAAAGGTGTATAATTTTAACATAAGGGGATGGAGGTGTTACCGTGACAGAGTACCTGAAAAATTATATGAAATATGTCCAGCAGCGTCTCGATGCCTGCGGTGATAAGGAAGAGATCGAGGAGATACTTTCAGAGCATAAGGACAAGATCGCGTTCATGCAGCATGAGAGGATAGTGCATTTTCTTGTTACTATGATGTTTGCACTGATACTCTCGATATTCATGGGGATAGTGATATTCACGGATAATCCTGCAATGCTGCTGCTTGTAACAATAATACTTGTTCTGCTCGGATTCTACATAAAGCACTATTACTTCCTTGAAAACACCGTTCAGAAGATGTATCGCGTATACGACGATATTCTCTCGAAACGTCGCGTGATAGCGTCAGGGAAAAAGGATGGTGCTGAATGACAAGAAAACAGATCGCGGCGCTTGCCTGTGAGGAGCTTGAGAAGATATATCCGGATGTTGAATGTTCGCTTGTATACGATAAGCCGTATGAACTCATGTTTGCTGCAAGGCTTGCGGCACAGTGTACCGATGCGAGGGTGAATATCGTCACAAAGACACTGTTTGTGAAATATCCTGATCTTGAAGCATTCGCAAATGCCGACATCGCTGAGCTTGAAGAGGATATAAAGCCATGCGGATTCTATCATACCAAAGCGAAGAGCCTGAAAGAAATGGCACAGCAGCTTTTAAATGATTTCGGCGGAGAAGTTCCGCAGACTATGGAGGAACTCCTCACGCTTTCGGGGATAGGAAGAAAGACGGCAAATCTTGTTATGGGGGATATTTTCGGTAAACCGGCTGTCGTGACCGATACCCACTGCATAAGGATAACCGGAAGACTCGGACTTACCGATAACAAAGAGCCGGCTAAGGTAGAAAAGGATCTGATAAAGCTGCTTCCGCCGGAAACTTCCAACCACTTCTGTCACCAGACAGTGCAATTCGGAAGGGATATATGCCGTGCAAGGAATCCTAAGTGCACTGAGTGTAATCTCAGCTATTTCTGCCGGTATTATGCTAAAAACAACAAAGTCAGATAAGGAGGCTTGTATATGTTATTTGATTTTAAATTGAGCACACCAGACGAAGGTCTTGTGGATATAACGAATGAAGTAAGCGAGGCTGTAATGGAGAGCGGCGTTTTGGAGGGACTATGCGTTGTATTCTGTCCGCATACCACTGCCGCTATAACTATAAATGAGAACACTGATCCGGACGTTAAAAGTGATTTTGTGCTTGGTATGGATCAGAGCTTCCCGGATCTGAATGCTTTCAGACACGCAGAGGGCAATTCCGATGCACATATCAAGTCATCGACGATCGGTGCAAGCGAGACGATCATTATTTCAGGCGGCAAGCTTCTTCTCGGAACATGGCAGAATATTTACTTCTGTGAGTTTGACGGCCCGAGAACGAGAAAATTCTATGTAAAGGTAATGGGAGGCTGAGCTATGGACGATAAAATACAGCAGTTTGCGGATATAGTGAACAATTCGCAGCGTATCGTATTTTTTGGCGGAGCAGGTGTCTCAACGGAGAGCGGTATTCCGGATTTCAGAAGTGTTGACGGCCTCTACAATCAGCAGTGGGATTATCCGCCGGAGACTATTCTCAGCCATTCGTTCTTCATGAAAAAGACAGAGGAGTTCTACCGCTTTTACCGTGAGAAAATGATATGCGAGGGTGTAAAGCCCAATAATGCACACCTGAAACTTGCCGAGCTTGAGCAGAAAGGCAAGCTTGCAGCGATAGTAACGCAGAACATAGACGGACTTCATCAGGCAGCCGGAAGCAAGCAGGTATATGAGCTTCACGGAAGCGTTCTCAGGAACTATTGCATGAGATGCGGGAAGTTTCACGGTATAGAAGCAATAACCGGCTCTGATGGCGTACCGCACTGCGAATGCGGAGGCATAATAAAGCCTGACGTTGTCCTTTACGAGGAAGGTCTTGATGATAAGGTAGTATCAGGAGCAGTTGAGGCGATAGCCAAAGCGGATACACTTATAATTGGCGGAACATCGCTGAATGTTTACCCTGCTGCCGGACTTATACGCTATTTCAGCGGAAAGCATCTCGTGATAATAAATATGTCTCCTACTCAGATGGATGGCAATGCTGATCTGCTGATCGCTGATAAGATCGGAAAGGTGTTTTCGGCTATCAGCTGATGCTTGATAATAGGTATTGACAAATTATGTGTGAGGGGGTATAATTACTTTGAATAATTATATTGCCCCGCACATCCGCAAAATAAAGTTTGCTCCGTGTGGATCGGCAAACAGCAAACGCCGATAGATCTTGTCGTTTGCTTATATACGTTATTCATGATATTACTGCTCCGCCCAATACTCACAATAATCTTATCATGCGGGCAGTATATGGAGGAATTATGGACATTATCATAGTAGGCTGCGGCAAGGTAGGTATTGCTCTTGCGGAGGTCCTTTCCGAGGAGCATAACGTTACTGTCATAGATAAGAATGAAACACTTATCAGAGCAGCTATCAACGACTTTGACATAATCGGCTTAGTTGGAAACTGTCTTCAGACAAGCGTTCTCGAAGAAGCAAACGTGGATAAGGCTAATCTCTTCATAGCTGTAACGGCATCGGATGAAGTGAATATACTTTCCTGTCTCATTGCAAAGAAAATGAAAGCAAGACATTGTATAGCCAGAGTACGCAGCCCCGAATTTGAAAAGCAGCTTGTATTCATGCGTGAAGAGCTCGGTATCAGTATGATGGTGAATCCGGATTATAACGCTGCTAACGAGATAGCAAAGGTGCTTCGCTATCCGGAGGCTATAAAAATAGAATCATTTGCTAAGGGACGTGTCGATCTCGCTGAGATACGTATAACGAGCGGCAGCATCCTCGATGGTGTGGCTCTGAGCCAGCTTTCAAGGAGACTTCGCCTTGATGTTCTCATCTGTGCGGTGCTGCGTGATGATGAGCTTATTATCCCGAACGGCAATTTCGTGCTGAGAGCCGGCGATAAGATACACATGACCGGTTCGCACAGTGCAATGGTAAAGTTTTTCCGCAGCATAAGCGCCGCTTACAGAGAAAAACGAGTTAAATCAGCTGTCCTGATAGGCGGCGGAAGAGTTGCTTATCATCTGGCACAGCAGCTTATAGAAATGGGCGTTAAGGTCAAGATAATCGAAATAGACGAAAAGCGATGTCTTGAACTCAGCGAACGACTTAACAAGGTGAATATCTCCTGTGCTGACGGTACAGATCATGATATTCTCGAAGAAGAGCGTGTCTATGATGCAGATGCGGTGGTAACACTCACTGGTATTGACGAGGAAAACATACTTCTTTCACTGCTTGCAAAGAAAAACGGCGTGGAAAAGGTCGTAACGAAGGTAAGCAGGATGTCGCTGATACAGCTTTCGGATACGCTTTCACTTGACAGTATAATCTCACCTAAATCAATAACTGTCAATCAGATACTTCAGTATGTACGTGCAAAGCAGAATTCGCTCGGAAACAGTGTTACAACACTTTACAGACTTGTAAATGACAGACTTGAAGCGATCGAGTTTGTTATCCGCGATTCTAAGGATTACGTGGATGTTCCTTTGAAAAAGCTTAAAATCCGAAGCGGTATCCTTATTGCAAGTATAGTCCGCGGCAATGAACTTATCATTCCTAAGGGTGATGATTGTCTCAAAGTCAACGATAGTGTAGTTGTAATAACTACAAATAAGGGCTTCCATGATCTCAGCAATATTTTTGATTAAGTGAGTTAAAAACAGAATATGAATTATAAAATGGTTTATTACATCATGGGGCAGATCTGCAAGGTCGTTGGTCTCGCGATGATTCTTCCTATAATAGTTGGCGGAATATATGGTGAACACCACGTCGTGACATCGTTCGGCATACCGTGTACCGCCATGATGTTATTGGGATTTTTGGCAACGGTCAAGCGTCCTAAGGATAAGACGGTATTCTCTTCTGAGGGATTTGTCAGCGTGGCAGCCTCATGGATAGCTGTATCTGCTATCGGAGCGCTCCCGTTTGTTATCTCAGGCGAGATCCCGAATTACTTCGATGCACTTTTTGAGACTGTTTCCGGATTTACAACAACAGGCGCTACGATACTTTCTGATGTTGAATCAATGTCGAAATCATGCCTGTTCTGGAGATCTTTCACTCACTGGCTCGGCGGTATGGGAATACTTATGTTTGTTCTGGCAGTAATGTCGAGCAACGATTCACGTACAATGCACATGATGAGAGCTGAGTGTGCAGGACCGAATGTCGGAAGACTCGTATCAAAATCGAGCGTATCAGCAAGAATTCTCTACGGCATATATATGTCTCTTACAGTTCTTGAGATAATAATGCTTTTCTGCGGAGGAATGCCGCTTTATGACTGCGTTATACACGCCTGTTCATCAGCCGGCACAGGTGGATTCTCAATATACTCTGATAGTATAGGACATTATAACAGCCTTTACATCGAAATGGTCATCGCAGCGTTCATACTGCTCTTCGGTGTGAACTTCAACCTTTACTATTACCTGATAATCCGCAAGTACGCTCTTGCAGTGAAAAATGAGGAGGTGAGAGTCTATTTCGGAATAATCATAACCGCAACTGCTATAATAACCGCAAACATCGTGCATCTTTACAGCAGCTTCGGAGACGCACTGAGACATTCGTTCTTTATGGTGTCTTCTACCATAACGTCTACCGGATTTGCAACTGCTGATATAACAGAATGGCCGGTATTCTCACAGACTCTTCTGCTCCTGCTGATGTTTATAGGTTCTTGTGCAGGCTCAACCGGCGGCGGTATGAAAGTAGCAAGAATACTGATAATATTCAAGACCGGTATAAAGGAGCTTAAATATATTGCCAATCCGAGAGCTGTTGCAACAGTCAAAATGGACGGCAAGCCTGTTGAGAAGGACGTGGTGAGAGGCGCAACTTCTTATATGGTATTGTTTATGCTTCTTATGGCAATATCACTGCTGCTGATAAGCCTTGATAAATACTCGATAGAAGAATCGGCTTCGGCAGTAATAACCTGTATGAACAACATAGGCTTTGGTGTTGGCAGATTCGGACCAAATGGCGGATTCGGAGAGCTTACATCATTCTCTAAGGTGGTTCTTTGTGCGGATATGCTGCTCGGAAGACTTGAGATATATCCGCTGATAATGCTTTTTGCCTCTAAGAAGAGGTAATGTATAAAGAAGGTCCGGACGAAAAAAGGACCTGAAAAAATTATAAACGGGGGTCAATATTATGGAAAGTAAACCAAAAAGACTTTTAGCACTGATGATAAGTCTTTTTACGGCACTTATGTGCTTTGTGCCGATGACAGTCTGCGCTGTTGAAAACAAGGGCGCTTCCGGAATGAGCTGGAATATCAGAAGCGTTACCGCTGCACCGGGTTCAGATGTATGCGTGAACGTAGTTGCGAAGAATCCGGCTGCACTGAGATACGTAAAAAATGTTACAGTTATCTCGGATTCAAGACTTCAGCCTATCGGAATGACAGAGTATTCCGAAGCACTCAATGCAACCTTCGCTTACAGCATTAAAGGTACTCAGATCAACTTCTCGATGAGCAGTTCGAGTCCGAGAGTATGCACAAGCGGAAGTATTATATTCTCGTTCTATTATCATGTGCCGGAGGGGGCTCGTGATAATGACAGCTACAAGATCGAGTGGGTAGCTTCAAACTGCTATGCTGAAGGTACAAACGGCGCTGAATACAAGATCGCTAACTTCGGCTCAGGCAACGTAAACGTAAGCAGTTCGGTTCCTGCCGGAACAACATACACACCGCATCAGCCGATCGTAACTACAACTTCGGCTACTCCTGTGACCGATCCTGTAACTGAACCTGTAACTGAACCTGTAACAGATCCTGTAACTCAGCCTGTAACAGATCCTGTTCCGGAGCTCATTGTTGATACACCTTCAAGCAGTGAACTCGTTGAAGGCAAGACGGTTTCACTCAGCGTACGCAGCTCAACAGGTGCAGCAGTAAACGACATCCGGATCGAATCAAGCGACGGGGGTGCAGTTTCAACAAACGGCACTAATATTACGCTTAACAAAGCAGGCACATATTATGTTACAGTTCATGGAACTGTAAATGGTAATCAGGTCTCAAAGAAGATCGCTGTTACAATACAGCCAAAGCCTACTGAACCTGTAACCGAACCGGTAACTGACCCTGTAACAGAGCCGGAAACTGATCCGGTAACCGAGCCAGAGCCTGAACTTATAGTAGATCAGCCGTCGAGCGATCAGCTTTACGTAGGCAACAAGGTTGCACTGAATATACACAGTTCAAACGGAGAAGCGATCGGTTCAAAGATGATAACTGTCAGCGACTCTTCTGCTATAACTTCCGAATCCAACGTGCTTACACTTAAAAAGGCTGGTACTTATACAGTCAGCGTTAAGGCAAGCATAGGCGGCAAGGTGTATTCCAAGTCGATCACGCTTACAATTATCCGGAAGAATGAGCCTGTCACAGAGCCTGTAACTGATCCTGTGACAGATCCCGTAACAGATCCAGTAACACAGCCTGTTACAGATCCGGTGACAGAACCTGTGACTGATCCCGTGACCGATCCGGTCACAGAGCCGGCGACTGATCCGGAAGAATATAAACTCGGAGATGTCGATAACAGCGGCAGATACACGGTTTCGGATGCTACACTGGTACTCAGACAGTGTGCATACTATGCAAATCCCAATGGCGATATAGAGCCTGTCTTTACATCAGATAAACAGTTTAATGCTGCGGATACGAACTCTGATAAAAGACTGACCACTACTGATGCAACGAGAATTCTCAGGTTCATATGCTTCCTGAATAATCCGAAATATCAGACCTCTCCGACTCAGGAGATAATAGATATGAAGAGAGATATGCGGAAGTGGATAGCGAACGGCATGATAAACTAACCAAGTTGAGAGCGCAAAGTTGCTCTTGTAATGGGAAAAATAACAAAATATGATGTATTATCCGGCTTTTTTAAGGTTCGCCCTTGACAAGCCGGATTTTTTTCGATATAATATATGAGTGTGCTGTATTACGGCATACTATATCTAAGAAAAGGAGGAAAACTATGCCAACATTTAATCAGCTCGTTCGTAAGGGAAGAAAGGATCTTGAGACTAAGTCTACTGCTCCTGCACTTCAGAAGGGTTACAATGCTAAGAAGAAGGTTCAGATCAACCTCAGCTCACCTCAGAAGAGAGGCGTTTGTACCGCTGTAAGAACTGCTACACCTAAGAAGCCTAACTCAGCTATGAGAAAGATCGCCAGAGTAAAGCTTACTAACGGTTACGAAGTTACATCTTACATCCCGGGTATCGGTCATAACCTTCAGGAACACAGCGTTGTTCTCATCAGAGGCGGACGTGTTAAGGATCTCCCTGGTGTGCGTTACCACATCATCAGAGGTACTCTTGATGCTCAGGGTGTTGCAAACCGTGGTCAGGCTCGTTCCAAGTACGGTGCAAAGAAGCCTAAGCAGAAGTAAGATGCTTCTAATGCAGCAGGCGGCAAAGCTGCACAAAACAGCCGCAATATCAATTTAATATAGGCAATTCTACTGCCGCAGGAAAATGCGGAGTTCATATAGATATGATGCTATATTCCTCTGCATTGGCCCTGACGCACTGACCGGTGAAGCGAATGTCCGGTTGGATAAAGTAATCGGTCAAGTACGAGTACCTATGAATTCATGAATCTATGTGAAGGAGGGAAGCGAACATGCCAAGAAGAGGTAATATCGCAAAGCGTGATGTATTACAGGATCCTGTATACAATTCAAAGCTCGTAACACGTCTTATCAACAACATAATGCTTGATGGTAAGAAGGGTGTTGCACAGAAGATAGTCTACGGTGCTTTCGAGATCGTAGCTGAAAAAACAGGCAAGGATGCTCTTGAGGTTTTCGAGCAGGCTATGGAAAATATCATGCCTGAACTCGAGGTAAAGGCTCGCCGTCTGGGTGGTGCTACTTACCAGGTTCCTATGGAGGTTAGACCTGAGAGACGTCAGACACTCGGTCTCCGCTGGATCACAAAGTATTCCAGAGAGAGAAACGAGAAGACAATGAAGGAAAGACTTGCCGGTGAAATCCTCGACGCTCTTAACGGTACAGGCGGTGCCTGCAAGAAGCGTGACGATACACACAAGATGGCAGAGGCAAACAAGGCGTTTGCACACTACCGCTGGTAATCGTCTTAATAAAGGAGGATCATTATGTCAAGAGATTGTTCACTTGAAAATACAAGAAATATCGGCATTATGGCCCACATCGACGCAGGTAAGACCACAACCACAGAGCGTATCCTTTTCTACACCGGTGTTAACCACAAGATCGGTGAAACACACGAAGGTTCCGCTACTATGGACTGGATGGAGCAGGAGCAGGAGAGAGGTATCACTATCACTTCCGCTGCTACTACTTGCTACTGGGCAGGCCACAGACTCAACATCATCGACACACCTGGCCACGTTGACTTCACAGTTGAAGTTGAGCGTTCACTCCGTGTACTCGATGGCTCTGTAACAGTTCTCTGCGCTAAGGGCGGTGTTGAGCCTCAGTCTGAAACAGTTTGGCGTCAGGCTGATAACTATAAAGTACCACGTATGGCTTACATCAACAAGATGGACATTATGGGTGCTGACTTCTACCATGTTATCGACATGATGAAGGACAGACTCAAGTGTAATGCCGTTCCGATCCAGCTTCCTATCGGTGCTGAGGACGAATTCAGAGGCATCATCGACCTCGTTGAGATGAAGGCCTACATCTATACAAACGACCTTGGTACAGATATCAAGGTTGAAGATATTCCTGAAGACATGAAGGAGATCGCTCAGAAGTATCACGATGAGATGGTCGAGCACGTTGCCGAGCAGGACGAAGCTCTCATGGAGAAATACTTTGAAGAGGGCGAACTCTCTCAGGAAGAGATCAAGACCTGCATCAGAAAGGCTACTATCGCTAACCACATGGTTCCTGTAACCTGCGGTACATCTTATAAGAACAAGGGCGTTCAGAAGCTCCTCGATGCAATCATCGACTATATGCCTTCACCGCTCGATGTTCCTGCTATCAAGGGTGTAAATCCTGATACAGAGGAAGAAGAGGAGAGACCTTCTTCAGACAACGAGCCATTCTCAGCTCTCGCATTCAAGATCGCTACTGACCCGTTCGTTGGTAAGCTTGCGTTCTTCCGTGTATATTCCGGTGTTGTAAACCAGGGCGATACAGTCCTCAATGCAACTAAGGATACCCGCGAGCGTTTCGGACGTATCGTTCAGATGCACGCAAACCACAGAAAAGACCTCACAACTGTTTACTCAGGCGATATTGCCGCAGCAGTTGGTCTTAAGAATACAACCACAGGTGATACACTCTGTGATGAAAAGCACCCGATCATCCTCGAATCCATGGAATTCCCAGAGCCTGTTATCCAGCTCGCTATCGAGCCTAAGACAAAGGCTGGTCAGGAAAAGATGGGTATCGCTCTCGCAAAGCTTGCTGAAGAAGATCCTACTTTCAAGACATGGACAGACGAGGAAACAGGTCAGACTATCATCGCTGGTATGGGTGAGCTTCACCTCGATATTATCGTTGACCGTCTTCTCCGTGAGTTCAAGGTAGAAGCTAACGTAGGTGCACCTCAGGTTGCTTACAAGGAAACTATCAAGGGCAACGCAGACATCGACTACAAGTACAAGAAGCAGTCCGGTGGTTCAGGTCAGTACGGTCACGTTAAGATCCGTGTTGAGCCTAACGAGTCCGGTAAGGGTTACGAATTCAAGAACTCCGTTGTCGGCGGTTCTATCCCGAAGGAGTACATCCCTGCTGTTGATGCCGGTATCCAGGGCGCTATGAAGGCTGGTATCCTTGCCGGCTACGAAGTAGTTGACGTTAAGGTCGAGCTCTACGATGGATCATACCACGAAGTTGACTCCTCAGAAATGGCATTCAAGATCGCTGGTTCTATCGCTTTCAAGGAAGCTCTCAAGCAGGCTCAGCCTGTACTCATGGAGCCAGTTATGAAGGTTGCTGTAATCGTTCCTGATGATTATCTCGGTACAGTAATCGGCGACCTCAGCTCACGCCGCGGACAGATCCAGGGACAGGAAACAAGATCAGGCTCTATCCAGGTCGATGCCCTCGTTCCGCTTTCAGAAATGTTCGGTTATACTTCTGATCTTCGTTCCAACACACAGGGACGCGGTCAGTATACAATGGAACCTCACAGCTATGAGGAAGTTCCGAAGAGCATCGCTGAAAAGATCATGGCTAACAGAGCTAAGAACTAATTGCCGCTGATAACGGATTTATCCCGAATCAAGGCGATATTTACAAAATCATGTGTTCTGGAGAATATTTTTTCTCCAAAACACTTGAATTTACCATATTATTATGGTATAATATATTATACAGATTTCTGAATTTCTTATTTAAGGAGGAATTTTCCAATGGCTAAGGCTAAATTTGAAAGAACTAAACCACATGTAAACATTGGTACTATCGGACACGTTGACCACGGTAAGACTACTCTTACAGCTGCTATCACAAAGACTCTTGCTCTTAAGGGTCAGGCTCAGTATGAGGCTTACGATATGATCGATAAGGCTCCTGAAGAGAGAGAGCGTGGTATCACAATCAACACAGCTCACGTTGAGTATGAGACAGACAAGCGTCATTACGCTCACGTTGACTGCCCTGGTCACGCTGACTACGTTAAGAACATGATCACAGGTGCTGCTCAGATGGATGGTGCTATCCTCGTTGTTGCTGCTTCTGATGGTCCTATGGCTCAGACAAGAGAGCACATCCTTCTCGCTCGTCAGGTTGGCGTTCCTGCAATCGTTGTATTCATGAACAAGGCTGATCAGGTTGACGATGAAGAGCTCCTCGAGCTCGTTGAGATGGACATCCGTGACCTTCTCTCAAGCTATGACTTCCCTGGCGATGAAACACCTATCATCAAGGGTTCTGCTCTTAAGGCTCTTGAGGCTCCAGATGACCTCAGCGATCCTGCTTACGCTCCTATCCTTGAACTCATGGATGCTGTTGATGAGTACATCCCAAGCCCAGAGAGAGACGATGCTAAGCCATTCCTTATGCCTATCGAAGATACAATGACTATTTCTGGTCGTGGTACTGTTGTTACAGGTAGAGTAGAGCGTGGAAAGCTCAACGTAAACGAGCCTGTTGAGATCGTTGGTCTTTCTGACGAGAAGCTCAACACAGTTGTTACAGGTCTTGAAATGTTCAGAA
>Ga0256404_1005167_pt1 | contig 23522 bp, 16 predicted proteins | sample RumenRJG_01DNA_FD_185990 | JGI IMG/M metagenome (GOLD analysis project Ga0256404, IMG submission 185990) | Bovine rumen microbial communities from Lethbridge, Alberta, Canada - RJG_01 | ecosystem: Host-associated > Mammals > Digestive system > Stomach > Rumen | place: Canada: Alberta | collected... | reverse complement strand
ATCTTGAAATAGATAATTTGGGTCATATTGACAAATCTACAGGCCTAAAAGATACAGATAGAGACGGCAGATTGGAAGACTATTTTGGAGAACACCATGATGGTTACGCATTTGATGGCCGTTATGATGGAGCTGAAAAAGCTGATGTCCTTCCAAACAAAGTCGTTGTAAAAGCTCTTGATATTAACCACAATATCAGACCAACAGAAGAATTGGTTGACGGTGAACACGAAGCATGGGCAGGTTCAACAGCCGTTATACATAATGCGGTTATAGACAAAGGAACAATGGATATTACTGCAGACCACGTATTTGCAAACGGCATAGAAGCTAACTTCGGCAAAGAAGGATTCTCTAAATCGGCAAATGACCGTACTAACCCAACTAAAGGAGTATATAACCCTGAAGAAATGCCATCTGTAGAAAATGCGATCCCTACAGGCCACAGAGTTACACCAAATGATGTTACAGGCATCGGTAGAGATGAAAACGAAAGAAATTACTACAAACCGACAGGCAATGGTAATATGGAAAACCCTACAATCATCGTTGATAAAAACAATGACGGTATAGTTGATGCAACACCATTAGCCCTTGAAGGTCCAGGACCAGGACCAGGACCAGGACCAGGACCGGGACCGGATCCAAAACCAGATCCAAAACCGGATCCACGACCGGATGAGCCTGATAGAGTTCTAGAATGGCGTCAAGTAAAAATTGATGAAATGGAACTGGATAACATTGATAAACGTCAATATATGAGATTTGGAGTTAGCGGAGCAGAATTCCCGATCGTAATGGAACAAACAGACAATGGAGTAACAAAAATCCTAGACGTATCAAGAGGCGGCGTTGCATTAGCTCACGACGGATCATTGAGAGTCGGCGATGAAATTCCACTTCATATGATATACGGAGATTTGGACATCCACGCAAATGTAAGAGTTGTATCTGCAACTACTGCAAGAGCCGGGGCAGAATTCATAAACTTAGATAAGGCAACTGCAAACCAAATCTTATACCTAAACGTTTTAATAGACAGTTGGTACAATAAACTTTCATTAAAATAAAAAATCAAACAAGATAAAACAGATACAGGTTAGAATACAAAATTCTAACCTGTATTTTTTTTATTAACATTTGTAAAATTTTTAAAAATTTTAAGAAAAAAAGTAAATTTTTGAAAAAAAAAGACGTTAATTAATACATAAGCATAAAAATGTCATGACTATTGTCATGGTGTGTGCAAAAAAAAAGTGAATGTAATGACAAGTAATAATAAATGAAAGGACTGGACATGACAACGAGAAATAGGAGAAAGAACCACAGAAGAAGAATACTGGCAACAATTTTGACAGGCTGCTTTATGCTAAACCAAACAATGACATTTACGGTCGTTGCAAGTGAAATTACCGGTATTACAAATGGTGGTCACGGAACATTTGACATCACCCCTGAAACTGCAAGCGGAGGCGTAGGCTTCAGAGGATATGATCACTTCACATTAGATGAAGGTGACATTGCTAACCTAATTTTTAAATATGGTTCAGGCAATATTGAAACATTCATTAACTTAGTAAAAGACAGAGTTACAATTAACGGTATTATCAACGCAATGAGAGATGGGAAATTCTACAACGGTAAAGCCGTATTTATTTCTCCAAAAGGCGTTGTCGTAGGTGCTTCAGGTGTTATCAACGTAGGATCTTTGAGCATTTACACACCAGACCCTGCAAATAAAAAATATCAAGATTTAGTAAATGAAAAAAGTGCTGAAAACTGGCAAGCATTTGAAAATGCTGGTGCAGATGTTCAATTTACAGGTCCAAGAGGAACAGGCGAAGGTATTGTTGATATACAAGGGAAAATATTCACTAACGGAGATATCATTATCAATGCCGGAGATGTAAATATTGGTAAAGATGCAGGTGTTGTTGCAGGTATTAAGGCTGACAAAATGGGTTTAATTTTGACTCCTGATCAAGCTGAAGCATTCTTTAAGCAACTTGTTAACACGGATAATTTAACTGTAAACAACGAATTTGCAAGTGATGGTAACGGCCAAATTAGGATTACAAGCGCAGGATTTGGCGATGACAATATTAACAACGCCGGTATAAACATTGAAGGAAATGTAATAAATATGGCCAAAGGTGAAGGCGGTGTTTATTTAACAAACTTCAGAGCTGGCGGCGAAGGAATAAACGTTAGCGGAAACGTATATAACCAAAGCGGAACAGTTAAAATATATAACCAAGACGGAAGTTTAATACTCTCTGGAAACATTGCCAATAAAGGCGATCAGATGAATATTATAAATGCCCCTAGTGATCCAACGCAAGAAAATTCAGAATTAAGAATTTCAGGAAATATTGAAAACAACGGAAACTTAGACATAATTAACCTTGGTGGCAAAGGCTTGAATATTTCAGGGACAGTCAACAACACAGGGGATGCAAACGTAAGAAATGGTTACATCACAGAAACTACAAAAACTACCGGCGGATTGAATGTTTCAGGAACATTCAACAATGGCGGCAATTTGACAATGACAAATGCTGTATCCGGCGTTGATGGCTTGAACGTTTCAGGAAACATTAATGTTGGTAAAGACGCCAAATTAATCAACGCAGGTCAGGCCGGTTTAAACGTAATCGAAAGCGGTAATGTCAATGGTAATAATGTTTCATTAACCAACACAGGCGCAGCCGGTACATTTATTGACTCAAAGGGCAGAATTAATGCAAACAAAGATATCTATGTAGATGATAATTCTGTCGGTGGTACAAGAGTTCAGGGCTTAATGTATGCAGGACAGAACGTTAACATGCTGCAAAACGGCGGCGGCAACCTTGTTATTGGTGACGGAACAGAAAACGATGAATATATCACAGCAGAAAAAGACATTACAATAACTGTAAATAACGGTAGCATATTAAACTGGGCAGGTATCCAACCAAACGCCGAAGTTCTTGGCATTCAAGATGCAAAAATCTTATTAAAAGCAGGCGGCGATTTGACTATGACAGTAACTGATGGTACTATCGGTCAAGAAGTTGGCGCAGGATGCTACAATGATTACTGTACAGGTATTTCAGATGCACCTGGCACAAGAGACTATGCAAGATCTATTAACGCACAAGTTTCAGGTAAAGTTAATGCAACAACAATTGACACTACAGCAGCTAAAGAACAAGATTTAGTTATAAACTATGCTGCAATCGATTCCGATATGAACATTGATGCTATCCACGCAGACGGTCGAGTAATTTTAACAACAGATTATAACAGAAAAGACGGTACTACAAGATATGATATGGTAAACGCTTCAACAGATCCTAATAAAGCTAACGTTGAAGGTTACGGAATATCATTAATTTCAAGTGGCAACATCGGTTCTAAAGATAACAAATTAACATTTAACCAAACAAGAGCCGGCGAATTAGCAACAGTTAATAACCCAACACCTAACGGTGGATACGGTATGGATGTTTTAGCAAATGAAGATATATACATTAAAGGATTAGACGACCAATATACAGTTAACAATGTATGTTCAATGATTTCAAGAGAAGGAAGTATCGATGCTGAATTCTCAGGAAATACATATATTGATGAAATCACAGCTGAAGGCGATATTAAAATTGTTACAAGAGGTAAAACGCTGGAAATCAATCACTTAGGCACAGTTCCGAATACACCGGTTGACTATTTTGGGCCAAGAACTCAAGGTCAAAAAGACGGCGGCTATATGGAACCGGACTTAAGAGATGAAACTTTACCAAATAATGTAACACTAAAAGCATTAGATATTAACAAAAACATCAGACCTGATGGTGAAATGGTAGATGGCTACTATGCTTGGGCGGATTCAAGCGTAACAGTTCATAATACGCAACTAGATAACGGCACATTAAACATTACAGCTGATAATATTTACGCTGACGGAAAAGCATGGCACTTCAATAAAGATGGCTACGATCCAAACCCAACAGTTGATCCAAGAACAAATCCTGTAAATGGGACAGATGAAGTTGTAGTTAACCCTGTAACACCGGATGATGTAACAGATATCGGACGTGATGAACACGAAAGAAACTACTATAAACCATTAGATACTGATACCGACACAGACACTGATACTGATATCGATACAGATACTGATACAGATACTGATACTGACACAGATACAGATACAGATACAGATACAGATACAGACACAGATACAGATACAGATACAGATACAGACACTGATACAGATACTGATACAGATACTGATACTGATACTGACACAGATACAGATACAGATACAGACACAGATACAGATACAGATACAGATACAGATACTGATACTGATACTGACACAGACACAGATACAGACACAGATACAGACACTGATACAGACACTGATACAGATACAGATACAGATACTGATACTGATACTGATACTGATACTGATACAGATACAGATACAGACACAGATACTGATACTGACGACGATATTACACCTCCTGATAGACAAAGCGGAGATATTACATTCATCCAAAGAAAAATTCTTGATGATGCAATAGATTCAATCGATAAACGTCAATATATGAGATTTAATATTTCAACAAGCAACATCCCTGTTGCAATGGAATCAGGTAACGGTGCAAGCGCATTAATCGACGTATCAAGAGGCGGTGTCGCACTTAGACACAACGGTAACCTAAAAGTTGGAGATATAATTCCGGTACACTTATCATACGGAGACTTGGACATCAATGCCAATGTTAAAGTTGTATCAGCAACAACAGGCAGAGCCGGAGCAGAATTCATAAATCTTGATCAGGCGACAGCAAATCAAATCTTATTCTTAAATATCTTACTTGAAGATGCTAAGAATATCGGATTTAACAAATAAGGTATAGCCGAAATATGAAAAAGACCTCGCAAACAATTGCGGGGTCTTTTTTTTGCACATTTACTAGCAAATTTTATTTTTACGGTTTTTATATTAACAGGTAGGCATGCTTTATAACAAAAAGTAACAAATGCTTATATTTAAATCTTTACCAAATAAAATAAAAATAAGGGATACAATCTACAAGTCGGAAAGGAATATAGAATGAATATTCGTAAAAAATCAATTGCAATTGCACTATCGACGCTACTACTTGCAATGCAGCTAGTTCCGTTGAAAGCATTTGCTACGGAAATCACCGGTGTTACCGGTAACAATGGGGTTTACAACATAGACCCGACAGCACTTATAACAGGCAGTGATATCGGTTATAGAAAATATATCGATTTTATACTAAGCCAAGGTGATATCGCAAACTTAATTTTCAAATACGGTGATACTGACATTAATACATTCATCAACCTGGTAGACAACAAAATTGATATTAACGGTATAGTAAATTCAATGCGAGATGGCAACTTCTATAACGGCAGAGCAATATTCGTTTCACCAAACGGTATGGTTATCGGCTCATCAGGAGTCATCAATGTAGGTTCTTTAGGCGTATATACCCCGACAAGCGCGGTATATAACGATTATAAAAACAACCCTCACGCAGATATTAGCGTTTTAAAAGCTTCTAACAATAACGGAAGCGTAACAGTTAACGGTAAAGTAATTGCAACTAACGATATCGATATTCATTCCGGTAATATAAATATAAACAAAGGCAGCGGCATGATAGCAGGTACAGGGAATAATCTACTTGTTAATTCTAATGCCAGAGCAGAAGAAATTTTTAACAATATTGTAAACACAAAAAATATTCATTCAGCAAATAATGTATCAAATGCAAACGGTAATATTACACTTACATCTACCGTCGGAACATCAATAGACGGCATAATGAATAACTACGGTAAAGGCAATACTACAATAACAAACACTGGTTCCAAAGGAGTTAAAATTACAGGGACTACAGAAAACCACAACGGTAACTACACTATCCTAAACAAAGACGGTGATTTAACAATTTCCGGAACAGTAGCTAACCGCAGAGGTACAATGGCCTTAACTAACAACGGGAATTCATTAAATATTACCAAAACAGGTAAAATTGACAATAGCAATGAATTAAAGATTACAAATACAGGCAAAGGCGGTATGCAAATTAACGGCACAATTGTTAATGATGGGAATTCAAATATCCTAAATACCGCAGGTGCTTTAAATCTTGGAGGTTCATTCTCAAATACTAAAAATACAACTATCGAACAAAGAGGTAACGACAATTTAACTATTACAGCAACAGTTAATAATGGACAAGATTTAACAATTACAAATAAAGGTAATAACTTAATTATAAAAAGCAATACTCTCAAAAACGGGAGAGATATGTATATCACTAATTCCGGCAAAGGTAATATGATGCTTGCCGGTAATATCACGAACGGAAGGAATTCTAAAATCACCAACAACAATGGTTCTTTACACCTTGACGGAACATTCACAAATAAAAATGATTCAACATGGGTAAACAACGGTAATGGAGATTTTGTTATTGCTGGAGCATTAAACAACACAAGAGATTTATCTATTACAAATAATGGTAATGCTTTAGTTCTTTCTAAAGGACGTACAATTCAAAACGGACGTGACATAAAAATAATAAATACCGGTAAAGGTGGAATGCAACTTGCAGGTAACGTTGTAAACGGACGTAATTCTGAAGTTTTAAATAAAGGCGGAGCTTTAAATGTTACCGGCTCATACACAAATAAGAACGGTAATTCGACATTCCAAAATACAGGCAATGGTGCGTTTAACGTAACCGGTTCTATTAAGAACAGTGGTGGCGAGTTAAAAATGTACAATGAAAATAATAGTCTTAATATCGCTAAAAATGCAACAGTTAGCAACACCGGTTATACCCACATAAGAAACTACGGAAGTAACGGTCTTAATATAGATGGAACAGTTACTAACGGCGGAAACATATTAATAGAAAACACAGGAAATAAAGGCCTAAATATTGCAGGAAAAGTAAATGCTGACGGAAGCATAATGACAAGTAATATTGGGAGCAACGGTACAAACTTAGCTTCATCAGGCAGACTGACAAGTAAACAAAATATCGCAATTAACGACACCTCTAAAGGTGGAACAAGAATTCAAGGCTTGGTTAATGCACAACAAAACGTTGATATGACACAAAATGGCGGTGGAAACATTGTTATTGGTGACAAAACATCAAACGACAATTATATCACTGCAGGTCGTAATATTAAAATTACTGCAAATAACGGTAGCATATTGAACTCAGGAGTAGAAAAAGTTTTACTTGTTGCAGGTGGAGACTTAACGATGCGTGTAACAAACGGAACAATTGGTCTTCCTGTTCAACAAGAGGCCTGCGAAGGTTCAGGATGCACAGGAATTGGGCCTAAAGCTGATGGTTCCAGAGACTTTACTAAATCTATCAATGCAAAAATTAATGGCAAAGTAAACGCAAGTACAACAGCAACTAACAAAACACTGGAAGGGCAAGATTTAGTAATCAATTATGCTGCAATCGATTCTGACATGAATATCGATACAATAAAAGCAGATGGCCGTGTTATATTAACAGTAGATGATTCAGGCCACGCATTCCACGGGAAAGCGAACGGAAAGCGTTACAACATGGTTAATGCAAGACCAAATAATAACTCAGATACTAACATTGAAGGCTGGGGAATTTCCTTAATCTCAAACGGCAGCATTGGATCTAAAGATAATAAAGTTACATTCATTCAAAATCGTGCAGAAAAAGGCTATAGCATGGATGCACTTGCAAATGAAAATATTTATCTAAAAGAAAATAGCTTTAACGATTCAGATTACGGTGCAGATAAAGAAATAAAAACAAATAAAGTATGTACTATGATAGCACGAGAAGGCGATTTAGATGTCGAATTCGCAGGGAACACTACAATTGAAAATATTACTGCGGAAGGAGATATGAATATCGTAACTCGCGGTAAAACATTGGAAATAAAAAATCTTGGACATATTGTCGATAAATCTGTAATTCCGGAGGACTACTTTGGACCAAGAAATCAAGGTCAAAAAGATGGTGGCTACATGGAACCGGATTACAGAGATGAAGTTCTTCCAAACCATGTAAAAGTAGCCGCCCTTGATATTAACAAAAATATAAGACCAAATGGAGAAGACCTAAACGGATATTATGGCTATGCAGACTCAACAGTGAAAATAGAAAATGCAGTATTAGACAATGGGACCCTTGATATCACTGCAGATAATATATATGCAAACGGAATTGAAGCTCACTTCAATAAAGATGGCTTCTCAAAAGCGGTAAATGACTTAACAAATCCTGTTATTGGAGCAAGTGAAATACCAACAGGCCATGCTGTAAGACCAACAAATGTTTCAGTAATTGGCAGAGATGTACACGAAAGAAATTACTATTATCCTGAAGGAGACGGGGACGGAATATTTAATGGTAAACCATCCAATGTTGACCCTGATGATAATATAGCAGAAGCTACACCATTAGCTATTGCTGATAAAATTGGCCCTGGCCCTGGTCCTGGACCGGAACCTGATCCAAATGCTCCGGATGGACAAAGCGGTGACATCACATTTATACAACGCAAAATTGTTGATAACGCAGTAGATGCTATTGATAAGCGTCAATATATGAGATTTAAAGTCTCAGATAATACAAATCCTGTATTACTTGAAAGACAAAATAATGGAGTAAACTCATTACTAGACGTATCAAGAGGCGGTATAGCAGTAAGTCACAACAACGCTCTTAAAGTTGGAGATGTTATTCCTGTACACTTAGCTTACGGTGATTTAGATATCAACGCTGATGTTAAGATTGTTTCAGCAACATCATCAAGAGCAGGAGCAGAATTCGTAAATATTGATAAAGCATTAGCAAATCAGCTATTATATTTGAGTATTTTACTTGAATCAAAAAATAATATGCTTGCAGCTAATTTCTAATAAGAATAATAATTCAATATAATAAAGGCTTAAGGTGTAATCTTAAGCCTTTTTATTTTATATAAATTGCAATACTAACAATCAATAAAAACCATACCGAAATGTTACGGGCAAAGAAAAAACGTAAAAAATAAGGAGCACAAACATCAGATTTAAGTTTATGCCAGTTTTCTAAGGGGTAATACCAAAAGCGAATTTCAGGTAAAAAAGTTTTATCCTTGTTATATAAACATAAAGAATTCATTAGAGAAAAAATTAAAGGAAGAATAACCAAAGAAAATAAACAATAAAAATTATGATTAATATATGAAAAATATCCGATTAAAACAAATCCCAAAATATAAAGCATAAACAAAGCAAGTAGAGAATATTTTTTTGAATTTAACCGTGTACAAAAGGTCATTTTACAGGAATTATAATCTTCATCATAATCAAGTATCATACTCGCGAATAAAATAGAATCCACAAATATACCGCAAGCCAATGATAATATTAAAACTTCATAGGATAATTCTTCTGTCATAACATAATACACACCCTCGTACATCAATGGTCCGTATGCCAGTATCACTGCAAAATCCCCTAAGCCTTTACTTGAAAACTTTGAATAGAATAATGCAATAATTAGTCCGGCCAAAGCGAATATTCCAACTAAAAAACCACTATTGATAAACAAATACAAGCCTATTAATGCAGCGATAAATAACATCAATATTATAACAATTTTCAATTCTCCCAAAGTAGCCAAACCCTGCTTTAAATAACGGCATTTTGAATCCTTAGCGCTATTTATAAAATTCTGATCCTTTGACAAACGAATATAATCAAAATAATCATCCGCAAGATTTGTTACAAGATGAACAATTGCAATTCCAAAATATGCAATCAAACCAGACAATAAATTCCCGCCGTATTTTAGAGAATAGACAAAAATAACAAGCCAACTTAAAAAAGTTATCGGCACTGTATAAGGTCTTGAATTTTTAAGCCAAAAAATAATCCTATCGACAAATTTAACCATAAGAACAAATTACACAAAAATATTTTTTATTGCAACCACAGACTCATAACTTGCACCGGCTTCTAATATTTCATCAGGCTGAAGTCCGAACATTGTAATCAAGTTTTTAGCGCTATTATAGTCATTCGTATTCAAAAATTTTGCCACCTCACATAGTGCATCTTCCCTTGTGAGCTTTTGAAGCTGGTTTTGAATTCCTTTTCTAAGTATTCTGGTTTTAGACTTCCCCATATTAACTATCCTTTATTTAGTGCAAGAATTGCAGCCCCTATCATTCCGGAGTAATTTCCGGCAGTAGCTTTAAAAATTTTTGTCGGAGTAGTAACTATTTGACTATTCACATTTTGTTCTATTTTATCAGTTTGAACGAATTCTGCTAAAGATCCGGACAATACAAAACAATCAGGGTCAAAAATATTTGCAAGACCGATAATACCATTAGCAATATCATTCTGCCATTTATTATATATCTCAAGCATTAGAGAGTCTCCCGATTTAACACCATCAATAACATCGTAGGTTGTTATGTCAGGATTATTAGAAATCTCTTGCGCTGTTAATTTTAACCCTTTACCTGATGCATAAATTTCAAAACAATCCCAGCCGCCGCAAGTACATTTTCTTCTGTTATCGGAATACATTTTAAAATGCATTTCACCAGCAGCACCACTTTTGCCTTTTAATAAAGTATTATTAACAATAATACCGCCGCCAACTCCCGTTCCTAATGTTAACATAAGTGAATTTGCATATCCCTTTGATGCCCCAATAATATGTTCCGCCCAAGCGGCACAATTAGCATCATTCTCAACATACACAGGCTTTTTTGAAAGTTGAGTAAAAGGCATTTTGGGGTAATCTTTTGCAATGTTGCCTGTTGAACCGATAATTCCGGTATTTTGATTATTTACCGCGCCGCAAGTAGAAAACGCAATCACATCAACATCATCTTCATACTTTTCTATCACAGACTTAAATAAATCACGCAATTGTTCAAAAGTTTGAGGTGTGGCATTCTTTTCTATATTAGAAAGAATTTTCCCTTTTTCATCTATAATAGCGTTATATATCTTCGTTCCGCCAACATCAAAAGCTAAAGCCTTCACTATACCTCCTTATTTCGAAATACAAACTTTTTTGTAATTAATTGCGGTCTTGTAATAGCAGAACCAATTACAACAGAATGAGCACCCATTTCAAATGCTTTATTAACTTGCCAAGCCTCCCAAATACGCCCTTCAAGAATTACCGGTAATTTCGTTTCCTTTACAATATTGCTCAACAACTCAAAATCCGGTCCATCAGAAGGGGAAGACAAAGATTCCATTGTATACCCTGCAAGAGTGGTTGAAATTATATCGGCACCTGCTTCTTTGGCATAAATAGCATCCTCTATTGTTGCTACATCAGCCATTGCAATACTATTGTGGATATGCACATACTTAATAAGATCTTTTAATTTTTCATTATTAGGACGAACTCTGCAAGTTCCATCCATAGCGACAATATCTGCACCTGCATTTACAACATCAATAACATCTTTTATTGTAGGAGTAATATATACAAGCTCCTTGTAATTTTTTGGAATAACTTCAGGTTTTGTAATACCAATCACCGGAACATTAAATAGTTTTTTTGCGTTTTTTATATCTCTCACACCTGCAACACGAAGTGCCCCCGCACCACCATTTATTACAGATTTCATCATCGCGCACATGCACTGTTCCAAATACAAAGGTTCAGACGGCATAGCCTGAACAGAAACAACCACAACTCCTTTTATCTTTTCAATAACGTTATTCATACATGAATTATAGCCTAAAAATAGAGAATAAATACTTTATTTTATACAAAACATATCATGAAATTTTATTATGTTATAATAAAGAAGGAAGGGGAGTTCGTTAATATGAATAAAACACTTATTAAATATCCGTATCTTACTCAAGATGTAGAAGTATATGAAAATGATAACGGCCATAAAATAGTCTTAGCACACAAAGAGGGAAATATGGTCAATGTTTCTTCCTGGGTAAAAACAGGTTCAATAAATGAAGATAGTCATAATAACGGGATTTCACACTTTCTTGAGCACCTAATGTTTAAAGGGACTCATACTCACAAAGTAGGAGAATTTGATAGAATATTAGAATCAAAAGGGGCAGTTGTAAATGCTGCAACTTGGAAAGATTACACTTTTTATTATGTGACACTTCCGAAAGGAGAAAATAATAAATATTTGAATCTTGCAATAGATTTGCATGCAGATATGATGATGGACCCTATTTTCCCTTCTGAAGAACTCGGAGCACCTTTTGATATTAATGATGCAACGGTTACAGACAAAAGAGAACGTCACGTTGTAATTGAAGAAATTAGAATGAGAAAGGACCAACCGTGGACAAAAGTTTATAATCAATGCAATTACAATATGTACCAAGCGCATCCATACAAAATGGATGTAATAGGAACACCTGAAATTATTGCCCAAGTGACAAGAGAGGATATAGATAATTACTATCGCAAATTCTATACACCTCAAAATGTAACAACAATTGTCGTTGGAGATTTTAATCACGAAGAAGTTCTTAACTCAATCTTAGAAAAATTTACGTTTCCTGACAGAATTTATCAAGAATCAAGAATTAACCCAATTGACGCTCCAACTACGCAAACTAAATATATAGAGACAAAGGCAAATGTTTCTACTTCTTATATGATGTTTGGGTGGCTTGGTCCAAAAGCGAGCGAATTAAAGGAATCTATATGCTTGGATTTAATAAGTATAATCTTTGGAGACGGTTCAAGCTCAAGATTACAGCAAAATCTTATTGAAAAATTGCCTGATAGAATTTTCAATATGATTGGCACAGAACATTACCAATTTAAAGACGGCAACAATTTCTTTATCCAAGCTAACTTTAAGCCGGAAGCTAAAGATAGAGCCATTGAACTTGTTAAACAAGAGCTTAACGGGCTTTTAGAAAATCAAATAAGCGAAGAAGAAATTTTAAAAGCAAAAAAAAGAATTAAATCAAGATTTGCTAATGATGCTGAAACAGTGTCAGAAATCGGAGAAAATATAGGTTATTATATGACTGTTTGTAATAATTTGAAACTTATAGAAGAATACCTCTCTGATTTAGAAAATATTACACTTACTGATATTGAAAATACTATTAAGAAATATTTGTCAGTTGAAAATGCTGTTATTTCTGTTTTAACACCGGAAGAATAATATGACTACAGAATTTGATGAGAAACTTAACGCAATACGGGAGAAATGTTTAAATTGCAATAAATGTCCACTGGGTGCAACAAAAACAAAATCCGTGTTTTCTGCGGGAATTCCAAATTCTAAAATCATGCTAATAGGTGAAGCTCCCGGATATTATGAAGATCAAAAGGGGGAGCCGTTTGTTGGAAAAGCCGGCCAACTTTTAGATAAAATTCTTGCAAGTGTTGGTTTTTCGAGGGAGAGGGATATTTATATCTGTAATACACTCAAATGCAGACCTCCAGAAAATAGAGACCCCCTGCCCGAAGAAAAGGCTGCATGCCGCGAATATTTGGATGCACAATTAGAAATTCTCCGACCAAGAATAATTTTATTATGCGGAAGAATAGCCGCAACATCTTTTATTGATACGAATTTGGGTATAACTAAATTAAGAGGTAAATGGTATGAAGGACCATATTTTTCAAAGATGATGCCAATTTTTCACCCTTCATATCTTTTACGAAATGACTCCAGAGAAAAAGGTTCTCCTAAGTGGCTTATGTGGCAGGATATAAAAGAAATCCGCAGGGTTTATGACATGTTGGAATAAAAATTTAATATGCTTTACCGACAACAGAGTTATGAGCAGAATACTCAAATGAATCATCTAACGGTTCTAATCCTATTTTATGCCCATAGCGTTTTTCCAGAGCCAAAGAAATTAAATAATCCGCAAAATGAGGGTTTTTAGGAAGTAGCGAACCATGCAAATATGTACCAAAAACGTTTTTATATCTTGCGCCCTCAAAACCGTCTTTACCATTATTTCCATTACCCACGGATATTACGCCCAACGGCTTTGTTTCCCCTTGCAAATATGTTAATCCGCTATGATTTTCAAAACCAACCAAAGTATTTGGAGATAAAAAATTAGTTTTTACGGTCACATTACCGATAAATCTGGTATCACCGGCAATAGTGTATGCATCCATTAAAGATATCCCTTCCAACTTGTCTTTTCCATGAGGTTGATAATAATGGCCAAACAGCTGATACCCGCCGCATATACCTAAGAAAACAGAACCATCGTTCATTTGGGCTTGCAATTCACTTTTTTGCGAAAATAACTCAGCTTGAACTTCTTCTTGCTGCTTATCTTGCCCGCCACCAATAAAATACAAATCATGTTCTTTTATTTTATCTCCGGAATTAATTTGTTCAAATTCAACCTCAATACCACGCCAAATGCAACGCTGCCTTAAAGTAATGACATTGCCCATATCTCCGTATAAATTTAATAACTTTGGGTACAAATGAGCGATTGAAATTTTTAATCCCTTATTCTCCATACAAGTATTATAACACGGAGTACAAAATAATAATTAATAAAATCTATAATAATTTATAATAAAGCTTTCATATTTTTTATGATAAAATTTCTTTATGAATATAAGCATTATAAACACGCATTCACATATAAATATGCTAAAAGAAACCCCTATTGAAGATGCAATAAAGGAGCTTGAGGAGAATAATATTATTGCTCTTGTACCATCTTCAAGCACGACGGACATTTTTGATGTAGATAAAGTAATAAAAAAATCTGATAATTTATATGGCTATGTCGGAGTTTTCCCCGAAGAAGTAAAAGATTTCTGCGATAAAACACTATACGATATGGAAGAGATTATCAAAAATAATAATAAAATTGTTGGTATCGGGGAAGTTGGCCTTGACTATTATTGGGATAAAAGTTTTAAAGATCTACAAAAAGAAGTATTTATTAAACAAATTGAATTCGCAAATCAAATGAATTTGCCTTTGAATATACATTCAAGAGAAGCACATTTTGATACTTTGGATATATTAAAAAAATACAACAAAAATTCAAAAGCTATATTACATTGTTTTTCCGGAAGTTTGGAATTTGCCAAAGAATGCATAAAAGAGGGGATTTATATTTCTTTAGGCGGAGTTGTAACGTTTAAAAATGCAAAATCAGCAAAAGAAGTTGCAAAAGGAATTCCTCTAGAATACTTGTTGTTGGAAACAGATGATCCGTATCTTGCGCCTGTACCTTTCAGGGGAAAAGAGAATAGGCCATACTATGTCAAATACGTAGCAGAAGAAATAGCAAACTTACGTGATATTTCAGTAGAAGAAGTTACTCAATTAACAACAGAAAACGCGCTAAAGATATTTCCTCAATTATCTGCTTGATTTGGGGTAAAAGTCATACTTTCAGGCTTATTTTTTAGATTGAGATCAATATATTTGAAAATGTTTAAATATATACCCGGCTGAAAATAATAATTATTATCGGCAGGAGTAATTTTTAACATTGCCTGGTTTGTATTTACATTTGTTATTGTTGCTAAAAACTTCTTATTAACCGCCGTAAACAAAATATAACCGGAATGAGATTGAATTTCATCAATAGTGAACCTATTTGCATTAATTGATGAGATTGTAAGATAAAAAAGACTTACATTATCAATATTAAAAACTTTTGTACAATCTTGATATTTTATATTTTGGGCAGTAATCAGAGTACTCAAACTTTGATTCTCTTGAGCAAAAGCAGGATTGAAACTAATTCCAAATATAATTAAAAATAATAATACTATGACTCTTTCCACGATTCACCTGAATTTATATCCACAAGCAAAGGAACCCGTAAAGGCTGCCCAAGCTCCATAGACTCTTGTACTAACTTTTTAACTTTGTCATATTCTGACTTTTCGACTTCTAAGACTAATTCGTCATGGACTTGCATAATCATTTTAGTCTTAAGATTATTATCTTTTAATTTCTTCCAAAAATCAATCATTGCAATCTTTATTAAATCGGAAGCGGAACCTTGAATAGGTTGATTTATGGCAGCGCGCTTTGCGAATTCTCTTATCATTGCATTCGGACTATTAATTTCTTTATCAAGATAGCGCTTTCTGCCAAAAACAGTTTCTACATAACCCTCTTGCTCAACTTTTGCAATCATATTTGACATATATAATTTAATATTCGGATAAGTTTGGAAGTACTTCTCTATAAAATTCTCAGCTTCTTGAGGAGTTATTTTTAATGATTTGGCAAGACCGTACTTACTTTGCCCATATACAATACCGAAATTTACAGCCTTTGCCTTGTAGCGCATCTCCTTTGTAACTTCGGCAACAGGGACATCAAAAACTTTTGACGCAGTCAAGGTATGCACATCAATACCTGAATTGAAAGCATCTATTAAATTTTTATCTTCACTTACATGGGCAAGAATACGCAATTCTACCTGCGAATAATCTGCAGATAATATTAAATAATTATTTCTGTCTTTTGGAACAAATGCCTGACGAATTTTGTTACCTTCTGCTGTTCTTATAGGTATATTTTGTAAATTCGGATTAGACGAAGACAAACGCCCTGTTGTTGTGACAGTCTGATTATAAGAAGTATGAATTCTATTATCAATCGGTTCAACTAAAGACGGAAGAGCATCAGTATATGTTGACTTAAGTTTAGAAGACTGCCTGTAATCCAATATAAGCTGGGCTATTTCATGATCATAGGCAAGATATGATAATACTTCTGCACTAGTTGAATTCTTTGATTTCCCTCGTTTTTTAGGAGATTCAATTTTCAATTTTTCAAATAAAATTTCTCCGACCTGCTTTGGTGAATTTATATTAAATTTCTCTCCTGCTAAATCGTAAATCCTCCCCTCTACATTCGATAAATTCTCATTAAGTTCGATAGTTAATTTATTCAAATAATCTTTATCAATGGAAACGCCAAGACATTCCATATCAGATAAAACATACGCCAGAGGAATTTCAATATCATTTAAAATTTTTAATTCTTTTTCATCAAGGCTATTTAGCCAATATTTTGAAAGTTCAAACATACTCGAAATATAGTCTGCACAATAATTTTTACAAACATCTAAAGATAAATCAGAAAATTTTGCTTTTTTATTATCAGAGACCATAGTTGTTAATATATGATTAATACGTTCCATACACTGGACATCGAAAGCATTTGAAGCATTTGAATCTTTAATATAACTGGCCAGCATCGTATCAAAAATAATGCCGCCTAATCGCACACCGTATGCTCTTAAGACATTTGATTGTGATTTTGTATCGTGGGTAATTTTTTGAATTGAATCATCTTCAAATACTTCTTTTAAAATATTTAAAATATAATCCGCACCAAGTTGTGCTTCTAATGATGTCACCAATGGAATATAATAAACCTCAGATTTATCAGTCTTTGCATTTACTTTCAACCCATTTTCATCAGACAGAAAAGAATTATTCAAACCCAGCGCAAGTCCATATAAATCGAAATTAACAGCATTATTAATATCTGCAAAAAGTTTAAATGAAAATATTTTCTTTGATTTTAGTTTTTGCACCAAATCAGCCAAATCCGTAGAATCAGTTATTAGTTTAACATCATAACTCAACTCGACTTTATTAACTTCAGCCTGCACTGCCTGCGCAAATAAACCTAATTGACCGTTTTCTGAAGCCGGAACAATAGGTTCCGCAGAAGCCTCGGTTATTTGTGCGCATTCACTTCTTTTATCAAAAGTCTTTAAAATATATTCAATATTTTTTAAAAAGCTATAAAACTGCATTGAGCGTAAAAAATCAGTAACTTTTGATATCTCAGGAAGCTCGATATGAGTTTTTTCGAAATCAAAATCAATATCAACATCCCTGACAATAGTCGCAAGATATTTACTCATTTTAGCATCTTCTATACCGCTTTTAATTTTTTCTCTTATGGAATTCCCTTGTATAGAATCGGCATTTGCTAAAACATTATCAACAGTTTTAAATTCTTCAAGAAGTTTTACTGCCGTTTTTTCGCCTATTCCTTTAATCCCAGGAATATTATCAGAAGTATCACCGCGCAAAGCTTTATAATCTATTACCTGATTTGGGTAAACACCTAATTTTTCGTGCACCGCATCCCAATTATACTCTTTTAATTCACCCTTAGAAGGAATTATAACCTTAACAAACCCTTCCTTATCTATAAGTTGAAATGAATCTTGGTCTCCCGTCAAAATCAAAACTTTATGCCCAAGTTCGCTAGCTTTTTTTGAAATAGTGCCTATAACATCATCTGCTTCAAAGCCCTCTTTAGTGTATATTGGAATATTAAACGCCTTTAATCCTGCGTATATAAGTTCCATTTGAATACGCATTGGATCAGGCATAGCCTCGCGGTTAGCTTTATAATCTTCATAGGTATCAGTTCTAAAAGTATGATGAGAGACATCAAAAGCAACACCTATAGCATCTGCACATAAGTCTTTATTCTTTAATAAATCAAAAACCGCTTTAAAAAAGCCATAAACTGCCCAAGTAGGAGTGCCATCAGACGTACTCATACCTGTGCGTTCAAGAGCATAATACTCTCTAAACGCTAATGCATGCCCATCAATTAAAATTAAAGTTTTTGAAGCTCCCACAATACAATACTCCCTTTGGGCATATTTTTGCATAAAAAAACAATCAATGCAATAAAAAAAGCTAAGATTAAAAATCTTAGCTTTTCATTATATTATTAGTTACTATGCACTAATTTCTTGATCTTTATTTGTCGGCAGCTTGACTACCTCTGCATTTTTGCGGTTCTTGACCATGTCAGCAGTAACGACAAAACTTGTTATATCCTCTTTTGTCGGAACATCATACATAACATCCAACATAATTTCTTCAACAATTGACCTTAATGCACGAGCTCCGGTTTTACGTTTAATAGCTTCTTTTGCAATTAAATCAATAGCTTCAGGCTCAAATTCTAAATCAACATTATCCATTTTGAGCAAAGCTTTATACTGTTTTAAAATCGCATCCTTTGGTTCTGTCAAAATCATTTTTAATGTCTTTTCATTTAACTGATCTAATACTGCATACACAGGAATACGACCAATAAATTCAGGAATCAAACCGAATTTTAACAAATCTTCAGGCTGCAATTTTTTTAACAGCTTTAAAGCGTTAGCATCTTTTTCAGCCTGAGATAAAGATGCTGTTCCAAAACCGACAGAATTACCCACTCCTGCTCTGGCATCAACAATCTTTTCCAAACCTACAAAAGCGCCACCACATATAAATAAGATATTTTTGGTATTAATTTCGATAAATTCCTGATGAGGATGTTTTCTGCCTCCTTGAGGCGGAACATGGGCAACAGTACCTTCTATCATCTTCAACAAAGCCTGCTGAACCCCTTCACCAGAAACATCACGAGTAATTGATGTACTCTCGGATTTTCTTGAAATTTTATCGATTTCATCAATATAAATAATGCCGCGTTCAGCTTTTGATGAATCAAATTCAGCATTCTGATATAATCTTAACAATATATTTTCAACATCATCACCGACGTAACCTGCCTCTGTTAATGTAGTCGCATCAGCAACCGCAAACGGAACATCTAACATTTTTGCCAATGTTTGAGCAAGTAACGTTTTTCCCGAACCTGTCGGACCGACAAGCAAGATATTTGATTTTTGAATTTCTACACCGTCATTATCGCCATTATTGTGTTTTAAGCGTTTATAATGGTTATATACAGAAACGGCAAGAACCTTTTTGGCATCTTCCTGACCAACAATATATTGATCTAAATATGCTTTAATCTCATGAGGTTTTGGTATTTTCTTTTCATCTTTTGGAGTCTCAATTGAGGAATCATCGCCATCCTTTGATTTAGCTTCAAAAAATTCTTCATCCAAAATCTCATTACATAGTTCTACGCATTCATCACAAATATATACTTCAGGACCTGCAATAAGTTTTTTTACTTGTTCCTGAGTTTTACCGCAAAATGAGCATTTTAATTTGTCATCGTCATGCTTTGGCATTATTTTCTCCAATTAACTATTACTATTTAATCTCATCACGGGAAATGACTTTATCAATCATACCGTATTCTAAAGCTTCTTGAGGAGTCATGATATAATCTCTATCAGTATCTTTTTCAATTTTCTTGATTGATTGACCTGTATTTGAAGCTAATATTTCATTCAAAGATTTCTTAATTCTTATGATTTCAGCAGCCTGAATTTCAATATCAGTAGCCTGACCTTGAGCACCACCTAAAGGTTGGTGAATTAAAACTCTTGAATGAGGCAGAGCAAGTCTTTTTCCTTTTGTACCGGATGATAGCAAAAATGCACCCATAGATGCTGCTTGACCTAAACATATAGTAGATACATCCGCTCTGATATGCTGCATTGTATCATAGATAGCAAATCCGGCAGTTACACTACCACCAGGGCTATTGATATACAACATAATATCTTTTTCAGGATTTTCACTATCTAATAACAATAATTGAGCCACAACCAAGTTCGCTACCATATCATCGATTTGAGTTCCCAAGAATATTATTCTTTCTCTTAATAATCTTGAAAAGATATCGAAGGATCTTTCACCTCTGCTTGATTGTTCAATTACTACAGGTACAAAACTCATGATTTAATTCCCTTTCTTATTTAATAATAATATTATTATACTCTTTTACTTGTTATGCTTCAACCTTTTCTTTCTTAGGTTTTACTTCAACATATTCAAACTTGTTATGTTCAACCAAGAAATCTCTTACCTTGTCACTGATTATTTGTTGAGACAAAGTATTCAAGAATGAAGGGTTGTGACCGAATTGTTTAGCCATTTGTTCCGGAGTAATACCGTATGCTGCACTGATTTGAGCAAGTCTTGTACTAAAATCAGACTGCTCAACAGTAATATTTTCTTCTTTAGAAATCTTATCAATAATCAAAGAATTTTTAATTCTTACTTGAGCTTCTTTTTCAAGAGAAGAATTGAATGCACTTTCTCCACCCTGAGATTCTAAGAATTTTGCCCAATCCATACCCTGGTATGACAATCTTTGTTGATATTCGGCAGTCAATGATGAAACTTCACGATTAATCATTGATTGAGGGATATCAATTTTTGTAGAATCAACAATTGATTTGAAAACAGCATCTTCTGCGCTTGTTTTTTTCATGCTTTCTCTTTGGTGAGAAATATAATCATTTATATCAGCTTTCAATTCATCAACCGTTGAAAATCTTGAAGCTTTTTTAACCAATTCATCTGTAAGTTCAGGCAAAACTCTTTGTTTGATTTCATTCAATTTGATAGCAAATGTTGCATCCTGACCTTTAAGTTTTTCATCATGATAATCTTGTGGGAATTTAACCTGAATATCAAATTCATCTTTAATATTGTGCCCAACAAGCTGTTCCGCAAAACCAGGAATAAAGTTTGAATGAGCCAAATCAAGAGAATAACCTTTTGCCGAGCCCCCTTGAATTTTTTCGCCGTTGCATGTCCCGTCAAAATCAAATACAACAATATCTGTATTGTTTGAAGGCCTATCTAAAACAAGTTCTAAAGATGCGTTTTGGCTTAAAAATCCTTCCAAAGCATTATCAAAAGCCTTTTTATCTTCAGGAGCAATCTCCGCTTTAAGATTTAAGTCTTTATACGCACCAAGTTTAAATTCCGGTCTTGTTTCAACTTCCAATGTTACACTCAAATCTTTACCATTTTCAAATTTATAATCTGTTAATGCAGGTTGAGTAATAAGATCCAACTTATTATCATATACTGCTTGATTTAAAAATTTTGGTAATACAATATCCAATGCTTCTTGTTGAATTCTGTCAACACCAACGTGTCTTTCTACAACAGCTTTAGGAGCTTTACCGGCTCTGAAGCCCGGAATATTCAAATGCTGAGAAATTCTTGAAACTGCAGTATTATATGCACTTTCTGCATCTTTTGCAGGAATAGTAATTTCCATACGAACTATATTGTCTTTTTCCTTTGTTAATTTTGTTGCCATGTTTAATATCCTCATTTTTCTACTAATTATACTAAAATTCTATACCAAAAAAGAATAAAAGCAAGAATCTTAACACTTAGACGCTTGTATAAACAACAAAAAACAAATAATGTTGCACAAAAAAAATGTTTATGATTAAATTTGAGTACAGCCGAAGTAATTCCTCTTTACAACGGTTCAGGTAATTGGGCAAGCGGCGGCTCAAAAACCGAAGTAACGTTAGAAAGATAAAATATAAGGAAGTACAAATGTTAAAAATCAGATTAAAAAGATTAGGTGCAAAAAAGCAACCATCTTACAGAATTATCGTTATAAATTCAACAACAAAAAGAGAAGGTAAACCTGTTCAAGAATTAGGTCACTACAATCCTAAGACTAAAGAAATGAAATTTGATAAAGCAGCAGCATTAGACTGGATTAAAAAAGGCGCACAGCCAACAGAACGTGTTCAATATTTAATCAGACACTGCAAAGAAGACGGAACACTTGATTATCAAAAGAAAGAAACAGTTAAACTTTCTAAAAAAGCATTAGCTAAAAAACAAGCTGAAGAAGAAGCAAAAGCAGCAGCAGAAGCTGAAGCTAAAGCAGCAAAAGAAGCTGAAGCTGCAGCACCGGCAGAAGAACCGGCTGCTGAAGCTCCTGCAGAAGAAACACCTGCAGCAGAAGAAGCTCCTGAAGCATAGATATAAATTCACACTTAAAAAAATAACCAACTTGAAAAAGTTGGTTATTTTTTTTTATTCTCTACATATTTATTGCCATCTTGAGAGTTTTTTACTTCTACTTCTTTTCATTGCTGAAAATGCATCTTTTCTGGCTTTTAACAAAATCCTTCGTCCCTCATAATTCCTTGTATATATTATTTCACAAGGTCCGATATTTTTATTCCACAATAATTGAAATGTTTTTACACTTGATTTGTTAGTCGACAAAAGACTTGGTAATGAAAAATAATCAACCTGACTATATAAACCTAATATAGAATTTTTACGAACAAATATATACCTTGGATTTTCTATCGGATCTAAAAATTCTTGCAAACATTTCATAAAAATATTATTTTCTTTAATAGGCATATTTGAGCAAGATACAAATATTTCGTCACTCTTTTCAATTACTATATCCGCAGAAGTTGATTGAGTCTTTATAATACCTTCAGAATACAACGAATCTATTATAACTTTTGCAATTTGTTTCATTATTCCGGCTGCTGTACCTGTACGAAGATATTTATACAGAAAGAATAAAAGAATACATATAAATACTAAAATCCAAAGAAACAACAATTGAAGCATAAAAGAATTCATTGTAAAAAGCCTTACATCAAAAACAAAGAATGGAGCTACAAACCAACTAAATACCGTAGCAACAAAAGATTTATAAGAAAAATATCGTAATGTTCTTGTAGTTTTTTGAGGTGCTTCTACTCCGGATTTTAAATG
>Ga0256404_1005166_pt1 | contig 23527 bp, 23 predicted proteins | sample RumenRJG_01DNA_FD_185990 | JGI IMG/M metagenome (GOLD analysis project Ga0256404, IMG submission 185990) | Bovine rumen microbial communities from Lethbridge, Alberta, Canada - RJG_01 | ecosystem: Host-associated > Mammals > Digestive system > Stomach > Rumen | place: Canada: Alberta | collected... | reverse complement strand
ATCCGTGGACCGTGCCCGCCAGTTCCCGCGGGGTGAGCCCGGACTTCCGGTCCTCTTCCGTCGTCGGGAGAAGGACAGTGATATCCTCCGCGTGATACTGCTGCTCCGGCCGATCCTCTTCCATGGCACGCCGCAGTGCCTCCAGGGCCTTCGCGGCGCTTTCCAGGCCTGCGGGGCCCTCCGGATCCTTACCGGCGCTCTCCGGGCCTGCGGGGCCCTCCGGATCCTTACCGGCGCTCTCCTGGCCGGCCGGTTCCCCCAGCGCCTGCAGATCCGCCGCGTTCACTTCCGAGACGCAGTATCCGTGCAGCGTCAGCGCAAGCAGTTCTCCCTGCAGTTCCGCTTCCGCGGACATATTCTGTGCGGCAGCGCCAGCTTCACCGGCTGCGCTGCTTTCCACGCTCCCGTCCGCTCTTCCGCAGCCTGCCGCTGCAGTCAGGACGAACAGGAAAAGACAAATTCCGGCAAATATCTTTTTCACAATTCCTCCAAATGCAAAAGCCCGCATTTACAGTCCTTCTTTGATCCTCTTCCGGATCCGTATGCTATAATGCAAATCAAAGCTTACAAAACAATGGAGCGGAAACACTCCGGATTCATCATATCACATAAGGAGCAGCAGCCCATGGAAAAAACCGTCATCACCAAGGATTGTGCAAAAGCCATGCTTGAAACCAGATTTCTGAAGGTCTACGATCTTCAGTACGCCCCCGGAAAACACTATTACAACGCCACACGCCGCGGTCTGGACCGCCTCGTGGCCGTAAAGACAGATGAGGAGTTCCGGAAGCTTCTCCCCGACGCCGTCAGCATGGTCGTGGTCATCGCCCCGGAAAACGAGGAGCCGCGGCTCCTCCTCACCCAGGAATACCGTTACCCGACCGGCCGCTTTCTGCTGAGCGTCCCCGCAGGCCTCATCGATCCGGAGGACGCCTTCTCCGAAGAGCCGCTGCCCGCAGGGATCCAGGACGCGCCGGAAGGCCATGCGCCCCTGCTCCGTGCCGCTGCCCGGGAACTGGAGGAGGAGACCGGCATCGTCCTCACTCCGGAAGACCGGCTTTTTGTGCTGAACCCCTGCCTTTTCAGTTCTCCCGGCATGACCGACGAGAGCAACGCCATAGTCTGCGCTGTGGTCCGCCATCCTATCGCGGAAGAGCTTTCCGCCGGCAAGGACGCCAACGGCAGCGAACAGTTTGAAGGCTGTTATCTGCTGACCGCGGACGATGCCCGGGCGGTCCTTCGCTCCGGCCGGGATGAAGCAGGCAACTTCTACTCTGTGTACACCTGGATCGGCCTTGCCTCCTTCACCGCAGGGCTGTGGAAGGAGTAAAAGCAGAACAACTACAGTATCCGCGGGATTTTCCGAAAAAGGATGAAAACGCCGTGAAAGAAGATTTAATAATGGTTTAAGTTTTGGCCGCGGCACTTCCCGAATGTGTAAAATACGGTATAATGCAGAAACAAAACCGATTTATCAGTTTCTGCAAAACAAAAGCCGCCCGGAACGGCGGCAGAATGGAGATATGATCTATGAGAAAGAAAGTACTGCTTGCAGCGGCAGTCAGTGCTGTCGCACTGTTCTGCGCCTGCGGAAACAACGGCGGGACTCCCGCAACCACTGCAGCTCCGGAAACCACTGCGGCGCCTGAGACCACCGCGGCTCCTGAGACCACCGCGGCGCCGAAGGAGCTGAAGGAGCTCGGCGACTACGAGGTCACCTCTGACGGAGACACCCTTACCTTCCGCGCTTACTCAAATCCGACCACCGGATACACCTGGGCTGCGGAATCCTCTGACGAGAAAGTGATCGCCGTCACCTCCGACGACTTTGAAGAAGCAAAGCATGCGGAAGGCATGACCGGTGTCGGCGGCATCCAGACTATCGTCCTCAAAGCCGCCGGGGAAGGCAGCTCCGAAGTCACCTTCGCCTATGCGAGAAGCTGGGAGAGTCAGAGACTGGCTGAGATCAAGGCGGACGTCAAGGTCGACAGCGATAAGAAGATCTCCTTCGAGACAAAGGAGACCATCGAGATGGGTTCCGTTCAGGAACTGCCGGAGCTTCCGGTCTTCGCCTATGAAGGCAACGGCGTGATCACCCGCGCCATCGCTGACTACATGGGCGGGAACTTCCGCACCGGAAAGCCCGGCGAAACTGCGGTCCCGGTCGCAGTCGTCGGCTATACCGATGACAGCAGCAGCTCCGACGTCCAGGCCTACGGCGGCTACTGGGTCTACAACTGCAGACTGGACGGCACGACGCTGGTGGTGGACAAGGTCACCAATCTGAGCGGCATCCTGCACCTTGCGAAGCAGGACGGGAAGTACGACGTTTTTTCCATCGAACCCCTGGATCCGAGAAGCATCGGAAGCATGACGCTGAAGCGTTTCCACGACCCGGAGATCATGGCCGATATCGTCGAGGCATTTGACATCGAGAGCGAGAAGGCAGTCTCCGTGAGAGATACCTTCTTCGGAACTTATGCGGAGGCCTGCTCCGCAGCCGGCATCACCATCGAGAACGTTGATTTCGGCAACGGCCCGCAGCCGCTGAAGTAAAGCACAGGACCGCCTGCCGGACGATTCCGGAAGACGCCGGTTTGTGGCCGGTTTAATTGATCTTCACCGTGTCCCCGCGCATCCCGGGGTACAGCGGTTCAAACACGAACTCCTCCCGGGGAGTTCGTGTTTTTTCTTTGGGTGAATACTCCAGCGTTGCACAGACCGCCGGCTCCATGGCGGCGAAATACTCCAGCGTACTGTAATTTCCGATCCGGTTTCCCGTGAGATACGCCCGTACCTGCTCCACTCCGGAGGGTTTTGTGATCAGATAGAGCGTGACCGATGCAGGGTCCTCCGGCGCGCAGGAGACAAAGTAGTCCAGGATCCGGTCAGAAGCTTCATAAAGGGCATCCGCGTCCGCAGTCCCCGATGCCGGGGAAACATAGATCACCGCAGAAGGACGTACAGCCTCCGCCTCCAGTTCATGCAGCGCGAGATGGGTCAGCGCGGCGAACCGTCCCCCGTCCGAGGGATCTTTTTCCACACCGGCACTCCCGGCATCCCCGGATGCTCCGGCATCCCCGGATGCCCCGGCATCCCCGGATGCCCCGGCATGGTCCGCCGAGATTTTTTCCGCCTCCAACGGCCGGCCCCAGCCCACGGTGTCCGCGAGTCCCACCGTGAAATACCATTTCCCGTCCGGCATCCCCTCCAGACATTCCTTCGTGAGATATGCCTCGGTGTTGCGGCTGATGCGCTGGGCCGCGTAATTGTCCCAGAATTTGTCATCCCTGACGTTCACGTCCACGCGGACCAGCATCTCCGGGTATGCGTTGCTGTGAGCCGCCGCCGTATAATAATCCTCCAGAAGAATGAAGGGCCAGAGCTCATAACCCACGATATTTGAGCGCCCGTAGACCCGCTCCACGGTGAAGGGCTCCCCGTATCGCGCTTCCAGAAGCTCCGCCGTATGGGCAGCCCGCTGCGCCCGGACCAGTCCTGCCCCGGAAAGAGCGACGCCGCCCAGAAGCGCCACTGCCCCCGCGAGGCCGCAGAGGGTCATCCCCAGCCTCCGGAGAGAGAATTTTATTCCATTCTTTTTCATTCGTATATGCCTCTTGATATCTCAGCGGGAGAAGCCCCCGCTCCTGACAATATTTCTTTCATCATAACACGGCGCAGGAAACGGAACTTCAATCTTTCCTACAATCCTCTTAAGAATTTCACAAGAATCGGTCCATAATCCGGTCATAATCTTCCGGTATGATATAAACATCTCAGGTGAGACCCACCTCACCGAAAAATCTCATAAATAAATGGCCGGCGTATTCTCAGCGCCGGCCACTCTCCTTTTTACGGGACTTTTTCCCGGTTTTTTTATGCCTTTTTCGCAGCCCCGGCGGATCCTTCCGCGTCCTTGGACCGGTACAGAAGAAGAACCGATGCAATAAACACCAGTCCGCAGCCCACGATCAGGCGGAACGCCGGGATGTAGCTTCCCGTCAGATCCGCGATGGCGCCCGGCATGATGCTGGACATCAGTCCTCCGAAGGTGTAGCTGACCTGACAGTTTTTCAGGACCCGCGGGAAGGTTGCCTGCGTGCTGAAATCTGCCGCCAGGATCGAGATTCCCACAGTGCACACCGGCGCACCGATGTTGTAGAGCGTCTCCGTCACATAGAGGAAGGCGTCCGGTGCGTCCTGAGTGAGCGTCATCAGGAAAAACGAGAACGTCAGGACCGCAAGGAACAGGACCGTCGTAGTCTTCGCGCCGAGGATATCTGTCATCTTTCCGAACAGGATCTTGGAAAGGATCAGGATCCCTCCGCCGAGGGAGAACACAATGGAGATCACTGCCATCTCATGATTCGTGGTGCGGTAAAGCATGCTTTTTGCCTGGGATGCCGTGAGTCCCACGACGCCGTTCATCAGCATAGCCAGGATCAGCATCCCGGTCTGGAAGGCGGCTGCGGTCCGGACGGCTGCATGATCCGCCCGGCTTTCCGCCGCGTCCGTCTCAGTTTTACGCTTCTCTTCTTCCGTCTTTCCTTCCCCGCGTTTTTCCGCCGCAGCTCCTGCATTTTCCTGTCCCGGGGGATCATTCCGAATCAGCAGCACCGTCGGGATGGAGATCACGGCGATCAGCGCCGCAACCGTCAGGAAGGAAACCGTCAGTCCGTAAGCTTCCACCGTCCGCCTCACGATCTGCGGCAGAAGCATGATGGCAAACCCGCTTCCCGTGGCCGCGATTCCCATGGGGAAGCCGCTGTCCTTCGGGTACCAGCGGCGGATCAGCAGCGAGGCCGGGATCATCGCCCCCAGACCATAGGAAATGCCGAACATCAGACTCGCGATATGGTACATGAAGTGCGCCGACGCAAAGGCGTACATCAGATACGCGCAGAAGGAATTCAGGAAGGTGACGGCGACGCCCTTTTTGATCCCCATCGCCCGGTAATAGCGGTCCGAGACCGCCATCACAAAAAGGGACGAGACGTACCGGATCGTCGTGAGCAGAGAGACCTGGGTGTTCGAGAATCCCCGCATTTCCCTGAGATACGGGAAATAAACGGAGAAGGCCGTGCTCAGCATACCCATGTTGATAAAGACCATCAGCAGTCCGCAGATGCAGATCACCTTCCGGTACGGGGACGATGCTGTCGTTGTTTCTTTTCTGTCCATTTTTCTGTCCTGTTCTTCTCTGCCGGCGCACCGGCGTGATATTTTCTGTTCCTGCCGGTCTTCCGGCATCTTTTAAAAAGAATTCTATACCCTGCGCGGATTATTGGATACCTTTATTTTCCAAAACAGGCAGGCAGATGCCTGCAGGGCCACTGGCGCAAAGAAAAAGCCCTACGGTTCCGCACCGTAAGGCTTCCTAAGTTTTTTCTGTCCGCTTCAGATCAGTTTCAGGAGGGAGATGACCCCGACCACCAGAAGGACCGGGATCACAAATACCGCGAGGCCCAGTCCGACGACGCCGAGAATGCCGACAAAAAGGTATCCTGCCAGGGTAAAGATAAAGCCCAGCACCTTCCCGAAGATCCCGAGGAAGAAAAAGAAGACTTTTGCCGTGATTCCCAGAAGGAAAAACACAAGCAGCAGAAAGATGATATATGCCATTTAACGATCCCCCGTTCAAAAAACAAAATAATAGATTCCTGTCGTCGATTATAATATACTGAATGCGTGAAAAATATGTGAAGGACGGATTACAATATTATGATTTCCCTTGATTCCCGGACAAAAAAACCAAAGCTCTGGAGCCTTCTGGTCCTCTCCCTGGCCATGATCCCCGTCCTTCTCATCCTCTACCGCACCGGCACTGCCGGCGGAACTCAGGAAATCCAGCTCTGCACGGTCCGCTCCGCGTCCGTTCTTCTCTGTCTCTATTACATGGCTGCGCTGTTTCTCCTCGGGAACGCCTTCCGGAAGCAGCTGGAATACAATCCCTACTCCTACAACGTAATTTACTACTCCGGCTTTTTCTTTTTCACATTCTTCATTCTCGAGATCCTGCTGTTCCTGATGCTGGGCAGCTTTACGGAAGCAGACCGGCTGGGCACCTGGGACGCGCTGATGACGACCCTGCTTTACTCCGCCCGGACCTTTGTGATCCTGTCCCTGCCGATCCTCATGACCTTCTGCGCCGGACTGTTTATCTCCAACATCGGCCTCATCCGGCGCGAGCGGAAAAGCTTTTCGAACATTCTCGGGATGATCCTGTCCGTCATGATCTTCCTGGGCGAAGTCTTCCTGATCCTCTGCGAGACCGGCGTCTTCGGGCCGCCGCGCAGCCACATGCTTCACGACCTCGGCATCAACCTCTTTGCGGCTATCTTCCTCTATTTCGAATGCATGCTGATGGGCACCATCGTGGCCGACGGGATCGCCGCTTTGATCGAGCCGCCCTTTGACCGGGACTACCTGATCGTCCTGGGCTGCGGTATCCGGGCCGACGGAACTCCGACACCTCTTCTCCGGGGCCGTCTGAACCGGGCCATCGAGTTCTATTACCGCCAGCTCAACGAGACCGGGAGGGAACTCATCTTTGTCGTCGCCGGCGGCAAGGGCCCTGACGAATCCATCCCGGAAAGCGAGTGTATGCGGAACTACCTGCTGGAGCACGGAATCCGTCCCGGACAGATCCTGACAGAAGACCGTTCCACCGACACCGCTGAGAACATGCGCTTCTCGCGGGAGGTCATCCTCAAAGATCTTGCCGCCAAAAATAAAGTGAATCCGGACGCGGCCGATGCCGGCAGCCCCGCAGATCTTCGCCCCGCGGTCGAGCCTTCCCGGCCCGGCAAGCTCCCGACAATCAACCGGATCGCCTTCTCCACCACCAACTATCATGTCTTCCGCAGCGGTCTTCACGCGCGGCGCGTGAAAATGCGCGCCCTCGGCATGGGAGCTCCGACCCGCTGGTACTTCTGGCCCAACGCCGCGGTCCGGGAGTTTGTGGGACTCCTGACCGCCCACCGCCTGAAACAGGCCCTGATCCTGACCGGCATCGTCCTCATCTACGCCGGCATGACCCTGGTGGTGTATCTCTGAGGAACCTGTATTTCTCAAAACCGAATAGTACAGCCCCGAAAAAAGACCTGCCGGATCAAAATGATCCCGCAGGTCTTTTGCTTACACCGTTTTTCAGATACCGGCCGTTCTTTCTGTGACTGTGTCTGTGCACCGGCCGCCGTCAGAAATCAAAAATCCCAGTTCATGTCAAACATGGGAAGCGCCAGCGCAACGATGTCGTTCTTAAAGGTGACGATGCCGTAACCCTTCGCCTTTTCAGTGTACCAGGTCAGCGATTCGACAAGCACCTTCTCGTTTCCGATCATGGTCTCCTCACTGGAGCTGTATTCATGGTAGGCGCCCAGAATACCGACGACCTCTTCGTAGGTCATGCCTTCCTTGATCTTTTCGAAATCTTCCTTCGTGATGAACTTGTAGGGCGTCCCTTCCGTGGTCACGTCGATCCACTGTCCGAACGCATTGTAGGTGTCGCCGTCGTCCGCGACTCCGGCAACCAGCGGAATCGATCCGGTCTCATCCAGCCAGTACCACTCTTTGTCATCCTCGTCATAGACCCACTGGCTGATCGCGTAGGTCCCGTCATCCTTGATGTAGTACCAGAGCGATTCGTCATAGCTGGATCCGAAGAACTCCGACGGCGGAGACGTATGGGTCCACTCTCCCGCCCAGGCAGTCAGCGCCCCGGCGAGGACAGTCACGGAAAGGACCGCTGCGGAAACAAGCGCGGTCAGAAACATCTTCCTCTGCTTTTTCATGGTTCTCCTCCTTGCGGTTCATATCTTGTCACTGCAGCTGAAAACTCCTTGCAAGACTATTTTACAATACTTTTCCTCCCCTTTCATCTCCGGAAGCATTACAATTTCGTGAACCCCCGGACAGCCGCAGATCTGTAATCGCTGTCCCGCCGGGACGGATTTGTTATATACTTGCATCTGTACACCTGTCACTGCTCAGAAAGGAATCAGAATGCCAGAACAGAACCGCTTAAGCCTTGCCCCCGGCGGACATAACAGTCCGGAAGACTATATTCAGTCGCTGCTTTCCTGTGCGCCGGTCCGCGCCGTCATGGAATACCTGAAAGAAAAGGACGCGGAGACTCTCGCCGTCCAGAAGGAACTCTGCTCCATCCCCTCCCCCTCGAACCACGAGGAAGCCCGTGCAGCGCGCTATTATTCACTGCTTTCCGGCATCGGCCTCGATGAAGTCCGGATAGACGAAGCCGGCAACGTGATCGGCCTGCTCCGCGGCGCAGACACGAAAAACAGGACCGCCGCCCGGAAAACTCTCCCGGCCGTGGTCCTGGCCGCCCACATGGACACCGTCTTCTCCGCCGACACCGACTGCACGCCGGTGACGAAGGAGGACGGCATGGTCTGGGCGCCGGGCATCGGCGACGACACCCGCGGCATGGCGGAGGTCTACATGATCGCGAAAGCTCTCTGCGCCCTGGGGATCCGTGCCTCCCGGGATATCCTTTTCGTGGGCGATGTGGGTGAGGAGAGTGTGGGCGATCTCCGAGGCACCCGCCATCTGTTCACCTCCGGCCTGAATATCGGCGCCTTCCTCTCCATCGACGGCGGAAAGCCCGAATCTCTGGTCACCAACGCGATCGCCAGCTGTACGTACCGCTTTACCTTCTCCGGCCGCGGCGGCCACGCCCTGAGCGATTTCGGCGTTCCGAACGTGAACAATGCCATGGCCCGGGCAGCGGCCCGCATCGCTGACATGGAAGTTCCGGAAGATCCGCGCACCGTCTTCAACATCGGCGTGATGCGGGGCGGCGTCTCCCCGAATGCCATCCCCTCCGAAGCGTACATGGACGTGAATCTCCGCTCAGTGGACAGCGGAGAACTGGACCGTATCTGCGCGTACACGGAAACCTCGGTCCGGGACGCGGTCGATGCCGAGAATGCCCACTGGGCTTATCCGGACGGGAAGGTCACCGTGGAAAAAACGATCCTGACCCGCCGTCCCGGCGGAATCCAGTCTCCGGACCTGCCTCTGGTGCGGACCGCCGTTGCCGCATACCGCGCCTGCGGCATGGAACCGCAGATCTCCAAAGCCGCCAGCACCGATTCAAACATCCCCATCAGTCTCGGGATCCCTGCTGTCACCCTGGGCCGCGGCGGCCGCTGCTACGGCACTCACTCCGTGAATGAACACTTTGACCCCGCAGACGCTTATCTCGGCGTGCAGAAAAACTGCCTCCTGCTTCTCGCGGCGGCGGAATATTAATTCAAGACTCACCGGTGGGACTTGCACACCGCGTATGCATTCTCTCCGGCCAAGGCAGCAGCGGGGCCGGCATTTGCCGGCCCCGCTGCCTTATCATTTCAACGTTTCAGTTCAATTCTTCCACAGGATGTTCCTGAAGCAGATCTGCTGCTCGTTACGGTCGTAGTCCCAGCTGTGGGCCGCTCCTCCGCCGCACCACTTCTCCTCCGGACACTCCGCGCAGGTCCTGTTAAGCGTCGACAGCGGTTTCCGAAAAAGCCCGAACCGGTTCCGCCACACATCGCTGAACTTTTCCTGCAGCACACTGCCCTGAACAGTCTCAGGCCGCCGCTCAATATCGAGACATGCGCCGATGTCCCCGTTCGCCATGATGCTGGCGGTGTAGACGCCCGCATTGCAGAAAAAGTACCAGTCCCGCACCTCGCGCTCGTAATCCAGTCCCAGGAAATGGCTGCAGCCGTACTGCACCGGGATGTCCGCCTCGCGCTTCTCCCGGATGAAGTCAAACATCCGCCGCTGATCCTCCGGCGTCAGCATGAGATCCGGATGTTCCTTCGCGCGGCCGATCGGCTCCAGGCCGACGACGCGCCAGGAGTCGAGGTCCACTTTCTCAAATATCTCATAGAGCCGGTCCAGCTCCTGCATGTTCTGATGATTCAGGACGGTCGTGACCTGGATCGCCCGGAATCCGCCTTCGTCGATCAGATTCTGAATGCCCTGCATCGCCCGCTTCCATCCGCCGGGCAGCCCCCGCAGCCTGTCATGGGTCTCCGGAAGGCCGTCAATGCTGACGGAGATGGTCCCCATCCCCGCTTCTCTCAGCTTCCGCGCCACATCGCGGGTGATGAAGGTGGCATTTGAGGTCATGCCCCATGAAAAGCCCATGCGGTGCGCTTCCTGCATCAGCGGAAAGAAATCCTTGTACAGAAGCGGCTCCCCGCCGGTAATGCAGAGCATCATGCGGCTGATGTCGAAGTTCTCTTTCACATCCTCCAGCACGGCGAGGTACTGCTCCGGCGCAAGGCCCTGGGGTGCGCCGGGATCACAGCTGCTCCCGCAGTGAAAGCAGCGCGCGTTGCACTGCAGCGTCAGCTCCAGAAACAAGTGCCTGAGCTCCGGCTCGATGAATTTCTGTTTCCGGTATGCCGCCAGCTGATCCAGCTGCGCTTTCTTCAGGTCCAGCAGCATCTCCCGCGTTGCCTGAACACCGCTCATTTCCGGGCTCCTGTTCCCGCAGCTTCACCCGGCCCCTGCGCGGGCTCGTCGGCCTGCGGCACAGCGGTTTCCATCTGCCGGAACATCTCCGGCGGACCGTAAAGTGCGATCATCTCATTTCTCGAAGGTTCATAGCAGGTTTCCGGCGTTACCGGTTCCGGCTCTTCCTTTGTAGTTTCCGCAGCTGTGCTTTCCGGCTCTTCTTTTGTAGTTTCCGCAGCTGTGTTTTCCGGCCCTTCTTTTGTAGTTTCCGCAGCTGTGTTTTCCGGCCCTTCCTCCGGATCGTCGGCTCCGAGCATCGACGGCGGGCCATAGACATCCTCCGGCTCATTCTCCTCGGGAACGAACTCCGTTGCCGGGATATCGCCCTCCAGTGTTTCGTCGATATCGAACATTTCCGGCGGGCCGTAAACTGCCTCCGGCACATTCTCCGAAGGTTCATATTCCGTACCCTGCTGAGTCGTCTCAAACATCTCCGGCGGACCGTAGACATCCTCCGGGACATTGTTCGAAGGGTCTGTTTTCGTGAAATATTCCGGCGGGCCGTAGACCGTCTCCGGGCGGTTCCGGCACGCCGCGAACTGCACTGCCGCAGCAGCTGCCAGTGCGCCGAACGCCAGACGTCTCACTGATTTTTTCATAAATTTCACCTCCCTGATGCACAACAGGTGATTCTGTACGCATATTATATCAGATATTCCGGAGCGGTTGCACGCGGCAGACCGCTTTGACCTGCACTTCCGGCAGCCGGTCTGGATTTCACGGCTTCTGTTTCTCCGGCAGCCGCAGAAGAAATCCGAAGCTGCGGTCGATGATCCCGCACAGGGGATATTCGATCATCATCACCAGCGTCAGCGCCGCCAGGTGCCGCGCCAGATATCCCGGTCCGAAATCCGCCGCCTGGCCTGCCACCGCTGCCACGCCGCCCCAGACCAGGTTCACAAGGTACCACTCCAGATGCGTCGCCATCACGATCAGAGAATACCTGCCGAAATACGTGAAAACAGAAGAATATTTTTCCAGCAGTTCCGCCGCCTGGCGCAGGAATCCGTATGCAGCCGCAGCCGAGATCAGCAGCAGGACCGGAAAGCGGCCGAACTGCGCCGTCCGGAAATCCATTCTGTAAACGGCCGGGATCACCAGACTGACTGCAAAACACAGGATCGCAGCCGGCATTCCTTTTTTTGTGCCGACGATCCGGTCAAACACCGGTCCGACCCAGGCGCCTTCCAGAATAATCGCCGCCGCAGCCAGACTCCGGATCACCACCAGGAAAATATCACTGGCGATCCCGTCTCCGCCGCCGGTCACCACCGCAACCGTCACTGCGAAGATCCGGTCAATGAATGCCATCGCCCCCAGTCCCGCAAGAAACACCAGGATCTCCCAAATGCACGGACGGGTGAATGCGCCGGTTTCCCCGGTTTTTCCCGATTGCCCGGTTTCTCCCGATTGCCCGGTTTCTCCCGATTGCCCGGTTTCTCCCGATTGCCCGGTTTCTCTGCCTGCTTTCGTCTTTGCGGGATTCCGGCCGGCAAGTGCTGCAAAAGCAAGCACACTTCCGAAAAAAAACACCGGCAGGAACCAGAGGGTCCCCTTCCCGACCAAAGTGAAGATGCACCGCATCCAGACGGTGACCATTTCCCGGGATATCTGCCCTCCGTTCAGGCAGAGGACCGCATAGTCAAAGAAGACCGCAAGGACGGAAAAGGTGAAAAACGGCCACAAGACCGCCGCGGCTCTGTGCTTCGCAAAGCTGCCGACGGATGGTTTCCGGCCCCGGATCATCAGATCTCCTGAAACAAAGAAAAAGACTGCCATGGCGAAGGAATTGAACCACAAAAGCAGCGGATTTTCCGGAAATCCGGACACTCCGGAAAGATGGACCGAGACCACCGCGATGATCGCCGCTCCCCGGATCCAGTCCGGCCACGCCAGCCTCGTCCGCGTGCCGGCACCCGCCATTCCGGCTTTTACTCCACCTGCCTTCGCCGTTCCGCTTTCTGTCGCACCGGCACCTTCTATTCTGTTTTCTTCCGGATTTCTCTCCATGGATTTCTCCCGTTTTTTTGAATTCTTCTGTATATTATATCGAATATTCCCGGATCCCGGCAGATTTCCGCCGGCAGAACAGTAATTTCTCCCTGAGCCGCCGGATTTCTGCCGCTGCCGCAAAATTTTATCCCCCATTCGCAAAATTCGCGCTATAATTGCATGGATTTACGGTTCCGGTCTCAGGCTTCCGTTCCTGCTTCGATCCGGAAACGGCTTCTCTCAAGTGCCGGAACCATCACTTTGTATTTCACCACGTTGAGGTTTTACCAATGATTGGGACAGGAACGATCGTCAATGCCGCCGCAATTGTCGCCGGCGGATTTATCGGAATGGTCTCCAGGGGACTCATCCGGGACCGCATGCGCGAGACCGTCACAAAGTCCATGGGCTTCGCCGTTATCGTGATGGGGCTCGGGAGCACAATGTCGAAGATGCTGACTGTAACGCTGACCGCTGCACCTGCCGCGGCTGAAGCATCCGCCGGCGCTGTGGGTGGTGCGTCCGGCGCCGGAGCTGCGGCTGCCGGAACCGGGGCTGCTGCCGGAACCGGGGCCGCCGCCGGAACCGGGGTCGCCGGGCTTTCCGCCGCCCTCGGCACCCAGGGCACCATGATGATGATCATCTCTCTTGCGCTGGGCGCGCTGATCGGCGAGATCATCGACCTCGACGGCCTGTTTGAACGCTTCGGGACCTGGCTTCGGAACCGGACCGGGAATGAGAATGACACTGGTTTCATTGATGCCTTTCTCACCGCGTCGTTCACCGTCTGCATCGGCGCCATGGCCATTATCGGCTCTATCCAGGACGGACTTTACGGCGACCCGTCGACGCTTTTTGCCAAATCTATCCTGGACCTCATCATCATTGCGATGATGACCGCTTCCCTCGGGAAGGGCTGCATCTTCTCTGCTATCCCGGTCGCCATGCTGCAGGGTTCCGTCACACTGCTCGCCGGTTTTCTGGCACCGTTCATGACTCCGGATGCGCTGAGCAACATTTCTCTTGTCGGGAATATCCTGATTACCTGCGTCGGCGTGAACCTGGTCTTCCCGAAGACGATCCGGGTCGCGAATCTTCTTCCTTCGCTGGTCATCGCCGTGATCTTCGCGCTGGTATAATCAAAGCCGGCCGGCATGCTTTCTCCGCTAAAAAGATGCGGCAGGAAACCCTTTCCTGCCGCATCTTCTACAATTCTATTCAATTTCCGCTGCCCGACCAGTCCTTTCAGTCCGACCAGTCCGGCTCCCCGGTCCGGTTCCCCAAATCAGGTCCACAGGCAGGTTCCCCGGATCAGTTCCCCGGGAAGGCTTCCACGAAGAGGACGCCGTCACTGCTCCCGCCGGCTCCGGCCGTGCTTCCCGCAGCCCCCGAGCTCTGAACGACACCCTGGGCGGCAGTCTCAGCCGGCGCCACACCCTGGGCTGCCGTCTCCACCGGAGCAGCAACCACACTCTGAGCCGCAGTCTCCGCCGGAGCAGCAGTCACACCCTGAGCCGCAGTCTCCGCCGGAGCAGCAACCACACTCTGGGCCGCCGTCTCTGCCGGCGCCGCCTGCACTGTGGCTTCCGCCGGAGCGGCAGCCGCGCCCTGCGCTGCCTCGGCAGCATCGTCCCCGGTGACAGTACCGGCTGCCGCAGTCTCCGCCTGCGCCGCCGCGTTCCAGCCCTTCATCTCCGCATAGGCCTCGTGGCCCACCGTGAGTTCCAGCGCCGCCTCATAGAGCACGTCCTTGTTCCTCTGCCAGACGCCCTCAAAATCCGATTCCGGCAGCGGGCAGGTTCCGATTCCTGCCTCGATCGTGACACAGGGAATCCCCTTCATTTCGCTGAGCCAGGTCTTCAGGCTTCCCACGCCGGTACCGTTGTTCTCCGCGGGCACCAGGGCATATCCGCTCGAAGCCTTCACGACCTCGGCGATCTCCCGGCTCCGGTTGTTCACCGCTTCCGAGCCGGTGGGGGCATACCAGTAGAGGACCTGTCCCTGCATGTGATAGCTCAGGACCTCATCGAACTGCGTACTCTGGATCATCTGGACCATCACCCGCGTCTCCGGCTCCGACTCGACAAAGGGCCCCTTGTAAAGATCATTCGAGGCCTTGGCGCGAAGATCGTTCAGGCCGGTCCAGCCGTTGGTGGCGAAATTCCGGTTCAGGTCGACGCCGGTCGCCGTGTTCTTCCACTTGTTCAGGTACCAGATATATTTGTTCGCGTCGTCAAAGATACCCCAGGAAGACCAGCTCTGAAGGATGTTGTTGACCGTGTTCTTCATCTTCTGCGTCTTCATGCCGTCCACGCCGTACTGCGAGATGGCGACACCGTCGGGATTGATCATCGGAAGCACGTGGAAACAGACGTCCTGCAGCATCTGGTCGCCCGCGTTTCTGCGGTCCAGAAGATCCTTCATCTGGCGCATGACGACCGGAGTCACCATATATTCCCGGCCGTGCATGGTCGCGATCACCAGGATCTTTCTGGAAGCCGAGGGGTTCCCGATGACTGCGTGCCAGAGTTCCCGGCCGTCCGGCGACTGCCCCATGGAGCCGCAGTCGAAGCCGGAAATGCTCTTCAGACTGTTCAGGTCCGCCGTCAGCTGGTCATAGGTATACATGCCCGTCCCGTTGAAATAGTAGCCGCCGACCTTGGACGAGACCGCGCGGGGCTCGTATTTCGGGACATTCGCATTCGAACTTACCGCAGCCGCCGTTCCCGGGCCTGCGCCGTTCATCGCCGTGTCCAGCTGGAAATTCGGCGCTGCATAGCTTGTCAGCATTCCCGCCGGCATTGCGGAGAAAACCGAAACCGCCGAGATCATAAGCGCGCATGCGGCCGCCCGGAAACCTGCCGCTCCGCGCATTTTATTCTTTGTCATCATTCTTCCGTCCACCATTCCTCTTCTGTTCCGTAAAAGTTCTCCCGTGCAGAGCATTTCACTCCGCAAGGATTCTCACGTGCAGAACATTTTACTCCGCAAGGATTCTCCCGTGCAGTGAGACTTTCAAGTGTCAGTATACCCGCCTTTGCCCGTAAAGTCCCGCAGAAAACTATTACAATACTTTTACTTTTCCCCATTGCGCCGGGATATAATGTACGTAACGACCAGCACCCCGGAAAAAAGAGTGAACTCCGAATGAAAAAGAGTGTACCCCGAATGTAAAGGAGTGGACTCCGAATGAAAAAGAGTCCGTGGTGCTGACGGATCGCAAATGTCTTTACTGTCCCGCGGCGGCCCTCCGCCGCAGATCGGAGAAACCTATGGATGTGATCACCGCCCTGAAAGAACGAAAAGAGACCGTATGGCTGAACCCGGACCTCGCCCACGCCGAGCCCCGCAGCGGGATGGCGGGCTACCGCTTTGTCTACGTCAAAGCCGCCCAGGAACGCTTCATGCGCTTCCTTCCCTACATCGCCTCCGCTTTTCCGGAGACCGCGGCGAAAAAAGGCGTGATCGAGTCGGCCCTGATTCCGATCCCTGCCATGACCGCCTGGATGAACGCGGACGATGCCGGCATCCGCGGCCGTGTTTTCTTAAAGGACGATGCCCGGCTTCCCATCGCCGGTTCCGTGAAGGCCCGCGGCGGGATCCATGAGGTCCTGAAGATCGCGGAGACCCTGGCCATGAACGCCGGCATGCTGCATCCCATGGACAATTACGCAAAGCTCGACTCCGACGAGTTCCGGGCCTTCTTCGGACAGTACAAGGTCCAGGTCGGCTCCACCGGAAACCTCGGGATCAGCATCGGCCGCATGGCTGCCCGCCTCGGCTTTCAGGCCATCGTCCATATGTCCTGCGACGCGAAGCAGTGGAAAAAGGATCTGCTCCGGAGCGAAGGTGTCATCGTGAAGGAATATGCCGGTGATTACGGCCAGGCCGTGGCCAGCGGACGGAAGGAGTCCGAGGCCGATGAAAAGAGCTTTTTCATCGACGACGAAAATTCCGAGGACCTCTTCTTCGGCTACGCCACCGCCGCGCTGCGCGTCCATGTCCAGCTCCGGAAGCTGAAGATCCAGGTGGACCGTCAGCACCCGCTGTTCCTGTATCTGCCCTGCGGCGTCGGCGGCGCGCCGGGCGGCATCACCTACGGCTTTAAGCAGGTCTTCGGGGACGATGTCCACTGCTTCTTCGCGGAACCGGTGGAGGCGCCCTGTTTCACCCTCGGCATGGCCAGCGGGAAGATGAGCGAGATCTGCGTGCAGGACATCGGCCTGACCGGGCAGACCATCGCCGACGGACTCGCCGTGGGCCGCCCCTCCGGCTTTGCCTGTGAAAGGATGAAGCCCCTGATGTCCGGCGCCTTCACGGTGTCAGATGAAAAACTGCCGGTGTATCAGCAGAAGCTGATGGAGCTGGAGGGGATCCGGCTTGAGCCCTCCGCCTGCGCAGGCTTCCGCGGGCTCGCCGACATCGGCCGCGCAGGAAACGGCGCCGCCGGCGCGGACGGCTGCGGCACGGACGGCTGTGGCGCGGACGGCTGCGATGCCGCCGGCGCGAAGACCGGCGGAAATGACACCGCGGCCGTATGGAAGGAATATCTCGACGCCCGCAGTCTCACGGATGTCATGGATCAGGCAACGCACATCGTGTGGGGCACCGGCGGCGGACCCGTGCCGTAAGAACAGCTGACGGATCCGGCGGGCTTATGCCGCAGTATCTGTTTCCGGCATCGCCTGTGCCGCGGCAGCGTTTTCCGATGCCGCATCACATATTTAAGCGTTTATATATGCTTTTACAGGCTTTACATCCTTTCATTTATGTGTTACCGTTATCTCAGAAGAGCCACACACTGCGGCCGGCCGGGGAGTCCTTCCGGGAGTCCCTTTCCGGCGGCCGCCTGCGCTTCCGGAAAAGGAGACATCCATGCGGGAAAGGAGGAATCCATGCCGCGAAGAAGCATCGACCGCTCCACCAAAGGAACCGGCGACCTGATCGACCTGAAGACGGGTCAGCTCGCCGAAAAACCAGTCTACCCCGTCCTCTGTGAGAGGATCCGGTTTTTCCGGGAAAAATCCGGGCTGGAGCAGAAGGCCCTGGCAAAACAGATCGGCGTCAGCTCCAATGCCGTCAGCAACTGGGAGAACGGCCGGGGACGGCCGGACATCAATCTCCTGCCGGACATCTGCGCCGCTCTGGGGATCACCATGTATGATCTCTACGCCCTCGAAGACCCCTCCGTCCGCTGGTCCGCCGAAGAGCAGCAGTTTCTGGAGACATTCCGGATCCTCTCTCCGGGCCATCGCCGGGCCGTCGTCCAGATGGCGGAGACCCTGGTGAAGGTCCAGGAGGCGGAAAGCTGTCCGCCCATCCGGCGCCTCACCCGCTTTGACCGCTCCCTCTCCGCCGGTTTCGGTGATCCCACCGAGTTTGACGGCAAAGGGACGCCGGTCTTCCTCTACGCTTCCCGGGAGGTGGACCGCGCCGACTGTGTCTTCACCGTCAGCGGCGACAGCATGGAGCCCCGCTTCCACGACCGCGACCTGGTGCTCGTCTCCCGCATCCCGGACGCCCCGGACCTGCAGCACGGAGAGATCGGCGCATTCATTGTCGGAAACGAGACCTATATCAAGGTCTACGGTCGGGAAGGGCTGGAATCCCTGAATCCGAAGTACGCGCCGCTGCGCTTCGCGGAGACTGATGCCGTCTATCTCATCGGCCGCGTCACCGGGATCCTGGATCCGTCGCAGATCGCTTCCGCGGAGGACGTGGAAAAATACCGGCTGCTGCATCCGGAGGAATCATGGACCGGGTCTGCCTCTGCATCGACCTGAAATCCTACTATGCCTCGGTGGAATGTGTCTACCGGCATCTGGACCCGCTGAAGGCCCGGCTCCTGGTCGCGGACCCGACCCGGTCCGACCAGACTATCTGTCTCGCGGTCTCTCCCGCCCTGAAGGCCATCGGCGTCCCGCCGCGGCCCCGGCTCTTCGAGGCCAAACAGGCCATCCGGCTCTACGAATCCCTGCACCGCACAAAGGTGGACTACATCATCGCCATCCCGCGGATGGCGGAATATGAGCGGATCTCCGCCCTGATCTATTCCATCTATCTGAAATACGTCGCCCCGGACGACATCCACATTTACTCCATTGACGAGTGCTTTATCGACTGCACGGCGTACCTTCACTTCTACCGGAAGGAGGCGGAAAAAACCGGCGTCCACCCGGCCCGCGTCCTGGCGATGACCATGATCCGGGACGTTCTGAAGACCACCGGCATCACTGCCACCGCCGGCATCGGCACCAACCTCTACCTCGCCAAAGTCGCGATGGATATCGTCGCGAAACGTTCCCCTGCGGACCGGGACGGCGTCCGCATCGCCGAGCTGAACGAGGACTCCTACAAATTTCTGCTCTGGGACCACCGGCCTCTCACGGATTTCTGGCAGATCGGCCCCGGAACTACCCGGCGCCTCGCCGCCGCTTACATGTTCACCATGGGAGAGGTCGCGGAGCGCACCCAGTGGGATGAAGAGTATTTTTACCGTACCTTCGGGATCAACGGGGAGATCCTCATCGACCACGCCTGGGGGATCGAACCTGTCACCATGCAGGACATCAAAAATTACCGTTCGGACAGCCACAGTCTCTCCAACGGCCAGGTCCTGCCCCGCCCCTACCGCTTTGAGGAGGCCCGGCTCGTCTTCCTGGAAATGATCGAAACTCTGTGCGCCGACATGCTGCGAAAGCACCTGTCGGCGCCCGCTTTCACCTGGCATGTCTCCTACGACTGGAAAAGCCTGGAAGCCTGCCCCGGCTACAGCGGCCCCCTCGCGGTGGATTTCTACGGCCGCCTGCACCCAAAACACACCGGCGGGACCGTGAACATGCGGACGCACACCAACTCCCCGTCCGCCGTCTCGGACGCCCTGGTTCAGTCCTTCGACCGGCGGACTGATCCCCGCCTGCTCTTCCGCCGCCTCGGCGTATGTGCCGAAAACACCGCGGAGGACAGCGGCTTCTTCCAGCTGGACCTGTTCACCGACTATGACGCACTGGAAAAGGAACAGCGGATCCGGCTGGCGGAGCTTTCCATCCGCCGGAAGCATGGCCCGAATGCCGTCTTCAAAGGGCGGGACCTTCTGGAAGGGGCCACGACTCTGGAGCGGAACCGGCAGATCGGCGGCCACCGCGCGTGACGGCCCGGAACCGCCGCACGCGGCTGTCCCAAACTGCCGGAAAAGCCGTTCCAAACTGCCGGAAAAGCGCCGTCCGTGTCCCGTATTTTACGATCCTGCTTTATAATGAATAAATGAATAAAGGAGGCAGCTTCCATGGCTGAGCTCGGATATCTTCCCATGCCGGCCGGCTTCCGCTACCGGGAGATCTACGCCCGGGGAAAGCCCCGGCACAGCAGAAATGACAGCTTCCGGCTCCGGCACCCCAGCATGGATCCCGGAAAACGCGCCAAGATCTTCGCGCCCTTCGACGCGCTGGCGGGCTTCAGCGACGCCCTTGCCGCCGTCGATGCCGCGCAGGAAACCTGAACCAAGGGAGGAGAAACTATGTTATTCTGGAAAAAAGAGAAAAAGACCGCTCCCCGGAAAACCTACGATAAAGAGACCCGGAAACCTGCCATCCGGGTCAGCATCTGCTCCGGTGAAAAGGTTGCCGGGTTCCAGGAGATCAATTCCGGAAAGTTCCATGAGATCCAGCTGATCCGGACCGACGCGGATCTGGAGGAATTTCTGGAGACGTACGGTCTGAAAAAAGAAGAGGTCGCGACCATCTACTAAACAGCATCCGGAGGTACCGTCATGGTCATCAGAGATATCCGTCAGGACACGTCCGACTTTGTCCTTCTTTCCGACATGGTTCCCCATATCATTCAGGAGATCCGCTATTTTTCATCCTACAATTTCATCGGTGAACGGATCAGCGGCTATGAGGAGCCCTGCGCCATTCTGACCCGGGAAGCGGCAAGAGCCGTAAAAAACGCGGCGGCTGCGTTCATGGCCCAAGGCTATATGATCAAAGTCTTTGACGCATATCGCCCGGCCTGTGCAGTCCGCCACTTCCTTCTGTGGGGCATCGAGGACACGGATATCCGCATGAAACCGTTCTTTTATCCGGAACTCACAAAGCCGGAGATCTTTGAGCGGGGCTATGTCGCCTCCCGCTCCAGCCACAGCAGGGGCAGCACCATCGACCTGACGCTTCTGGACATGGAGACCGGAAAAGAGGTGGATATGGGCTCTCCCTTCGATTTCTTCAGCCAGGTCTCCCATCCGGATTACCGCGGCATTACGGAGGAACAGTACCATAACCGCCAGAATCTCCGGAATATCATGATAAAAAGCGGATTCCTGCCGATAGACTGCGAATGGTGGCATTTCACCCTGGAAAATGAACCCTATCCCGATACCTACTTCGAGTTCCCGGTCTGTTCCCGCGGCCTCGGGTGATCCGCCCTGCTCTCTCCGGTGGCGTAGTCGATCTCAATTCCCGGCTGGACATTGTAGAGGAAAACATGGAAACAGACGTCGACCCCCTTGTCTTCCAGGGACAGTGCCTCCAGTTCCACCCCCCGGGCCACCGTTTCCCGGCCTTTAAAATACGGTGTCGCCCGGTACAGGACATGCTCATCCGAATCATCCAGCACCCTGGCCACACTGATTTCCAAAGGCCGCATCAGCTCCATATTCATATATTCCGTGCCGGTGATCAGATTCCGCTCGTTTGCGTTCTGCCCTGTCAGGGAATAGGCGATCAGATGGCAGCGGTGATAGAGAAACGGCGGCTCCGAATCGATGATCCCGGGATACTTTTTCTGTCTCCAGCCGCTGGGCCGGATCTCCCCGATCTGCCCCCGCTCTGTCTCCGGCATCATGGACCAGTGGAGAAGCGCCATGGCGCTTCCGCAGCGTCCCAGCTCGTCCGGCTCACTGTAAGATTCTCCGGAGAAATTCTCCCGGTCGTACTTCGTAAATCCGGGCCGGTTTCCGTTCAGCTCGATCACATCCCGGCCGTCATAGTCCGGGATCAGTTCCGGCGCCGCCTCCGCAATGCTTTTTGACGGCTCCGCATCGGAAAACACCGGAAAACCCGCAGCCTCTCCGTCGGCGCCGGCCCCTCCGCCTGCCTCAGCGCCGCTTCCGGCGCCATTCCCCCCGAACAGGCCGTTCCCGCCAAAGGAACCGCCGCCGGGAAGTCCGTTCCATCCGGACTGACCGCCGGACAGACCGCCTTTATACGCGGCGCCGAGACAAACCGCCAGCAGCGCCAGCGCGAAAAATTTTCGAAATGAAGACCTGCTTCCCGTAGCCTTTTCCTCCCCTGTCTTTTCTACGCTTCATTGTACAACAGACGGACGGCGAAGCAAATGCGGCGCCGGAGACGGCGTTTCGCTCCGGAACATTTCGTTCCGGAGCTTCTCCCGCTGAGTTTGGGATTTGCCTGCGGGTCTTCTCCATCCGGGGTAAGACTTCGGTTGACAGACCGGAAGTCTCCCTGTATACTTGCACTTGCGGCTTTTTACGGGTCTTCCCGCATGCCGCCGGCAGTTCATTTGTACCTTCCTGCCGTTAAACAAAACCGGGACAGTTTTTTTGTGCGTAAAAAAACAGGTCCGGACGAATGGTGCCGGTCCTTTTTTTGTATCCGGAGGAAGTTTATGAAAGCACTTGTGCTGTCCAGCGGCGGGGTGGATTCCTCGACCGCGCTGGGCCTGGCAGTTCAGAAATACGGAAAAGAAAATGTCATCGCCCTGTCCGTTTCCTACGGACAGAAGCACGACCGGGAGATCCGGGCAGCGAAGGCGGTGGCGGATTACTACGGGGTGGAGCAGCAGTTCCTGGATCTGAGCCTGATCTTTCAGTACAGCAGCTGTTCCCTGCTTCAGCAGTCGTCGGAGGCGATCCCCGAAGAAAGCTACGCCGAGCAGCTGCAGAAGACAGACGGCGCGAAGCCGGTCAGCACCTACGTGCCCTTCCGGAACGGCCTCTTCCTCTCCGCGGCTGCCAGCATCGCCCTCAGCAGAGACTGCGAGGTGATCTATTACGGGGCCCACGCGGACGATGCTGCCGGGTGCGCCTATCCTGACTGCTCGCCGGTCTTCAACCGGGCCATGAGTGAGGCTGTCTGGGAAGGCACCGGGCACCAGCTCAGGATCGAAGCGCCCTTCGTGAACGGGAACAAGGCAGACGTGGTGCGGACCGGCCTGAAGATCAAGGTTCCTTACCACCTGACCTGGTCCTGCTATGAAGGCGGGGACAGGCCCTGCGGAAAATGCGGCACCTGCCGCGACCGGGCGGCAGCCTTTGCCGCGAACAACACGGAAGACCCGGCGCTGGAATACGGCGCTTCAGAAAACATACCGGAAACAGAAGGAGGACGGAAATGAGCGGACGGGAAAACGAAAATCTGAAGTCCCTTGGCAGCAAGGTCACAAACTACAGTATGGACTACGACCCTTCGGTGCTGGAGACTTTTGAGAACCGGCATCCGGACAACGACTATTTCGTCAAGTTCAACTGCCCGGAATTCACGAGCCTCTGCCCCATCACGGGACAGCCGGACTTCGCGACCATCAGCATCTCCTACGTCCCGGACAAGCGTATGGTGGAGAGCAAGAGCCTGAAGCTCTACCTCTTCTCCTACCGGAACCACGGGGATTTCCACGAGGACTGCATCAACAAGATCATGAAGGATCTGATCAGACTGATGGATCCGAAATACATCGAAGTCCGCGGCTGGTTCTATCCGCGGGGCGGCCTTTCCATCGACCCCTACTGCAATTACGGACGGCCGGGGACCCGCTGGGAAGAAGTCGCCTGGGACCGCCTGTCCCGCCACGACATGTACCCGGAAAAGGTTCCGGGCCGGATCTGAATTCCGGAAACGGTCACCGGCCGGATCTGAATAAAGAAACTGATCACCACCCGTTATACGATGCACCGGCGCGGATGCCGGAGAAATGAGTAGAAATGAGAACAGAAACCTCAAAAGCTGATTACATTGCAAAGGCCGGCCTGATCGCTGCGCTTTACGCCGGG